>Ga0265327_10003734_pt1 | contig 14160 bp, 10 predicted proteins | sample 41621metaG_FD_202089 | JGI IMG/M metagenome (GOLD analysis project Ga0265327, IMG submission 202089) | Rhizosphere microbial communities from Carex aquatilis grown in University of Washington, Seatle, WA, United States - 4-16-21 metaG | ecosystem: Host-associated > Plants > Roots > Rhizosphere... | reverse complement strand
GGTCGACGGGGAATCGGTCGATACCCGCCGGAACCGGTGTGTGCGTGGTGAATACGGTGCTGGACCGCACCACGGTCAGGGCAGTTTCGACATCCAGTCCGTGCTGTCCGATGTACTCGCGGATGCGCTCTAGCCCCAGGAACCCGGCATGTCCCTCGTTGGTGTGGAAGACCTCCGGCGATGGCGAGCCGGTGGACTCGACGTACGCGCGAATGGCGCGGACACCGCCGATACCGGCCAGGATCTCCTGCTTGATGCGGTGGTCCTGATCACCGCCGTACAACCGGTCGGTGACGTAACGCAGTTCGCGATCGTTCTCGGCGATATCGGAATCCAAGAGCAGCAGAGGAATCCGGCCCACCTGGGCGATCCAGATCCGGGCCGAGAGCTCCCGATCCTGCGGCATAGGCACCGTGATGAGAATCGGGGTGCCGTCGTCATGCGCCAGCAGCCGCAACGGCAGGCCGGCAGGGTCGATGAGCGGATACTGCTCGGTCTGCCAGCCATCGGCGGTCAATGACTGCCGAAAGTACCCGGACCGGTAGTGCAGCCCCACCGCGACGAGCGGCAGACCCAGATCGGATGCGGCCTTGAGGTGATCGCCCGCCAGGATGCCCAAACCACCGGAATAGTTCGGCAGTACCTCGGAGACGCCGAACTCCATCGAGAAGTACGCGATCGCGGTGGGCAAAGCCCCACCGTCCGCGGTCTCATCGCCATCGTCCTCACCGCGCTCCAGCTGGCGCTGGTACCACATCGGCCGGTTCAGATAGTCGTGCAGATCACCCGAGAGGGCTCCCACCCTGTCGACAAATCCGTCATCGGCGGCCAGCTCATCGAGCCGCTGCGCCGGCACCGATCCCATCACCGCGACCGGGTCGTGGTTAGTCTGCTCCCACAGTTGGTGGTCGATATCGGCGAAGAGATCCCGGGTGGGTTGGTGCCATGACCAGCGCAGGTTGTTGGATAACTCACCCAGCGCCGCCAACCGCTCCGGAAGATGGGCACGAACCGTGAATCGACGTAGGGCTTTCACCCTTCAGAACCTTACTGAGATTTCCGTTGCGCGCATGCCCGGCGGCAAGATAGCCCGTCTACTACGGTGGACGTGGTGACCGGACGCATAGGCATCGACGATGTCGCCCCCGTCATCTCGGGTGGTCGCTATCCGGCCAAGGCCGTCGTGGGCGAGGTAGTTCCCGTCGCGGCGACCGTCTGGCGTGAAGGCCATGACGCTGTCGCCGCCACCTTGGTGGTGCGCTGCCTGGGACCCAGTTACCCGCAGCTCGCGGAGGGACCTTTGCGCCGCATCTCGGCCCCTCGCGATAAGGACAAGACCGCGACGCGCATCAAGCCGGTGCACATCCCGATGCACGCGGGCGGGGCCCTGGATCGATTTCACGCCAGCTTCGTCCCGGATCGGGAGGGGTTGTGGACCTTCCGGGTGGACGGGTGGGGTGATCCGATCGCAACCTGGCGTCACAACGTCGCGGCCAAACTGGAAGCCGGGCAGGGTGCCACCGAATTGGCCAACGATCTGGAGATTGGCGCCCGGTTGTTCGAGCGCGCGGCGGCCGGAGTGCCACGCAAGCGTCGCCAGCCGCTGCTGGATTCCGCGGAAGCGTTGCGCACCCCGGACGATCCGGGGGCACGGTTTCAGCACGCGCTGTCCGGGGAAGCCCTCTCCTTGCTTGACGAGTTCCCGCTGCGCGACCTGCTCACTCGGGGAACCCAGTACGGCATCTGGGTGGATCGCACCCGTGCGCTGTACGGCTCGTGGTACGAGCTGTTCCCACGTTCCACCGGCGGAGTGGGGCCGGACGGACGGCCTATGCATGGCACTCTCGCGACCGCTGCCGCCGACCTCGCCCGGGTCGCCGAAATGGGATTCGATGTGGTGTACCTACCGCCGATTCACCCGATCGGCGAGGTAAACCGCAAGGGCCGCAACAATAGTCCCGTCGCCGATCCCGGCGAGGTGGGCTCACCGTGGGCCATCGGCAGCACCGCGGGCGGCCACGACGCAATCCATCCGGAGCTTGGAAATCACAAGGACTTCGACCGGTTCGTAGCCACCGCAAACAAACTGGGTCTGGAGGTGGCACTGGATCTCGCGCTGCAGTGCGCGCCGGATCATCCCTGGGTGAGCGCGCATCCCGAATGGTTCACCGAGCTTCCCGACGGCACCATTGCCTATGCGGAGAACCCTCCGAAGAAGTATCAGGACATCTATCCCCTGAACTTCGACGCCGATCCGGCAGGCCTTTACACCGAGGTACTGCGCGTGGTTCAACACTGGGTTACGCACGGCGTCAAGATATTCCGAGTGGACAACCCACACACCAAGCCGCCGGATTTCTGGCAATGGCTGATCGGCGAGGTCAAGGCAGCGGACCCTGATGTCCTGTTTCTGTCCGAGGCATTCACCCAGCCGGCCCGGCTCTACGGTCTGGCCCAGCTCGGCTTCACTCAGTCGTACACCTATTTCACCTGGCGCACCGGAAAATCCGAGATCGCGGACTTCGGCCGAGAGATCGCCGCGCAGGCAGATCTGGCCCGTCCAAATCTCTTTGTGAACACCCCGGACATCCTGCACGCCAGCCTGCAGCACGGCGGGCCGGGCATGTTCGCGATCCGTGCCGTACTGGCCGGCACCTTGAGCCCCACGTGGGGCGTGTACTCCGGATATGAACTCTACGAACATGTTCCACTGCACGAGGGCAGCGAAGAATACCTTGATTCAGAGAAGTACCAGCTGCGCCCCCGCGACTACAAGGGTGCCGCGGCGCGGGGTGAATCCTTAGAGCCGTTCATCACTCGGCTCAATGAGATCCGCCGGCTGCACCCGGCCCTACACCAGCTGCGCAACATCACCTTCCATCACGTCGAGAACGATGCGCTGTTGGCGTACTCGAAGTTCGACCCGGTGACCGGTGACGCGGTCCTGGTCGTCGTGAATCTGGACCCTTTCGGTCCCGAGGACGGCACGATCTGGCTCGACCTGCCCGCGCTCGGTCTCGATTGGCACGAGACCTTCTGGGTGCGCGACGAACTCACCGGCGAGCAGTACCGCTGGGGCCAGGCCAACTACGTGCGACTCGACCCGCTCACCCCTTCTCGGCAAGTGGCGCACATCCTCAACCTGCCGCAGGTGCGCGAACCGGCCCGAACTCAGCTGGTGTACCGCCCATGAGCGCTTCTACCGCATTCCTGAAACCAGACGCCGCCGATATCACCCGGCTGGTAGCGGGCACCCATCACAACCCGCATTCAATCCTGGCCGCACATGAGTATCCCAGCAAGAAAGGCAAGGGATACACCGTCATTCGCGCGTTCAAGCCGGGTGCCAGCGCCGTCGCCGCGGTGGTCGGCGACGAAACTCATCCGATGACCGATCTCGGGTCGGGACTGTTCGCCGTGGCACTGCCCTTCCTAAACCTCCTGGACTACCGCCTCGATGTCAATTACGGCGGCGCCGCAGTCGTCATCGCGGATGCGTACCGATTCCTGCCCACGCTCGGCGAGGTAGACCTTCACCTGTTCAACGAGGGCCGGCACGAGCGGCTCTGGGAAATCCTTGGCGCGCATCCGCGCTCATTCGTCACCGCCGATGGCGAGGTCAGCGGTATCTCGTTTGCCGTCTGGGCCCCCAACGCGCGCGGTGTCTCGCTCATCGGGGATTTCAACGGGTGGAACGGAAATGACGCCCCCATGCGCACTCTCGGATCCTCCGGGGTTTGGGAGCTGTTCTGGCCGAGCATGACACTCGGCGCGCTGTACAAGTTCCGGGTGCACGGCGTAGACGGGTCGGTGACCGATCGGGCCGACCCGTTCGCATTCGCCACCGAGCTGCCCCCAGCCACCGCATCTCGGGTCACCACCTCGTCGTACTCCTGGGAGGACGGCGAATGGATGTCGCGGCGCACCTCGCGCAATCCGGTGTTCGAACCGATGAGCACCTACGAGGTGCACCTAGCGTCGTGGCGCCCCGGGCTCACCTACCGCGAGCTGGCTCGCGAGCTAACCGAATATGTTCTGGCACAGGGGTTCACCCACGTCGAGCTGCTACCGGTGGCCGAACATCCCTTCGGCGGATCCTGGGGCTACCAGGTGACCTCGTACTACGCGCCCACCTCGCGACTCGGCGCGCCCGATGACTTCCGGTACCTGGTCGATGCTCTGCACCGGGCCGGCATCGGCGTGATCGTCGATTGGGTGCCGGCCCACTTCCCGAAGGACGCGTGGGCGTTGGCCCGCTTCGACGGGACGCCCCTGTATGAGCACGCCGATCCGCACCGTGCCGAGCAGCTGGACTGGGGCACATACGTTTTCGATTTCGGGCGCCCCGAGGTACGCAACTTCCTCGTCGCCAATGCCCTGTTTTTGCTCGACCAGTTCCATATCGACGGGCTGCGTGTCGATGCTGTCGCATCGATGCTCTACCTGGACTACTCACGACCCGAGGGTGGCTGGACACCCAACATCTACGGCGGCCGCGAGAACCTTGAGGCCGTGCAGTTCCTACAGGAGATGAACGCCACGGTGCACAAGCTGCATCCCGGAATCGTCACGGTGGCCGAGGAGTCCACCTCCTGGCCGGGTGTCACTCGCGCGACCAACCTTGGCGGCCTTGGCTTTTCCATGAAATGGAACATGGGCTGGATGCATGACACCCTGGATTACCTAGGACGCGATCCCATCCACCGAAGCTTTCACCATCACGAGATGACCTTCTCGATGTTGTACGCGTTCAGTGAGAACTTCGTATTGCCCATCAGTCATGACGAGGTGGTGCACGGCAAGGGCACGCTGTGGACCAGGATCCCGGGTGACGACCATGCCAAGGCTGCCGGTCTGCGCTGCCTGTTGGCATATATGTGGGCCCATCCCGGAAAGCAGCTGCTGTTCATGGGACAGGAGTTCGGCCAGCGCGCCGAATGGTCCGACGAGCGCGGTGTCGACTGGTTCCAGCTGCGCGAGGACGGATACTCGTCGGGAATCGGGGCGTTGACCGCGGATCTGAACTCGGCATACCGGCAGCGGCGCGCACTGTGGTCACAAGACACCGCGCCCCAAGGCTATTCGTGGATCGACGCCAACGACTCGGCCAACAACGTGCTGAGCTTCCTGCGCTTCGGTGACGACGGCTCGGTGCTGGCATGCATCTTCAATTTCGCTGGCGTCGAGCACAGCAGCTACCGAGTGGGGTTGCCCCTCACCGGCCGCTGGCGCGAGGTCATCAACACCGATGCGCTGCAGTATCACGGCGGCGGAGTTGGGAACCTTGGCGAGGTCATCGCGTCGGCGAACCCCTGGCACGGCCGTCCCGCGTCGGCCACGCTGGCGTTGCCGCCGGCCGCTGCCATCTGGCTGGAACCCGTCTCAGAGCCCCGCTAGAAAACATTAGGATGCGCTAAACGCACGCTCGCGTATCTAAAGGGGTGGCTCGGATGTCCAAACGCTGTATGGCACTGTTGGTGGGGTTGGTGCTGGTGATCACATCGTGTGGCCGTCCGCTCGGCGGACAAGCGCAATCGATCTACGCCGACCCCCTGCGGGTGGCGGGTATGCCCGCGGTCGACGGCCCGTCGGGCATGAAACCCGGAGTGCAGGTTCCCCAGCGCAAGATCGAGAACACCGACAACGGCGAGATCGACGACTACGTCAAGGTATCCCTGGCCGATATCGAGGACTTCTGGACGCAGTTCTATGGAGATTCGTTCGCGAACTTCCGGCCCGTGTCCCGGCTCATCTCGGCCGACTCGCGCAAGAACAACGACAACCTTGAATTCTGCAAAGGCAACCTGACCGACTTCATCAACGCCGCGTTCTGCTCGCTGGACAACTCGTTCGCCTGGGATCGCGGTCAGCTGTTCCCCTTCCTGCGCAAGCAGATGGGCGATATGGCCATGAATACCGTCATGGCCCACGAGTACGGGCACTCGATCCAGTTCCACGCTCAGCTCATCAATCCGATCGATGATCCGAAGATAAGCAAGGACCAGGTCGAATACCTCTTGGCTCTCAACCAGGAACAGCAGGCCGACTGCTTCGCCGGGGCCTGCCTGCGCTGGGTCACTCAGGGCGATTCGCCGCGATTCACCCTGAACACCGCCGACGGGCTCAACAAGGTGATGGCCGCGATGATCGCGATCCGCGACAACGACACCAGCAAGAAGTGGGCCATCCATGGCTCGGCGTTCGAGCGGGTGTCGGCCTTCCAGTTCGGTTTCACCGACGGCCCCATGGCCTGCAAGCGCATTGATTCCCAAGAGATCCTCAAGCGCCGCGGCGAGCTTCCCCGCGGTTTGGGAGTGGGACCCAACGGCGACAACTGGCCGATCAACCCGGACACCATCGGCGCGGTGCTGGCCGCGGCTTCGCAGGTGTTTCCCATGGACAACCCGCCCAAGGCGGTCTACGGCGACGGGAAGTGCTCCGACGGTTCGGGCACGGCGCCGGCCTCGTACTGCCCCCAGGACAACACGATCGCCATGGACCCCAAGGCCCTGCAGAAGATGGCAAAGCCTGCCACCGAACGCGCCCTGTTCTCGGCGCAAGTGAACGGTGACTACTCGGCGTTCAGTGTGATCGTCTCGCGCTACGCGCTGGCAGCAGAGAAGGCCGCGGGGCTCGAGACCGAGGGCATCTTGACCGGGCTACGGACCGCGTGCCTGACGGGCTACTTCACCTCACGCGCCGCAGGCAAAGGCATCATGACCCCGCGCGCGCCGGTCATCCTCTCGGGCGGCGATCTCGATGAGGCCGTCTCCGAATTGCTTTCCAGCGGTAGAGCTTCCAGCGATGTGAAGGGCCAGACGGCACCGGCCGGGTTCTCCCGCATCGATGCCTACCGGATTGGCGTGCTGGGCAACGACCAGACCTGCGCCAAGCGCTTCCCCTGATTCGGCAGTCGGCCGAACTAGAACAGGGCGTTGGCGAGCTTGCGCCGTCCCGCGACCACCGCGGGATCAGCGGGATCGAACAGCTCGAAAAGCTCCAACAAACGGGCGCGCACCGTGGCCCGGTCGTCGTCGCTAGTCACGCGAACCAGCGCGACCAACCTATCGAAGGCCGAATCCGGCAGCTGGGAAAGCACTTCCACATCGGCGGCGGCCAACCCCGCCTCGATATCACGCGGTGCCGCATCGGCGACAAGCACCGCATCCTGGCGTTGACCCGTCGCACGGATCAGGAACCCGATCTGGCGCACCGACGCCGTCGCCTCGGCGGCCACCACACCGGTGGCGCCGGCGTCCAGCAGACCTTGATAGGCGGTACGGGCCGCCTCGAAATCTCCTGAATCCAGGGCGTCACGCGCGGCGGCCAGCTCGGGGTCGATGCTGTCTTCGGCCTCCTCGGCCTCGTCGCCCTCCCGCGTATCGGCGTCGGGCAGCTTGCCGGCGACCGCATCGAGGATCGAGTCGAGCCAGCGCCGCAGCTGATCGGCCGGCTGCGGTCCGGCGAAGCTGGTGATGGGCCGTCCGGCGGCCACGGCCACCACGGTCGGCACAGCCTGCACACCGAAGACCTGTGCGATCTGCGGATTAGTGTCGACATTCACCCGCGCGAGGGCCCACTTTCCGCGGTCCTCGGCCACCAGATCACCCAGTGTCGCGGCAAGTGCCGCTGAAGCCTCGCTGCGCGGCGAACCCAGCAGCACGATGACCGGCACGCGGTTGGACTGCTCCAGCACCTCGGCTTCGAGATTCGCCTCGGTTACTTCAACGGTCCAATCACCACCGGCCGCGGGCTCACGAGACGCGGCAGGCTCCTGCGCGCGCTGTTTGAGAGCAGAAAGGTCGACGGCTCCGGACATGGCCGCAGCCATCGCGGGACGTGGTCGGGTCACGCTGTCCAGTCTGTCACGGCTCGCGGTCTACGCACTACGGCGCCGTGTCACCCGCCGGCGCGGTACCCGCAACGGGCAATTTGCCCGCCCTATCGGCCCATATGACAAAGATCACACTGCACAATGGGGCAATTCCAGCTAACAGCGCGAGCAACCACGTGAGTGGCTTCCAGCGGTATTCACGCCCCGCCAGGAACCCCAGCACCAAGTACGCGATGAAGACGATGCCGTGGATCCAGCCGAACACCTTCACGCCGATCTCGTTGCCCGGGTCCGGCACGTACTTGAAGAACATCCCGGTGAGCAGACCCGCCCAGCTGAGGGCTTCGAGCAACGCCACGGTGCGGAACCTGCTGGCGGTGCTGCGCAGGTCGAAAAGCTGAGTCATGCAATCAGTCTGCCCGATGGGGTGCCCGACACTTCATCAGACCTACTACGGCGCGTCGTAAATCACACCCGCACGATCAGGGCGTCACCCTGGCCGCCGCCGCCGCACAACGCCGCGACACCTATTCCGCCGCCGCGGCGCTTGAGCTCCTGCGCCAGATGCAGTGTGATCCGGGCACCCGACATTCCGATGGGGTGACCGATCGCGATCGCGCCACCGTTGACGTTGACCTTGGTCGGATCGATGCCCAAGTCCTTGATCGAGGCCAGCCCTACCAGAGCAAAGGCCTCGTTGATCTCGACCAGGTCGAGCTGCTCGGGGGAAATCCCTTCCCGCGCACACGCCTTCCGAATGGCATTGGCCGGCTGCAGCTGCAGGCTGGAGTCGGGGCCGGCCACAACACTGTGCGCGCCGATCTCAGCGAGCCATTCCAGGCCCTCGCGCTCCGCGCGCTCCTTGCTCATCACCACCACGGCGCACGCGCCATCGGAGATCGGCGACGACGACCCGGCGGTGATGGTGCCGTCCTTGCTGAACGCCGGGCGCAGCCCCGCCAGGGAAGCTGCGGTGGTGTCGGCACGAATGCCCTCGTCCTCGGCGAACTCGATCGGATCGCCCTTGCGCTGCGGGATCTGCACCGAGACCACCTCGTCGGCGAAGACGCCGTCCTTCCACGCGCGGGCAGCATTCTGGTGCGAGCGCGCCGCGAACTCGTCCTGCTCTTCGCGGGTGAACTTGTCGGAGACATTGCGCTGCTCGGTGAGCAGTCCCATCGCCTGGTCGGTGAACGCGTCATGGAGACCGTCGAAGGCCATGTGATCGATGAGTGTCACGTCGCCGTACTTGAACCCGGACCGGCTCTTGGGCAGCAGATGCGGCGCATTGGTCATGGATTCCTGCCCACCGGCGACCACCACCTCGAACTCCCCGGCCCGAATCAGCTGGTCAGCCAGGGCGATGGCGTCCACACCGGAAAGACACACCTTGTTGATGGTGAGCGCCGGGACGTCCATGCCGATTCCGCCGGCAACCGCGGCCTGACGCGCCGGAATCTGTCCCGCGCCGGCAGTGAGCACCTGACCCATGATCACGTAGTCGACGGCAGCCGGAGACACTCCGGCCTTCGCCAGGGCGCCCGCAATAGCGATGCCGCCAAGCTCGGCACCGGAGAAATCCTTGAGAGAACCCTGGAACCGGCCAACGGGCGTACGGGCTCCAGCAACAATTACAGACGTGCTCATCGGGTCTCCCTAGTACCTCTCGATTGGACGCCGTTTTCTGCAACGCGTTACCGTTGCGTTATGACGACATCGTCTCCTCTTGATGTCCCGTCGATCCTATCGACCGGGCTGGTAACCGCTGTCGACCACGTCGGTGTCGCCGTGCCCGACCTCGATGTCGCGATCGAGTGGTACCACGAGCACCTGGGCATGATCCTGGTGCACGAGGAGATCAACGAGGGTCAGGGTGTCCGCGAGGCCATGCTGTCGTTCCCCGGAGCCGAGCCCGGCAGTACGCAGATTCAGCTGATGGCCCCGCTCAACGAGGCCTCGCCCATCGCGAAGTTCCTGAACACCAAGGGCGCCGGATTGCAACAGCTGGCCTACCGCGTCACCGATATCGACGCGCTGACCGACCAGCTCCGCGCCGCCGGTGTGCGGGTGCTGTACGACGAGCCGCGCATCGGCACCGCGAACTCACGGATCAACTTCCTGCATCCCAAGGACACCGGCGGCGTGCTCATCGAGCTCGTCCAGCCGACGCAATCGCACTAGCTCTCGTCAGCTCCATCGGCGCGTCGGACCTCGGTTCGTGCGGTTGCCCCAGCATGGCGTATGCCAGTGCCGACGGTCGTCCATCGCCCTGTCTGGGTTGTCCCCGGCGGGCCACACCACGACATGCGCGACACCTATCGCAATCTCGTGATCACATCCGGGGCAGCGATACACCTTGATGGCTCGTGCTCCGGCGATCCGGCGCACGTGATAGTCGAAACCATCGGTGCCCTGCTCAACCTGATCGCCCCCGATCGAGAGCGCCGCCGGGGTGTCGCGGCGTGGCGGTTGACGACGCTTTCCATGTCGGACCATGTCAGAACAATCGGAACTCGTCCGAGTCCATTCCGCGCATTGCGTCGTAATCCAGTGTGACACAGCGGATCCCGCGATCCTCGGCAAGCGTGCGAGCCTGCGGCTTGATCTGTTGCGCCGCGAAGACTCCCGCGACCGGCGCCAACGTGGTGTCGCGGTTGAGTAGTTCGAGATAGCGAGTCAGCTGCTCGACACCGTCGATCTCACCGCGGCGCTTGATCTCCACCGCCACCGTCGCACCATCGGCATCGCGGCACAGCAGATCCACCGGACCGATAGGAGTCATGTACTCACGGCGCACCAGGGTGTATCCGTCACCCAGCAAGGCGACATGTTCAGCGAGCAACTCCTGTAGATGCGCCTCCACCCCGTCCTTGACGAGCCCGGGGTCGACTCCGAGCACATGTGCGGAGTCGTGCTCGATGTTCTCGATGGTGATCCGCAATTGCTCGCCCGCCTTGTTCTCCACCACCCAGACGGTCGAGGCGCCTGCCTCTCCCGCATCGTCGCCGCCCTCATCTTCAGTCTCGGTGAGCCAGCACGGCGGACTCATCCAGTTGAGCGGCTTGTATGCGCGATCATCGGCGTGCACGCTCACCGAGCCGTCGGCCTTGATGAGCAGGAGCCTCTTGGCAGACGGGAGGTGGGCGGTCAACCGACCAACGTAATTAACGGTGCACTGAGCTACGACGAGACGCACCGGCCCACTGTATAGGGCGTTAGGCTGACGACAACTATGGCGAATATCGGGGCAAAGGATTCGATTCGCGCAGTGTCGCGGCGAGTGGGCGCGGCGCTCGCCGCCGTCACCGGGCAGACCGGCCGACTCGAGGCCGGCGCCGGCTACGGTTCCTGGCTGCTCGGCCGGTACGACGAGAGCACTCTGATCCAGAGAATCCGAATCCAGCTGATCCTCACGGTGTTCGTGGTGGCCGCCAACCTCATCGGGATCGGAGTCGTCCTTCTCCTGGTGATTGTCGCGATCCCTGACCCCAATGTCTTCGACGCGCCGATTTGGCTCAACTTCATAGTGGTTCCGGTCTACGTCTCCCTGGCCGTGCTCATCGGAGCGATCTGGGGTACGCGACGCATTTTCAAGGCGGTGCGCTGGGCCATAGACGAGCGCACACCGACGAAGGCAGACCAGCGCAACACCTTTGCGGTGCCGTGGCGGCTGACCGTCGTCGAGGCGATTCTGTGGGTGGGAGGAACCGCACTCTTCACCACGCTCTACGGACTGCAAAATCCTCTCTACATCCCCAAGATCTTCTTCGCCGTCGGATTCAGCGGGATGGTCGTCTGTGCCGCCAACTACCTCTTCACTGAGTTCGCCATGCGCCCCGTCGCCGCACGTGCCCTGGAAGCGGGGGCGCGCAAGAGCCGGCTCGCCTCCGGAATCATGGTTCGTACGGTCCTGGCATGGACACTGGGCTCGGGCGTCCCCGCTGCCGGCATCATGCTCACCGCCTTCGGGTCGCTGATCTTCGGCAACTTCACCATCGATCAGCTGGCCGTCGCGGTCATCATTCTTTCGTCCTTCCCGGTCGTGTTCGGCCTCATCCTCATCTGGATCGCATCCTGGATGACCTCCACCCCGGTCAAAGAGGTGCAGGCGGCACTCAAGCGAGTCGAGCAAAACGACCTCGATATCAACCTCGTCGTCTACGACGGCACCGAGCTCGGTGAACTCCAGGCCGGTTTCAACACCATGGTGGAGGGGCTCCGGGAACGCGAACGCGTTCGCGACCTCTTTGGCAAGCATGTCGGCCGAGAGGTCGCCGCGGCTGCCGAGCAGCAGAAGCCGGAGCTCGGCGGCGAAGAGCGCCATGTCGCAGTGCTATTCGCCGATATCGTCGGATCCACCCGCCTGGCAGCCAGCCGCCCCGCCGTCGAAGTAGTCGCGCTGCTCAACCGGTTCTTCACCGTCGTCGTCGAAGAGGTCGACCGATACGAGGGCATGGTCAACAAGTTCGAGGGCGACGCGACCCTCGCGGTCTTCGGGGCCCCGGTCCGACAAGACCGCCCGGAGAGCCAGGCGCTGGCCGCCGCGCGCGCCATCGCCCGCCGGCTCCGTATCGAAGTGCCCGAATGTCAGGCCGGTATTGGAGTGGCCTCGGGACAAGCAGTGGCCGGCAACATCGGCGCCCATGACCGATTCGAGTACACGGTGATCGGCGATCCAGTGAACGAGGCGGCCAGGCTCTGCGAATTGTCCAAGGCGGTGCCGGGGCATCTGGTGGCGTCCCTCAACACCGTGCTGCGTGCGCACCATCGCGAAGCCCTACATTGGCGCTCGGGCGATACGGTGACGCTGCGCGGCCGTACCGAGCCCACCGAGCTTGCGGTGCCGGTGGCCTGAGCCGCCTAGTCAGACTGCTTCCACCAGGCTTCGACATAAAGCACCATCGCCACCACCAGTGCGATAAGCACCCAGAGCACCAAAGCCTGGTCTATCCACGCGCCCGGAGGTGGAGCACCGGGCAGGATGTTCCGCAACGGAACGATCGCGAACAGCATCGTTCCGAACCATGTGGTCAGTGGCGGATGGAATTTCTTGACCCCTCGCACGGTCTCGATCGCGACAATCAGCGCCATCGTCGGCAGGGTGATCAAGACCAGACAGATACCGACATCGAAAGCCAGGGTGCCACGGGCCCGCACCAATCTGACGGTCGTCTGATCCCCCTTGCCCGCCGGCGCCTGCGACGTCTCCGTCGACACCCGCCAACCACCTAAACTTCCGATCACTTCGATACGCGCGGGCACAGGGCGGCGGCCTTCGCCATTGCCCACCATGACCTCCGCGCGCAGATTTCCCGTCGAGTACTCATCGAATGGCCACGACTGGGCATCGCCCGTCGCAATCAGAGTGTCATCCATAGCCGCCGGGAGTGTGCCCCGGGGAAAATACCGCTCCCCATAGTCCAGCGAGGAAACCAAGCGAACGGACATGTCGGCATTCAACAAACCGAAAGCATCGAGGGTCGTTTTCGCCGGTAACACCACCACCTCGGCATCAAGCCGGTTGTTTACCGTTCGCAGGTCCTGCAGATCAATGACCACCACGGTCTCGTTGTCACGGGACAAATCCAGATCGGCCGACGGCGGCCCCGAGTAATGATCCAGTACTCGATAAATCGCGAGAAATCCCACGTAAATGACCAGCACGAGTACCACTGCACCCACTGTGGTGACAGTCGGCTTCAACTTGAAGCGGTCCTTGAACACCTGCAGAAATCTACCGTAGAAATGAAAATGCCCCCCAGTTTCCTGGGGGGCATTTCCAATTTATGTTCGGCGGTGTCCTACTCTTCCGTTCCGTGTTAAGAACAGTACCATCGGCGCTGAGAGGCTTAGCTTCCGGGTTCGGAATGGGACCGGGCGTTTCCCTCTCGCTGTGGCCGCCGTAACTCTTTCGTGTGATTAACACACAAGTTATCTGGTGGTGGAGTGTGGTCGTCAAGCGACGACGAATAGTGGTTGCGATTTTATTAGTAAGTTTTCGGTCGATTAGTGCCAGTTCCCTGAACGTATTACTACGCTTACAGGTCTGGCCTATTGAACCCATAGTCTGTGGGTGACCTTATCCCTCTAAAAGGGTAAGAAACCTGGTCTTGGAATAGGTTTCCCGCTTAGATGCTTTCAGCGGTTATCCTGTCCGAACGTAGCTATCCAGCCGTGCTCCTGGTGGAACAACTGGTACACCAGAGGTTCGTCCGTCCCGGTCCTCTCGTACTAGGGACAGGTTTCCTCAAGTTTCTGACGCGCGCGGCGGATAGAGACCGAACTGTCTCACGACGTTCTAAACCCAGCTCGCGTGCCGCTTTAAT
>Ga0265327_10003733_pt1 | contig 14162 bp, 9 predicted proteins | sample 41621metaG_FD_202089 | JGI IMG/M metagenome (GOLD analysis project Ga0265327, IMG submission 202089) | Rhizosphere microbial communities from Carex aquatilis grown in University of Washington, Seatle, WA, United States - 4-16-21 metaG | ecosystem: Host-associated > Plants > Roots > Rhizosphere >... | reverse complement strand
CACCGGCGCCTGGCTAACGTCCTGATTCAGCTCAAGCGCGGGGACGAGGCGAGGGCGCATCTGGCCGAAGCGCAGCGGTTGAGTGCCGCGGTTCATCCGGTGGCCGCGCCCGACCGGTAAGTGCGCCTTGCCTGACTGCTCTCCGCGCCCAAGGCTCGCGGCGTCCTTTCCATGACGAAAACGAGTGCGACCACCGGCCAGCCAGGGAAGCCGGTAAATCTGCCCGCTTCAGCCGAGCGCCGGGGAATTTTCATCGCGGCCGGTGTCATCGTGCTCGCCGTGTGGCTGGCCTACGCGAACAGCCTCACGACGCCTTTCGTCTTCGACGACTTCATGGCGATCACCCAGAACCCGACGATCCGGCATCTGGACCGGCTGGGTGACGTGTTCTCGTCGCCGTCCTATGCGGCCGGTTCCACCGGGCGGCCGCTGGTGAGCCTCTCGCTGGCGATCAACTACGCCCTCGGGGGTTACGACGTGCGCGGGTATCATGGGTTCAACACGCTCGTCCATACGCTCGCGTGCCTCGCACTGTTTGGCATCGTGCGGCGGACGTTGCTGCGACCCGGATTGCGGGAACGATTCGGCAACGTGGCGCTGCCGCTGGCGTTGGCAGTGGCTCTACTGTGGGGGCTGCATCCGCTGCTCACGGAGTCGGTGACGTTTGTAGTGCAGCGGTCCGAGTCGCTGATGGGCCTGCTCTATTTGGCCACGCTCTACGGGTTCATTCGCTCCGTGGAGTCGCCGTCGCCGCTGCGGTGGCAGATCTTCACCGTGGTCGTCTGCCTGCTCGGGATGGCAACGAAGGAGGTCATCGTCTCGGCTCCTGTGCTGGCGTTGCTTTACGACCGGACGTTCGTGGCCGGCGGATTTCGAGCGGCGTGGCAGGCCCGGGGAAAATTTTACGTCGCATTGGCCGCGACCTGGCTGCTGTTGTTTTACCTGGTCGCCCGGGCGGACCAACGCGGCGGGGCGGCCGGGTTTGGCCACGGCGTGAGTTCGTGGGAGTATGCCCTGACGCAGTGCCGCGCGATCCTCCATTACCTGCGCCTCGCCGTGTGGCCGCGTCCTCTGGTGGTGGATTACGGCATGGCGGTGGAGCATCACCTGGCGGACGTCTGGTGGCAGGCGGCACTGCTGGTGACGCTGGTGACGGCCACATTTTGGGCGCTCTGGCGCCGGCCGGTGTTGGGCTTTGTGGCCTTCTGGTTTTTCGCGACATTGGCGCCGAGCTCGAGTTTCGTGCCGCTCATCACGCAGACGGTGGCCGAGCATCGGATGTATTTGGCGCTGGCATCCGTGGTCGTTTTTGCCGCGGTCGGGTTGCACGCATGGCTGGGCCGACGGGGTGTGTGGATCGGCTTCGGCCTGGCGGCCGTGGCGGGCGTGGCCACGGTGGCGCGCAATGCGGACTACGAGAGCAATCTCAAGCTCTGGACGGTCACGGTGGCGGCGGAGCCGCAGAATCCCCGCGCGCAATCCAGCCTCGGCTGTGCGCTTGCGATCGCCGGGCAGAATGCGGAAGCGGAGCAGCACCTTGCCGAGGCGGTGAAGCTCAAGCCCGACTATCCCGAGGCGCAGTTCAACCTGGGGAATTTCCTGTTCCGCCAATTCCGTCCGGCCGAGGCCTTGGAGCACTGCGAGGCCGCCGTCCGCCTGAGGCCGCCGTATTTCGAGGCGCACTTTGTGCTGGCGGGTGTGCTGGTCCAGCTGGGCCGGCCGGAGGACGCGCTGACCCACTTCGAGGCGGCCCTCAAAGTCCGGCCCGATTACGTCGAGGCGCGGCAGGCCTACGCCGAAACACTCGTGCACATGGGGCGCGTCAGCGAAGGCTTGGACCAATTTGAGCAGGCACTGCGCCTCCAGCCCCGCAACGCCGCGCTCGAATTGGGCCTGGGCCATGCGTTGGCGGAACTCCAGCGCTGGGAGGATGCAGCGCCGCATTTGGCCGCGGCGGTCGAGCTGAAGCCGGATTCGCCCGAGGCGCAGATCGCGCTCGGCGGCGCGCTGGGGCGGCTGGGCCGGGTGAGCGAAGCGGCCGAGCATTTTGAGGCGGCGGTGCGGCTTGACCCGGACTCCATCGCGGCGCGCTACAATCTCGGCAATGCGTGGTTCGCCCAGCACCGCTTTGCCGACGCGGCGGAGCAATACGGCGCGGCGGTCCGGCTGCGACCGGAGTTTGCCGAGGCGCACAACAACCTCGGCAACGCGCTCACGCAGCTGCGCCGGTTTGACGAGGCGATGGCGCAATACGAGGAGACGTTGCGATTGAAGCCCGATTTTGCGCCCGCGCGGAACAACCTCGCCCGGCTGCAGGCCTTGCAGGCCCGGTCGCGTTGAGCTGAGCTGAACTGAAGCCATGCCTTTGCCCACCACGCCCGGCACGCAACCACAGCCTTCCCGTTCCGATGCTTGGCTCGCCGGCGTGGGAGTCGGGCCCGCGGCGGCCGTCATCGTGCTGGCGACGGGGTTGGCGTATGCGAACAGCTTTTCGGCTCCGTTCGTGTTCGATGACCTGAAGTCGATCACGGACAACCCGACGATCCGGCACCTGTGGCCGCTGTCGGACGTCCTCTCACCGCCGAATCATGTGACGGGCGTGGTGGGCCGCCCGATCATCAACCTGTCATTCGCGCTCAACTACGCCCTCGGCGGGCTTAACGTCCAAGGCTACCATATTTTCAACACGCTCATCCACGCGCTCGCCGGTCTGGCGCTGTTGGGCGTGGTGCGGCGGACGCTGCTGCGGCCGGTCGTGCGCGCGGAATTCGGGACGATGGCGCTGCCGATCGCGGCGGTGACGGCGTTGCTCTGGGTGCTGCATCCGCTCCAGACGGAGTCCGTAACGTGCATCGTGCAGCGGACGGAGTCGCTGTTGGGGCTCTTTTTCCTGCTCACGTTTTATGCTTTCATCAGGAGCGTGGACTCGCCGAGGGCCGGCGCGTGGCAGCTCCTCACCTTCGTCCTCTGCCTGCTCGGCATGGCGACGAAGGAAGTAATGGTGGCGGCGCCAGTGCTGGTGCTGCTGTATGATCGCACGTTTGTGGCAGGGAGCTTCGCCGCGGCGTGGCGGGCGCGATGGAAAATGTATCTCGGGCTGGCGGCGACGTGGGTGTTTCTCGGCTGGCTGATGACGCGCTGGAGCCAGCGCGGCGGGGTGGTGGGGTTCGGGCTGGGTGTGAGCTCGTGGGACTACGCGCTGACGCAATGCCGGGCGATCCTCCTTTATCTTCGGCTGAGCCTCTGGCCGAGCCCGCTCGTGGTCGACTACGGGACCGCCGTGGTGCACCGGGTGGGGGACGTGTGGCTGCAGGGGGTGGTGCTGGTCGCGCTGGTGGCAGGCACGTTTTGGGCGCTCTGGCGGCGGCCGGTGCTCGGGTTTCTTTCCTTTTCGTTTTTCGCGATCCTCGCGCCGAGTTCGAGCATCGTGCCGCTCATCTCGCAGACGATCGCCGAGCACCGCATGTATCTGCCGCTGGCGGCGGTGGTGATCCTCGCGGTGGCGGGAGGCTATCGCTGGCTGGGCAGCCGGAGCCTTTTCGCATGGCTCGTGGTTGCGCTGGTCGCGGGGTGGGGCACGGTGTCGCGCAACCGGGATTATCGTGATCCGTTGACGTTGTGGGGCGTGACGGTGGCCGAGCAGCCGGACAATCCGCGCGCCCGGATGAATTTCGGCACGGCGCTGTCCGGGCTCGGCCGGCTCGACGAGGCGCGCGAGCAATTTGCGGCGGCGGTGACGCTTTCGCCTAATTACGCGGAGGCGCATTACGGCCTGGCCGGCGTGCTGTTGCAGTTGAACCGGCCGGCAGAGACGCAGACGCATGCGGAGCAGGCCGTGCGGTTAAAGCCGGATTTTGCGGAGGCGCACTACGTGCTTGGCACGGCACTGCTGCAGCAGAGGCAGCTGGGGGCGGCGCTGGCGCAATACGAGGCGGCGCTGCGGCTGAAGCCCAACTTCCCCGATGCCGAGCACACGCTCGCTGGCACCCTCGCCATGGCCGGCCGAACCACCGAGGCGATGGAGCACTACGAGGCGGCGCTGCGCCTGCAGCCCCGCAACGCGCTGCTGTATCAGGAAATGGGCAATCTCCTCGCGCGGGGTGGCCGGCTGGAGGACGCCGTGACGCGCTACGAGGCGGCCGCGGAGCTGGATCCGCGCTCTCTGATCGCGCAGTTCAACCTGGGCCACGCGCTGGCGGATTTGCACCGCTGGTCGGAGGCTGCCGAGCATTTTTCCGCGGCGGTGCGGATCCGCCCGGATTTCGCTGACGCGCACAATTTTCTCGGAGCGGCGTTGATGGAGTTGGGGCGGCTGGACGAGGCGCAGGCGGAGATCGAGGAAGCGGTTCGGCTGCAGCCGGACTTTCCTCGCGCGCGAGAGAATTTGGACCGACTCGACGCGCTGCGGGCCGTCGGGAAAATGCACTGAAATCCGTCGCCGGGCTAAGTGTTTTCACGCCAAAATAACTGCGATTGGATTTGCTCCGGGGGGTGAACTCCAGTCGAGTGTGTCGTGCCCTTCCGTCTCCCCGCCGCCCGCATCAACTGGACCAACAGCGCGTTCCTAATTGGTACCGCCGTCGTGACGATCACCGCTGTGCCTTGGTATCTTTGGCACTACCATGCGGATGCATTTCAGATCGGGATGTTCCTGTTTTACTGCGCCGCCACGGGCATGAGCATCACGCTCGGCTACCACCGGCTGTTCGCGCACAAGGCGTTCGAGGCCCGCTGGCCCGTGCGGCTTTTGACGCTGATGTTTGGCGCTGCGGCGTTCGAAAACGCGGCGTTGAACTGGGTCTCCGACCATCGCCGGCACCACAAGCATGTTGATGGCGCGGAGGACCCTTACGACATCTCGCAGGGTTTCTGGTATGCGCACATGGGCTGGATCCTCTTCAAACTCGATCCGGAGCCGCCGCTCGATAACGTCGCCGACCTCCGCAAGGACGCGTTGCTGCGGTTCCAGTCGGATTACTACGTCCCGATCGCGGTGGTGCTCGGCTTTCTCGTTCCGGCCGGTTTGGGCTGGTTGCACGCGGGCGCCGTCGGTGCCCTCGGCGGCTTCCTGCTGGCGGGGGTGGCGCGCGTCACCGTCGTGCAGCACATGACGTTTTTCATCAACTCACTCTGCCACACCATCGGCAGCCGGCCCTATTCGGACCGCTGCAGCGCCCGCGACAGCTGGATCATGGCGCTGTTCACGTTTGGCGAGGGCTATCACAACTATCACCACGAGTTTCAGCACGACTACCGCAACGGCGTGAAATGGTGGCAGTGGGATCCGACCAAGTGGTCGATCTGGACGCTTGAACGCATCCGCCTCGTGTCCGGCCTGCGCCGCGTGTCCGAGGAAAAGATTTTGCTGCTCCAGTTGTCCGAGGCCCGTCGCCGACTCGATGAGCGCCTGGCCTGCCGGGTGACCCCGCTGCAGGGGCGCACGCGCCTCCTGCTGCAGAATTCCGGCGCGAAGCTCCACCAGCTCGGCGAACGCTGGGCGGCCCTCAAGGCCGAATACGCGGAGAAGAAGGACATCAAGGTTGAGCACGCCCGCGTCGCCCTCGCCGAGATCCGGCACGAGGTCCGCCACGCGTTCGACCTGCTCGAGCTCGCCAGCGCGGTGGCCTGATTTATTTGGAGACGCGGCGGGGGCGCCGCGGCTCCATCTGACGCCGGCCTGCCCGCTCAGAGCAGCGGCGCCAGCAGCCGGCTGAAGTCCTCCAGCATGCCCGTCCACAGGCGGTGCGGACGCTTCCGATTGACGAACTCGCGGCAACTCTCCGCCTGCTCGCGGGCCCACGCCTTCATCGCCAGCGCCTCAACCGAGGTGTGCACGACCACGCCGATTTCAAAGTTAACGAAGAGGCTGCGCAGGTCGAAATTCGCCGAGCCCAGCAGGCCGACGCGGTCGTCCACGATGACGGCCTTGCTGTGCATCATGCCGGGCTGGAAGAGCAGCACCCGTCCGCCGGCCAGACAGAGCTCCCGGACGTAGTGTCGGCGCGCGAAGTCCGTCACCGGGTGATTGGAGTGTTCGGGCACGATCAGCGTCACCTCGCGTCCCGCCCGGGCCTTCACGATCAGGGAGCGCAGCAGCACGTCGTCGGGGATGAAATACGGCGTGACGATCCAGATGCTGTTCTCGGCCTCCTGGATCATGGAGATAATGCCCTCGTAGAGCGGATCGCCCGGCACATCCGGGCCGCTCGCGACGACCTGCAGCTCGGCGGGCCCGCGATCTGCCGCCGGATGGATGCGAGTGCCGGACCGGAGTGCCTCGGGGGACTGGCGGCTCGCAAAGCACCAGTCCGCGATGAAGACCTCGTTCAGCAACGTGGCGGCGGGTCCTTCGATCAGCGCGCCGAGGTCGCGAAAGCGCCTTCGGAAGGGCGCCGCCCCCATATATTCGTTGGCGAGGTTGTGGCCGCCGACGATGGCGATGGCGTGGTCAAAGACGGCGATCTTGCGGTGATTGCGGAGATTGGCCGAGCCGCGCGACGTGAAGGGTAGCACCGGCATGAACTTGCACACCTCGCCGCCCGCTGCGCGCAGCTCGGCGTGGAAACTCGCGCGGATGAACATGGAGCCGACGGCGTCGAGCAGCAGCCGCACCTTCACGCCCTCACGGGCGCGTTCCGCCAGCAGCCGCACGAGGCTCCGACCGGTGTCATCGCGTCCGAGGATGAACGTGTTGATGTGGATCGTATGGCGGGCCGCACGGATTTGTTTCACCATCGCCGCGTAGGTATCCTCGCCGGTGGTCAGCAGTTTCAACCGGTTGCCGGCGACGGGTGCGCCGGCGCCGCTGGACATGATCGTATGCGCGACGGGCTGGGTGGCGAAGGCGGAGGCAGTGGCGGGCGAATGGGGCAGGTGAGGCGTGAGGGGAGCCTTTCGGGCGGCCAGCCGGCGGAGTTTGCGTCCGCCGAAGATGAGGTAAAGCGGCACCCCGACGTAGGGCAGGAGCACGATGACAAGCAGCCAGGCAAACGTGTTCGCCGGGGCCTTTTTCTGGCTCATCAGGCGCGCGACCAGGAGCAGGGCGAGGACGAAACCGCCGATGGTGAGCAGGTCGTTCAGCAGCCCCCGGGCGAGGAAATCCGAGAGTATCTCTTTCGCGTCGGTGAACATGTCCGGGGTGCCAGGACAGCAAGCCCAGAGGGGGCTGGCAACGCGACGCTGAAAAAAGCCTTGAACTAAGCAGGGTGAGCCGAGAGTTTTCGCGCTCCCCATTTGGTAGGATACTCAAGTGGCCAACGAGGGCAGACTGTAAATCTGCTGGCTAACGCCTTCCCTGGTTCGAATCCAGGTCCTACCACCATCCTTCGCCGAGGCTACGGATGGCACGGTCACCCTTTGGATCGCGGTGGCTCGATGGTGACGGAAGGGCTCCCAAGGGCGAGGGATGCCCTTCGAAGTCCCGCATGGGGGACGAAGTAAGGCCGGCCTGCCCGCAGCGCTGGATTGCCGTGTTGACGCCCCTTTCCCCTTCAAATCAGCCCCGCCTCGCGGAAGCTGTAAAAGCCTCGCCCGGTGGGGTCTGCGTTGGTGCGGCCCAGGATCACGTGGTCCAACAGGTCGATATCCACGGCTTTGGCGGCTTCCCGGAGCTGCCGGGTGATCTGGAGGTCGGCGGCGCTGGGCGCAGGGTCGCCGCTGGGGTGGTTGTGGACGCAAACGACCGCTGTCGCGGCCTCCCGAATGGCCTCACGGAACACCTCGCGAGGATGGGCCAGGGCGGCGGTGGCGGTGCCGGAGGTGACCTCCACGCGTTTGAGCAGCCGGTTCTTCCGATTCAGGCAGAGCACCCAGAATTTCTCCACTTCCAGTCCCAGGCTAAACGGTTGGAAATAGGCGGCCACGAGGTCGGCGCGATTGAGAATGGGCGCGTCGGCGGCTTGCTGACCGATGACGCGGCGGGCGATTTCCATCGTGGTGAGCAACTGCAGGGCCTTCACGTGCCCAATGCCTCGCAGCGCCCGGAACTGCGGGGCCCGCCACGCCATCAGCCCGGCGAGCGAGCCGCCTTCGGCCAGCAGGCGCGTCGCGAGGGTCATCACGTCCTGCCCGCGGGTACCGCTGCGCAGCAGCATCGCCAGCAACTCGGTGTCGCTGAGCGCGCCGGCGCCGAGGCGCTCCAACCTTTCCTGTGGTCGCTCGCCGGCGGCCATCTCCCGCAGGCGATTCGGCACAGGATACTCGGCGGGATCGGCCACAGGAAGGTTGGAGCGGTGACGAGCAAGGCCGTCCGCGGCGCGGAATCCGACGCGTGCGCTGTCTTTTTTCCGCAACCCGCGCCGGCTCACGCGTGGACGGAGCCGACGTGGAATGCCTTGGACACGTTTTCGCAATCTGCTAGAGTCATGGTTCTCCACCATGAATCCTCTACGAGTCACCGTCTGGGGCGAGAACGTCCACGAGCACAAGAACGCCAAGGTAGCCGCCATCTACCCGCGCGGCATGCACACTGCGATTGCCGAGGGCCTGCGCGAGCTGCTGCCCGGGGTCGCGGTGTCCACGGCGACGCTGCAGGAGCCCGAGCACGGCCTGACCGTTGAGCGCTTGGCGGCGACGGACGTGCTGACGTGGTGGGGTCACATGGCCCACGACAAGGTCAGCGACGAGATCGTGGACCGCGTGCAGAAGCGCGTGCTCGAGGGCATGGGCCTGATCGTGCTGCACTCGGGGCACTACTCGAAGATTTTCAAGCGCCTGCTCGGCACGACGTGTTCGCTGACCTGGCGCGAGGCCGACGAAAAGGAACGCCTCTGGGTGTGCAACCCGGGTCACCCCATCGCGCAGGGGCTCGGCACGTTTTTCGAGCTGCCGCAGGAGGAAATGTATGGCGAGCCGTTCGCGATCCCCGCGCCGGAGGAGCAGGTGCTCATCTCATGGTTCGAAGGTGGCGAGGTGTTCCGCAGCGGCTGCTGCTGGCGCCGCGGCAACGGGAAGATTTTCTATTTCCGTCCCGGCCACGAAACCTACCCGACCTACCTCGACAAGAACGTCCGCAAGGTCATCGCCAACGCCGCCGAGTGGGCGCGTCCGCAGGGTGTCTGGATCGACTCCTGCCCGAACGCGAAGAATCCGCCGGAGAAGATTTCGATCAAGAAATAGGCCAACGACCTCTCAGGCATCCTTGGATTCGCAGCCGAATCCGAGGAGGTTGCCGTCGAGATCCATGACGGCGAAATCCCTCATGCCGTAGGGATAGTCCTTGGGCTCTGACTTCAGGCGGGCGCCCTTTCGCTTTAGCTCGGCATAGTAGCGGTCGACCTCATCGCAGAACAGATAGACGTTGCCGCCGCCCACCGGCCGGTCGTGGACGTTGTGGCCGGACAGGTGCAAATAGACCTCGCCAAACTTCAAGCCGGCATAGTCGCCGAAACGGAATTCCTCGGTAAAGCCGAGCACCTCTTGGTAGTGCTTCACGGCGGTCTCCAGGCTGGTAACCTGAAAGACGGCGGCAGCTCTTTGCGGGACCATCGGATCGAAATGCCTGATTGCCGCCGGCTCCGCGTGGCGTTCCCGCGCTCAGAAGTGCTTTACGTAGCCATTGCGGCGGAGGCGCTCGCGCCAGCGTTCGTCGCTGATCTGGCCCATCTGCTGGACGAGGATGCGCTCGATCTGGTCGCGCACGTCGTCGAGCTGCTGGATGCCGGCGTATTTGCGGTCCTGGACGTAGAGCAGGAAGACGCCCTCCGGCAGCACGACGGGCTGGGAGCACTCATCCTTTTTCATGTTGAAAACGATATCGGTAAATTCCTTGCGGAAATCGGACCGTTTGACCCAGCCCCAGTCGCCGCCCTTGGCGTGGCGGGAGTCCTGGCTGAACTCCTTGGCGAGATCCTCGAACTTCACGCCGGCCTTCAGCCGCGCCAGCACGACGTCCGCCTTGGCCTGCAGGTCGGCGTCGGATTCGCCGTTGGCATGGGTGAGCTGGATGAGGCGGAGATGCACGCTGTCCTCCTGGTAGAACCGGTCCTTGTTTTCCTTGTAGAACGTCTCGATGCGCACCGGGCTGATGACGGTCTGCGTTTTGCGCTGCTGCTGGCGCATATACTGGTAAATGATGTCCTCCTCGACCTCCTTGTAGTAGTCGCGGAGCGTGATGCCCCGACTGCGCAGGTAGGCGAGGAACTTCGAGCGATCGTTGTCGAACTGTTCGGTCTGGATCTCGGCGATGCGGTTTTCCACGAAGCTCGCGGGGATGTGCTTCTTCTCGTCCTTGCGGAATTCCTTCACGATCAGCACGCGGTCGATCAGCTGCTGGATGACGTCGTCCTGAAGGGCCTCGAGTTTCTCGTTGAACTCCTTCTCGCTGCGGGCCTCGCGCTGCAGCTGGGGAATGAGGGGGCTGATTTCGCGGCGGACGTCGTCCACGGTGATGACCTTGTCCTCCGCGATCGCGGCGATGCCGTTGGCAAAGCGCAGGTTCAGGCCGTCACTGGCGGCGGATTGGCCGCGGGCGGCGGCGACAAGTCCGGCAGCGAGGAGAGCGAGGGTGAGACGGCGACTGAACATCATGGATTGGGCAGGTTGTTCAAAAAAGAGACGATTTCCCTTAACCGTAGAAGCGGGCGGGGGGCGGTCAACCTTGGAAACCGGGTGCCGACTTGCACCCAGTCATCGCGGCGGCCGGTATTGCGCAGGCATTTCAAGCGGCTAGACTCCGTTTCGACGGAAATGATGCCTTTTTGTTCCGCCCGAATGCGGACTTCCGTGACGAGCAGGAGGGCCTTCACCTCTTCCCCGAACTTGCCAAACCGGTCGCGCAGGTCGTTTTCGATCTGTTTTAGAACCGGCAACGTGTCGGCCAGGGCGAGTTTGCGGTAGAAGTCGATGCGCAACCGGCTCTCCCCCAGATAGCTGGCGGGGATGCGCGCCTGAATGCGCTCCACCTCGGTGTGGCCGGCCCTGTCCTCGGCGTCCTTGAGGGCGGTGTAGCTGTCCTCGTGGCGCCCGCGGACGGCTCCACCCGCCGGCGGAGGGCTTTCGCCGATGAAAACAAAGTCGAGTTTCACGCTGGCGCGGATGGCGGCGGCGGTCTTTTCGCCCTTCAACCGGGCCACGGACTGGCGGAGCAGCTGGCAGTAGAGCTCGAAGCCCACCCCGACAATGTGGCCGCTTTGCTCGGCGCCGAGGAGGTTGCCCGCGCCGCGCAGCTCAAGGTCGCGCATCGCAATCCGGAAACCCGCGCCCAGCTGCGTGTGCTGCCGCATCGCGGTCAGGCGCTGGCGGGCGACGTCGAGCAGGCGGGTGTGCCGGTGGAGCAGGAGATAGGCGTAGGCCTGGTGCTTGAAACGCCCGACGCGGCCGCGGAGCTGGTAGAGTTGCGACAATCCGAAACGGTCGGCGCCTTCGATGATGATCGTGTTGCAGTTCGGGATATCGAGCCCGCTCTCGATGATCGTCGTGCACACGAGCATCTGGTAGCGCCCGGCCACGAACTCCGTCATCACTTCCTCCAGCTCGTGGGCGTTCATCTGGCCGTGGCCGACGCCGATGGTGAGTTCGGGCAATAGCTTCCGGAGCTGGGCGGCGACGAGATCGATCGTCTGCACGCGGTTGTGGAGGTAAAACACCTGGCCGCCGCGGCGGATCTCGTGGTGGACGGCGTCGAGCACGACCTTCTCGTCGTAGGTCTTGACGATGGTCTGGATCGGATGGCGGTTGGTCGGCGCGGTCTCGATCACGCTGAGGTCGCGCGCTCCGGTGAGCGCCATGTAGAGCGTGCGGGGAATCGGCGTGGCGCTCATTGAGAGCACATCGACGGTGGCGCGCATGGCCTTGAAACGCTCCTTGTGCTTCACGCCGAAGCGCTGCTCCTCGTCGATCACGACGAGGCCGAGTTCGCGGAACTGGACGTCGCGCTGCAGCAGCCGGTGCGTGCCAATCAGGATGTCCACCTGGCCCGCGGCGGTGGCCGTGAGGATTTTCTTCTGCTCCGCCGGCGTGCGAAAACGGCTGATCATCTCGATGGCGATCGGGTAACCCGCCATGCGTTCGCGGAACGTGTTGAGGTGTTGCTGTGCCAGCACCGTGGTGGGAACGAGCACGGCGACTTGGCGACCGCCTTGGACGGCCTTGAACGCCGCGCGGATGGCCACCTCGGTCTTGCCGAAGCCCACGTCGCCGCAGATGAGGCGGTCCATCGGGCGGGTGTTCTCCATGTCGGACTTTGTCTCCGCGATGGCCTTGAGCTGGTCGCGGGTCTCGGTGAACGGGAACGACGCCTCGAATTCCTTCTGCCAGGTAGTATCGGCGGCGAACGCATGTCCCGGCTGCGCCTCGCGCGCGGCGTGGATGCGCAGGAGCTCGGCGGCGAGGTCGATGGTGGCCAGCTCGGCGGCCTTGCGGGCCTTCTCCCAGCGACCGGAGCCGATGCGGCCGAGCTGGGGCTTGGCCTTGCTCAAGCCCACATAACGGCTGATGAGGTGGGACTCCTGCAGGGGCACGTGCAGCGTCACGTGGTCGTCAAACTCGAGGGAAATCACCTCGCGCAGCCCTTGCGCGGTATCGAGCTTGGTCAGGCCGCGATAGAGCGCGATCCCGTGCTGGAGGTGCACCACGAAGTCGCCTTCGACCAGCTCCGAAAAATCGAGCAACTGGTCGATCTGCGCCCGCTGCGCCACGGCGCGGGGATTGAGCAGCGGCCGCCGCTGCCGCTGGCGGCCGAAGATCTCGGTCTCGGTGACAACGACGAGGCCGGTTGGGATGAGGGGCGGGGTCTCCTGGCTCCGCCTTGGTTGGATCGCGGAAGTGGCGGGGTCAGGAGACCCCGCCCTACAATCGAGCATCGCGCCCGGACGAAAAGTCACCCGGAACCCCTCGTTCAACGCTCCGCGCAGGAACCGCGGGCGGATCGGCTTGAGTGCGGTCTTTTCCGCGAGGATCTCCCGGATGCGCTGCTCTTCGCCTTCCTTCGACGCGACGACGGCGATGTCGTAGCCGGCTTTGCGCCAGGCGGCGATCTGCAGGAGGAATTTCAACCGTGCGTCCTCCTCGACCTGCAGCCGCTCCTGGGCAACCAAGGCGCCCTCGGGGTAGGTGCGGTGGTGGGCGAGGCTTTCAGTGTCCCACGTCGCCTCGTCGGCCGCGCCGTCGAACAGCGCGCTGGCCTCATCGAGATCGCTGAGGCCAAAGGCCCCGGCGCAGCGGGCCAGCAGCGGGGCGAGCCCCGGGCTGCCCTCCTGCGCGAACGAACTGAATTCCTCCTCGAGCGAGGCGGGCTCGACGAAGACCAGCTGCGTGCCCGGCGAAAGGTAGTCTGCGATTCCGGTCGTCGACTCCGCGAGGCGGACGCGCGGTGAGGCGGAAAGCGTGATCGTCGTGACGCTGGCCCCCGAGCGCTGGGTGACGGGGTCGAATTCACGAATCTCCTCGATTTCGTCGCCGAAGAAATCGAGCCGGTAGGGTTGGTTGGCCGTGACCGGATAAACATCAATGATGCCGCCGCGAATCGCGTAGTGTCCGGGCGCTTCGCACACGGCTTCGGAATCGTAGTCGAGCTGTTGGAGCTGCTCCAGCAGTCCCTGGAACGACTGCTTCTGGCCGCGCGCGAGGGTGAACTCACGCGCCGAGAATTCCTCGAGGGCGGGCACCGGCTGGAGCAACGCGGCGGGTGTGGTGGTGACGACGAGCGTGTCCGGCGCAGTGGCGAGGGCGCGCGTGGCGCGAAGCCGCGAGAGCACCGTCACCCGCTCGCTCGAAGCCGCGAACGCCTCGCGCATGTCGCGGCTGTCGCGCATCGATTCCGGGAAAACGAGCGCGGACAAGGGCCGTGTTCCGCCGGCGGCAGCGCAGAAGAAGGCGATGTCCTCCGCCAGCTGTTCGGCGGTCTTCAGGTCCTCGGCGACGACCAGCCAGACCGGAGCAGGCTGGCGGCGCACGAGCTCAGCGATGACCGCGCTCCGGGCGGGCGGGCAGATGCCGGTGAGCTTGTGGCGCGGAGAATCGGCAGGCATCGGAAGATCGCGAAAACGCGGAAGAGCGGAAACGGGAAGGCGACCAAAGGCAAAAGCGCAATTCTGCGCCTCCACCCCTTCGCGTTTCCGCGATTAGAGAGTGGGTCCCTGCTCGAGCGCCTTCAGCGCTTCCAGCGCCGCGGCTTCCTCCGCGACTTTCTTGGAGGGGCCGGTGCCGCTGCCGAGCGGGCGATC
>Ga0265327_10003732_pt1 | contig 14167 bp, 13 predicted proteins | sample 41621metaG_FD_202089 | JGI IMG/M metagenome (GOLD analysis project Ga0265327, IMG submission 202089) | Rhizosphere microbial communities from Carex aquatilis grown in University of Washington, Seatle, WA, United States - 4-16-21 metaG | ecosystem: Host-associated > Plants > Roots > Rhizosphere... | reverse complement strand
TCATCGGTCCGTCAACGCGTCGTCGCCGTGCTCTTCCTGCGCGGTCCGCTGAAGACACCGGACCCTACCCTAAGACAAATTCACCCACCAACCCATTGGGGCAATGAGTTCACCGAACTGCCTGCCTCCACCCGTCTCGCCTCACTCCTTCTTTCGCGGGTTAAATTTCGAGATGCTCGCCAGCTTCTCCCAAAGTGCGTGCTCCTCGGTCGACGCCTCGCCCGGCGTCTGGATTCGCACGGTCGCGTAAAGGTCGCCCCGGGTCTTGCCCTCCCGCGGCAATCCAAAGCCGCGCATTCGCAACCGGCTGCCGGCCGTCGTGCCGGCCGGCACGCGGAGCGCCGCGGTGCCATCAAGTGTCGGGATCTTTGCCTTGACGCCCAGGACTGCCTCCCAAGGCGCGAGGTCGAGCTCACAATGGAGATCATCTCCCTCCACGGTGAGATCGGGGTGACGCGCCAACCGGACCCGGAGATACAGGTCGCCCGGCGGGCCGCCGGCGATGCCCGGATTGCCCTGGCCGGCAAGCCGGATGCTCTGGCCCTCGCGCATGCCGGGCGGAATCCGCACCTGGTACGTGTTCGTGCGCTCCTCCGACTGCGCGTCGGCGCCCCGCCGCAAGGTCACCTTCCGCTTTGAGCCGCGCACGACCTCCTCCAGGGTGACCAGCAGGTCCGCTTCGACGTCGCGACCGGGCTGCGGATAGTCCTCGTCCATGGACTCGGGCGTCCACCGGCGGCGACCCGACCCGTGGCCGGAACGCCGGTCGCTGAAGAACGACTCGAAGAAATCGCTGAAGCCGGTCCCGCCGAATTCAAAATCGCCGCCGTCGGCCGGCGAATGCGCCCGCCGGAATCCCTCACCCGCGGACCCGGCCGGTGCGCCGCCGCCATCCTGCCAACCGGCCCCCAACTCATCGTAGCGCCGCCGCTTGTCCGGATCGCCCAGCACCTCGTAGGCTTCGTTGATCTCCTTGAATTTCTCCTCACCGGTGACCTTGTTCTTGGCCACATCCGGGTGGTGAATGCGCGCCAGTTTGCGGAACGCCTGCTTGATGTCGTCGGCGGTGGCTTCGCGCGCCACGCCGAGCGTTTTGTAATAGTCTTTGAAGGTTACGGCCATGGCTCAGGTCTGAAGGGATATGCCAGACCAAGCGTATTCACAAACTTCGCGAAGCGCAACGCCGGCGCGCGGTGGCCGGTCGACCGGCTGGAAGTTTTCCGCTCGAAACCAAAGTGGGTTTGATCTTTCGTCGACGGCAGCGTCGCCGCCGTCCACCCGCTCCATCCCGCAGCGATCGCGCCTCCCCATGACCAGACTGCCGGTTTTTCTCCTTCTTGTCGCCGCCGGCCGCCTGCTGGCGTCCGAACCCTCCGCCCTCAATCCCGCCGCCCGCCAGGTCGTCAGCCTGAACGGCCCGTGGAATGCCATCGTGGATCCCTACGACAACGGCTACTATGACTACCGGCGGCAGCCTCTGGATGAGAATCCGCACCCCACCAGCGGCTATTTTCTCGATCGCAAACCGGCGGACAAGAGCGAGCTCATCGAATACAATTTCGACACCAGCCAGGTGCTCGCCGTGCCGCGCGACTGGAATTCGCAGGATCCGAAGCTATTCTACTACGAGGGTGCCGTCTGGTACCGCCGGCTCTTCGACCTGACGAAGCGTGCCGCCGCCGATCGCGTCTTCGTGTATTTCGGCGGCGCCAACTACCAAGCCGACGTCTATTTGAACGGCCGGAAGCTCGGGCGGCACGTGGGCGGCTTCACGCCCTTCCAGTTCGAGATCACCGGACTCGTGCGACCCGTCGGCAACTCGCTCGTCGTCCGCGTCGACAACGCCCGCAGCCGGGAGGCGGTGCCCACCCTCAATACCGACTGGTGGAACTACGGCGGGCTCACCCGGGACGTCATGATTCTCGAAACTCCCCCGACCTATGTCCGCGACTATTTTCTCCAACTGAAGCCGGGGGCGCCCGGGACGGTCGCGGGCTACGTGCAGCTCGACGGCACCGCCCCGGCGCGGGTGAAGGTCGCCATCCCCGAACTCCACGTCGACGCCGAGTTTGCCCCCGACGCGACCGGCCGCGCGCTCGTTGAGTTTCCGGTCACCGGCGCCGAACTCTGGACACCCGAGAAGCCGCGCCGCTACGAAGTCACCATCTCCGCCGGCGCCGACCATGTGGGCGAGCTCATCGGATTCCGCACCGTCGAGGTCCGCGGCACGGACATTCTCCTGAACGGACGTCCCCTTTTCCTGCGCGGGATCTGCCTGCACGAGGAAAACCCGCTGCGCGGCGGCCGCGCCACTGGCGCCGAGGATGACCGGCTCCTGCTCGGCTGGGCCAAGGAGCTCGGCTGCAATTTTGTCCGCCTCGCCCACTACCCCCACAACGAGCAAATGGCGCGGACCGCCGACGAGCTCGGCCTCCTGCTCTGGGAGGAGGTCCCGGTCTACTGGACGATCCAATGGGAGAATCCCGCCACGGCGGCCAACGCGCAGAACCAGCTCGCCGACCTCATCGGGCGCGACCACAACCGCGCGAGCGTGATCATCTGGTCGATGGGCAACGAGACACCTGTCGTCCCGGCCCGGACCGCCTTCATCACAAAGGAAATCGAACTCGCCCGCCGGCTGGATCCGACGCGCCTCATCTCCGCCGCCATGGAGGTGCATGGCGACCCCGCGGATGCCCATGTCCGGATCATCGACGACCCGCTCGCCGAACTCGTGGACGTGGTCAGTTTCAATGAATACGTCGGCTGGTATTCCGGCCTGCCGGACGACTGCGCCCGGACCAGCTGGGTGGTCCGGTACGCCAAGCCGGTTTTGATCAGCGAGTTTGGGGGCGACGCCCTCCAAGGCAGCCACGCGGACCGCCTGACCCGGTTTAGCGAGGAATATCAGGAGGACCTCTACCGGCAGACTCTGCCGATGCTTTCCAATATCCCCCAGCTCCGCGGCCTGACCCCATGGATTCTGTGCGACTTCCGCTCGCCGCGCCGTCCGCTGCCGAAGATCCAGGACGGCTGGAATCGCAAGGGCCTCATCGGCTCGAACGGCGAGAAAAAGAAGGCCTATTTCGTCCTGAAGGAATTTTACGCCCGGAAGGCGGCGGAAGCGGCGTCCGGCTTGACCCGGTAGGGCGAGTCCCACCGCGTCCGAAGGACTCGCCCTACCCGCTCCCACGGAAATCTCGGGCATTGACGCCGCTTTCCCGCCGCCGTTTTATGACAACTGCATGTGCGCCAAGTCCACCGCCCCGGCTGAACTCAAATACCAGCGCATCGTCCTGAAGCTCAGCGGCGAAGTGCTCCGCGGCAAAGGAACCGAGCCGATCGACGCCGTGACGCTCGAACGCATGTGCGAGCAGGTGAAGGAAATTCACGACCTCGGCGCCCAGGTCTGCGTCGTCATCGGCGGCGGCAACATCTTCCGCGGGCTCAACGGCGCCAAGCGCGGCGTCGACCGGACCACCGGCGACTACATGGGCATGCTGGCCACCGTCATCAACGGCCTCGCCCTCATGGATTGCCTCGAGAAGATGGGGGTCAACACCCGCGTGCAGTCGGCCATCCCGATGAACCAGATCGCCGAGCCGTTCATCATGCGCCGCGCCATCCGCCATCTCGAGAAAAAGCGCGTCGTCATCTTCGTCGCCGGGACCGGCAACCCCTATTTCTCGACCGACACCACCGCCGCCCTGCGCGCCTCGGAGCTGCACGCCGACATCATCCTCAAGGCCACCAAGGTCGACGGCATTTACGACAAGGATCCCAACAAGCACACCGATGCGATCCGCTACGAGGAGATCACGTTTGTGGACGCCCTGCGCCAGCGCCTCAACGTCATGGACTCCACGGCGTTCTCCCTCTGCCTCGACAACAACGTGCCGATCCTCGTGTTCAACCTCGACGACGCCCACGCCATTCGCAAGGCGGCGACCGGCGAGAAGATCGGGACGCTGGTGCACAACTGACCCTTCCGCAACATGCGGGTTGAAAGTTGAAGGATGAAGGTTGAAAGTAGTTTTCCCGTCATCCTGGCCTTCAGCTTTCAACGCTCACCTTTCAACTCTGCCCCCTTATGAGCAACACCATCACCAGCGACGCGCAGGCGCGCATGAAGAAGGCGATCGAGCACACCCAGCACGAATTCAGCACCATTCACACCGGCAAAGCCTCCCCGGTGATGGTTGAGTCCGTGATGGTCGAGGCCTACGGCTCAACCGTTCCCCTCAAGGGCTGCGCCGCCATCACCACGCCCGACCCGCGCATGATCCAGGTCCAGCCGTGGGACAAGAGCCTCACGCGCGCCATCGAAAAGGCGCTCCAGCTCGCCAACATCGGGGTCAACCCGGTGGTGGACGGCAATCTCATCCGCCTGCCTTTCCCCGAACTCTCCCGTGAGCGCCGCGTGGAGTTCACCAAGACCGCTCATCGCCTGGCGGAGGAAGGCCGCGTGGCCGTCCGCCACGTCCGCCGCGACGCCATGGAACTCGTGAAGAAACTCAAGAAGGACGGCAAGGTCTCCGAGGACGACGAGAAGCGCATCGAGAAGGAAGTTCAGGCCGCCACCGACAAGGCCATCAAGGACATCGACGCGTCCCTCGCCGCCAAGGAGAAGGAATTGATGACGGTTTGAACCGGCGCGGATCCCCACCGGCCGCGAGCGCACCCGCCAAGGCGTGGCGCAGAGTTGTAGCCGTCATTAGGCGGCTGCATTTCCGAGGACCCCGGGGAAGCGACGGTTACGAGCCCGCGGCCCGCCGCGGGCTTTCATTTTCATGGGAGGCAGCCAGTTGGGCGTGGCCCAAGCATTTTGGCCCATCAACCGGGGAAATTTGGAGTCCTGCAACCGACTCAAGAACCGCTTTTGGGGGTCGATTCCAGATACTGGCTCACCATGAAACTCTACCCATTGTTCCTGCGCCTGATTGGCGCGTGCTCGATCAGCACCGCGGCGCTTGCCGCCAACGGCGTCACGCCGGCCGAAATCATCGTCGGCCAATCCGCCGCGTTGACCGGCCCCACCCAGGCCCTCGGCACCGGCATGCACACCGGACTGGACGTCGCCTTCAAGGAGATCAACGACGGCGGCGGCGTGCACAGCCGTTCCCTCCGCCTCGTGGTCCGAGACGACGGCTATGAGCCGAAACGCGCCGGAGACAACGCGCGGGCGCTGCTCGGCGAGGACAACGCCTTCCTGCTCGCCGGATGCGTCGGCACGCCGACCGCCGCCGAGATCCTCCCGGTCACGAACGCGCAGCATGCCCCGTTTTTCGGCGCCTTCACCGGCGCCGGCAGCCTGCGCACGCCCTACAACCCGCTGATCGTCAATCTCCGGGCCTCGTATGCCCAGGAGATTGATCGCCTGGTGACCCTTCTCGTCGAAGGCCGGGGTTTCAGGAAGATCGCCTGCTTCTACCAGGATGACCTTTATGGGCAGGCCGGGCTCAAGGCTCTCTTGGTCGCACTCAAGAAGCGCAACCTCGAGCCCGCCGCCCTCGGCCTCTACGTCCGCAACACAAAGGAAATCACCTCGGCCCTGGCCGCCATCGTTCCCACCCAACCCGAGGCGGTCGTGCTTGTCGGCACCTATGGCGCCTGCGCCGATTTCATCAAGCAGTCGCGCAAGGCCGGCCTGACTGACACCGTGTTTTGCAACATCTCGTTTGTCGGCACGCGCGCGCTCGTCGCCGCGCTCGGTGACGACGCCGAGGGCGTGATCATTTCGCAGGTCGTGCCGCACCCCGTCGGCAGTCAGGCGCCGGTGGTGGAGGCCTATCGCGTCGCCCTCAAGAAATACGCCCCCGATGCCGAGCCGGACTGGATTTCCCTGGAGGGCTATCTCGCCGGGCGCCTGTTCGCCGCGATCGCAGACCGCGCGGGTGCCGACCTCACGCGGGAGTCCTTCCTCAATGTCCTGCAAAACGCGGAGCCCATCGACCTCGGCGGTCTCAGCGCCCAGTTCGGACCCAACCACAACCAGGGCTTCGACCGCGTCTACCTCACCCAGGTCCGGAAGGGCAAAATCGTCTCGATCGAGTGAGCGCTCGCTTGGGGATCCCTTGGGCGCGCCCGCAAGGCGCGCCTTTTTCTTGTGCGGGACCGCCTGGCGGTTGGAATGGACCGGCCCACCCCGGTCATGACCCTTGGATCATCCAGCAAATCGCCGACTGCCTACCGCCTGAGGCCGTGCCGGATTGGCGACCAGGATTTTCTCCGAAAGCTCAAGGAGAAGACGATGCGCCGCTACGTGGAGCAAACGTGGGGACGTTGGGACGAGACCGAGCAGGCTGGATTCTTCGAGCGCAGTTTCCAACCGGAGATCCTGAAGATCATCGTGGTCGGGACGCTCGACGCCGGACTGCTCAACGTCGCCCGACCGCCGGGGGAAATATTTCTCGCCGACATCGAGGTTCTTCCCGAACTCCAGGGACGAGGCGTTGGGTCAGCCGTCATCCGGGACCTCCAGGCGGAGGCCAGATCAGCAGGTCTTCCGCTTCGCCTGCAGGTCCTGCGGGTCAATCACGCGGCCCGCCGGTTGTACGAGCGGCTGGGTTTCCAGTTGGCGGGAGGCACTGACACCCACGACTTCATGCTCTACCGTCCGACCGCGTCCCCGTCCTGAAAGCAAGCAATCGAGATGAGCGCAGCCAGAGGTGGAGCCCGGCCGCTCGACGGGTTCATGCGAACGTCGACCCAACGAACGCGTCCGGAGGCCGCGTTCCACCTACGACAAACGTAGTCGGTGCAAGCACTTTCAACTCTCCCTCATCTCCCCCCAATTCTCACCTCTCAACCCTCAACTTCATCATCCCTTCATTCGTGCCGCTCGTAGCGCACCTCGACAAATTTCACCCAGGCCCCGTCCTTCCGAAGGAAAATGGTGTTCGTGAAGACGTCAGCGTTGACCCTCGCCAGTCTCACCTGGGCGACGTCCACCTTGCCGGACTTGTCCGTGATCGTCAGCTCGTGGACAAGCACGTCGCCGTCCAGCGAAACCGGTCCCTCGACCAGACTGCCGCTCATGTCGGTGTAGAAAATCACCAGCTTCCGCGTCGCCCCATTCCAGCCGTACATGCCGCTGGTATAGGGCGACCGCTTGCTGCCCTGAACAAAAGACGAGTCGAAGCGGACGCCCTGCTTGTTTTCCGCCCAGGCGAATTGCAGCACAATCTTCATGGGCGAGCCATCCTTGTCGGGCGGCAGGTCGCCGGACCAGACGCCACCGACCAGCGAGGCCAAGGGGGCCAGGGGTGATTCCGGGACAGCCGGTTTTGCGTCGGCGGCCAAGGCCAGCGGGCGCACACCGAGAATGAGTGCGAGGAGCAGGGTAAGGCGGGTGATCGTGTTCATTATTTTGGTCGGGACCGAGCGGGAGGGGAGATTTCTGATTCGTCGCCACTTTACCGCAGTTATCTGAAACGGTATTGGAAAAATCTTACCTGCCCGTGGCGTCACCCTCGTCAGGCAAAACAATGCGGTTGAAGATTGAGCGATGAGGGTAGAACGAACGGGAAGTTGTCGGCGGGCGGGCTGCTGTTCAGCGCAGGGCGGACCTTGGATCCGGCGACGCACGGCGCCGCCGGGGGATTGGGTCATCGACACGGGGCGTTTGACCTCTCGACTTCATAAGTCCGGTTCAGGCGACATTGAGGTAACCGAGATAGGGCCCGCGGCGGGTCAGATACTCCGTCGGAGTGAGACCGGTGAGTTCGCGAAACTCATTGATGAAATGCGCCTGGTCGTAAAATCCGCCCGCCGCGGCCTCATCGGCCCAGTCGACCGTCATCTGATGCCCCACCCGCTGGATGACCCTCTGGAGGCGTTGCACCCGGCCAAAGTGCTTCGGGCTAAGCCCGACCCGCCGGGTGAACTCGTGCACGAGATGCTTGTGGCTCAGTCCGGTTTCCTCGGCGATCCGCCCCACCCCGGTCCCGCCGCGTTGCAGCATGCCAGCCGCATAAGCGACCCGTTTGTCCGGGGCTGGCTCGTGACGGACCCGGTGGCCGAGCCAGCGCTCGAGACAGGACAGGACGGCGGCGTCCCCGGGCGCCTCGCCGACCTGCTCGCGCACCAGCCCGGCCTCGCGGCCCCAGATGTCCTCCAGTTCCACCACCCGCCCGGTCAGCTCCATCAGCGAAAATCGGAACAGCGGCCAGGCGCCGCCGGGGCGAAAGCGAACGCCCGCGAGATGGCAGGACCCCGCCTGTTCGATCACGATTGGCTGGGGTTGCTGGCCCGAGACCCAGCTCGCCCGAAACACGGCGTGCCGGCGGATATCCGCACGCTCGCACAGCCTCTGCGGCTGGCCGAGGTTGAAAATCACCACCAACGCACCGTCCGGGAGAAGCAACTGCCGCCACGGCTGGGCCAGCGAGGCGCGCACGAGCCAGATGTTCTCCACAAACCGGCTGACCGGCGCGGCGGGCACGTGCAGCAGGTGCGTGATCACGCGGCCTTTTTGCCGGGGCACCCGCCCGGTGTCCAGCCCGCGGGCGCCCACGGGTTATGCCCGCAAAACACGCCAAACGACGCGAAAGAGAAGCCACTCCGGGGTTTGCTCCCCACAATTCCCCGGAAAACCTGCCGGTATTGATCCTTTCGTGCGCTTCGCGGATTTCGCGGACCACCACTGGGGTTCTCCGATACCCTCGCGGGGCTTTGCACCAGCCATCCGTAGCCTTGGCGCATGATGGTGGTTTGCGGGCACCTCCAAATTCATCAGCCTTTTCCTTTGCTCTTTTTGCGCCTTTTGCGCCTCTTTGCGGCCAATCTCGAAAATGGATTTCGTTCTCCACAGTGAATCGTCCGGCGGCGCCCCCGTCATCCCGCCGATCGACTTCCGCGCCCAGCTCAACGACGAGCAGTACGCCGCCGTCACCGCGCCGCCCGGCCCGATGCTGGTGCTCGCCGGCGCCGGCTCGGGCAAGACGCGCACGCTCACCTACCGGGTGGCCTGGCTGCTGTCGCAGGGCGCGCGTCCGCACGAGATCCTTCTCCTCACCTTCACCAACAAGGCCGCCAAGGAGATGCTCCACCGGGTCGAGGACCTCACCGGCATCCCCGGCCACCGGTTCTGGGGCGGCACGTTCCACCACATCGGCCACAAGGTCCTCCGGATCTACGGCGAGGCCATCGCCATGCCGCGCAATTTCACGATTCTCGACGCCGAAGAGGCCGACGGGTTCCTGCGCGACACCGTCGAGGAATCCGACAAGACGTTCTTCAAGGACAAGACGCATCCGCGCCCGGGGCCCCTGCACGAGATCATCAGCTTCGCGCGCAACACCCAGCGGCCGTTCGGCGAGACCATCTCGCAGTTCTACCCCCAGCACGAGGTCGTCATCGACCGCATCGCCACCTTCGCCAAGAGCTACCGCGAACGAAAGCACCAGCAGGCCGTCGTCGACTACGACGACCTCCTCGAATACTGGCTCGAACTGCTCAAGAACGCGCCCGACGTCCGCGCCTACCTCTCGCAGCGGTTCCGCCACATCCTCGTCGACGAGTACCAGGACACCAACACGCTGCAGTCGCAGATCATCGACCTGGTGGGCTCGCACCACCAGGTGATGGCCGTCGGCGACGATGCGCAGTGCATCTACACCTGGCGCGGGGCCAATTTCGAAAACATCCTGACCTTCCCCGACCGCCACCCGGGCACGCAGATCTACCACGTCGAGACCAACTACCGCTCGACCCCGCAGATCCTCGATTTCGCCAACGGCGTCCTCGCCGCCCAGCCGAAGGGCCGCCACTTTGACAAGGAGCTCAAGCCGGCGCGCGGCGACGGCGAGCAGCCGTTCCTCGTCCAGACCATGGACTCGCGCGAGCAGGCCGCCTTCGTCTGCCAGCGCCTGCGCGGCCTGCACGACGAGGGCCGTCCGCTGGCGGATGTCGCCGTGCTCTACCGGGCGCACTTCCAGGCGCTCGACATGCAGCTCGAGCTGTCCCGCCTGGGGATTCCGTACGTGATCACCAGCGGCGTCCGCTTTTTCGAGCAGGCGCACGTCCGCGACCTCGTCGCCCTGCTCCGCTTTGTCTACAACCCGACGGACAGCATGGCCTGGCAGCGCGTCGCCGTGCTGCTGCCGAAGGTCGGCGACAAGGGAGCCCAGAAACTCTACCAGCTCGCCCTCGACCGCGCGCGCGCCACCCAGAAGAACTACCTCGACGCCCTCGCCTCGCCGGAGGTCGCGGCCAAGGTGCCGGCCGGCGCAAAGGAGGAGTGGCCCAAGCTCATGATCTCGCTCCTGCAGGTGGCGGAAGTCATGCGGACGATGAAGCCGTCCAACACGGTGGAAACCGCCATCGACGGCTGGTACGGCGACTACCTCAAGGGCGCGTTCGCCAACTACGCCTCGCGGATGGACGACCTGAAGTCGCTGATCGGCTTCGCCTCGCGGTACGAGGAGATGCAGGACCTGCTCGCGCAGATCGTGCTGCTGAACTCCGAGACAAGCGACCGGTCGGTCGACCCCGAGGCCGACGCGCTCAAGCTCACAACCGTGCACCAGGCGAAGGGGCTCGAGTATGGCGTCGTGTTCCTGATCGGGCTCGCCGACGGGCAGTTTCCGCTGCGCCGCGCCATCGAGGCCGGCGACGTCGAGGAGGAGCGGCGGCTGTTCTACGTCGCCGTCACCCGGGCCAAGGACGAGCTCTACCTCTGCTATCCGCGGGTCAACGCCAAGGGCGGCCCGCAGATGCTCATGCCCCCGTCGCGCTTCATCCAGGAGACGCCCGACACCCTCTACCAGCAACTCCGGATCAAGCGCTCCTGGGGCTGGTGATAGGGAAGAAACGCAGAGATCGCAGAGGAACGGCGGGGCGCCGCCGCCGGGTAGGGCGAGTTCTCCGAACGAGCCGATGCCCGCCGTCGCGCCAAACCCGTCGCCATGCAGGAGCGGCTTTACGCCGCGATTGTCGCCGCCTCGGCCTGGCAAAATTGGCCGGGTAACACCGTCCTCCTCACGTCTTGTGGTAAAAGCTGCTGATTTCGAAATACAGCTCCACCTTCTTGCCGTCGGCCGTCCTGATGAAAAAGACATCGAAGACCTTGCCTCCGGTTGACGGTCTGGTGACAAACCGCAGGATCTTGCTCTCGGGATAGGCCTGCTGCACCCAAGCGACCTCCTTCGGCGGACCCTCCTTCTCGTCCTTCGCCACAATAACGACGGCCGTCTTGGCGGAGAGGCCGTCCTGCTTGAGATCATCGGCGGACGCCTGGGTGAACAGGATTATTCCGAGCGTCAATATGAGGCGGGGTTTCTTCAGCATAGTAGTTTGGTGGTGACCTGATCCTGCCGACCCATCCGGGCCGGTTCAACCACGGTTGGGCGACGGCTACCGCGCCACGCGGCCGTCCGCATTCGGCCCTTTTTCATTTGGTGAGAATGTCGACGTGGCACGAGTGACAACGCGGCGTCTCCGCGCGGAAAACGGGCGCTTCGCAGTAGGGACAGCGGTCGCCCTGTAATGGTGGCACCGCGCCTTGGGACGCGACATAGTCCCGATAGTCCTGCTTCCTGAGCATGTAGACCAAGCCAACGACCATCAAGGGCCCAAAAATGAGGCAACCCAGCGCCGATTCCTTCTCGTGACCATCGAGCAACACCATAACGCCCACCAAGGTCATCAGCAGTCCGAAAAACACTCCGGCGACGAGAATCCAAGGGCGGCTCGGGCAGCGAGCATCAATCTCCTTTCGGCACGCGCTGCAAAACCAACGAACCGTCGTGGCAATCGGGAGAATGGGAATGAAACAAAAATGCACCACAACGAGCGACCTCAAACCCTCCGCAAATCGCGGGGCGCGACAGCTGGTGCAATAGGCATTGCGACACGCGACGCGTTTTCGCCCGAAATAATAAGTCCCATGGATCATTTTCTTTGCTGAACGATGATTAGGCCACACTGGTGGCCGCGCGTCGTCAACAAAGGTTCATGGCCACGTGCTTTATGTTTCGCCTGATTGGCAAAAAGAGTCCGCGGCTCAATATTGACAACGCCGAGTAGGCTCACTCCGGCAAGGCCACCAGGCAAACAGCCAGGTGCGCGGACTCCGAACTCCACTTGCCCGGTGGCGATTGTGGCACATTGTAGCTACCATCATGTCCCTTGCCAAGAAACACTGGGAGTCGATTCTGGCCAAGGAGGCGTTCGGTTTCTCGCTCCTTATCGCCATCTCGTGGCTGACCGAGGCGTTTGACCTGCCGCATATCCTCTACAAGGAGGCGCCGGCCTTCAATTGGCACCGCGCCCTGCTCCGCACCGCCGTCATCGCGGCCATCTGGCTATGGGTGCACCTCGAGACCACGCGCCTGCTCAAACGGCTGCATCGCCTCGAGGAGTTTTTGCTGATCTGCAGCTGGTGCCGGAAAGTGGGCGACCACGGCAAATGGCTCACTTTGGAGGAGTACTTTGACACTAAGTTCGCGACCGGCACCTCCCACGGCATCTGCCCCGACTGCGCCAAGACGGCGATGGGACCAACGACCAGGTCGAGGTCAACCCGGCCAGGCCTAGCCCCCGGGCAAGCTCCCCGCTAGCGGCAAACGCCCAAATCTCCCGTGTGCCGGGGGCTCGGACGGTTCGCTGCGCCAACGCCTCCCAGCGCCGCCGGTCACCGCGATGCCAACTAAGCGGAGCGGGGCGCGAATTTAGGGCCGGTGAGCCACCGCAAACGGTTCGCCGGGTCTCGGCGAATCAAACTGCTTCTCCCTGCCGAGCAAAGACGTGCCGTCACCAGTTCCTCGGTCTCTCAACTTTCATCTTTCAACGCTCAACTGCCCGATCGGCCCCGCCCTCAACTCCCGACCACCCCGATCGCCGAATCGCACCGCGCGAGCAGCCCCGTCTCCTTGCGCGCCTCGAGCAGCGGGCGCTCCTTCGCGAGGATGCTGCGCGCCGCGTCTTTCCTCCCCAAACGCGCGAGCGAGATCGCGAGCCCGGCCCGGGCCTCGGCGACGACCCCCTGGAGGAGCGGGCTGCCGCCAGTGGCCTGCAGCTTCTCCACGCCGGTGCGGAAGTATTCGTACGCCCGCAGGTCGTCCTTCTCCTCGCCGGCGATCATTCCCTCGACGATCAGCCGAAACGCCTGCGCCAGCGCCGGCACCTCCCGGCCCTCGATGTTCTGCAACGCGGCCCGGGCGCCGGCCGCATCGTGCTTGCGGCGGATGCGCGCCATCGCCAGGTCGATCCATTCGCTGACCCCCCCGGGCCCCTTCGCCGCGGCCTCCTCCAAAAGCGCCACGACGCGATCGTACTCCCCGGCCGCATCGTAAATCCCCGAGAGCCGGGTCAGGTACAGGTACTCGGCCACGTCGGGATGCCCCCGGTATTTTTCCACGAGCTTCAATCCGTCGGCCAGCCGGCCCTCGGCGGCCAGCGAGGCGGCCTCCCGGATGTCGAGCTCCTTGTCCGGAATGGCCGTGGTGAGGAACTTTTTGAGAAAACGCACGAAGCCAATCAGCCGCCGGAGACGCTTCCACTCATGCCACACCGATGCCTCGAGGATTAGTTGGAAAAGCGTCAACGGCAGGACCAGCCGCACGAACCAGAGAAAGTAAAGGGGCAGCAGGATGAACCCCGTCCACGCGAACGCCCGGTACGGCGGGCCGTTGTGCAGCACCAGGACGACCCAGCCGGCCAGCACCGCGAAGATCAGCGCGTGCTGCCGGAAGGCCCAGACGAGCTTTTCCGCCAGGCCGCGCCGACGACGCGATGCCACCTCATCCTCGGCCGTCCAAAGAGACGGATCGATCTTGGGAATCGTCACCCCCGACCGCGCCGCGCGCCGGATGTCGGCGCCGTGCTCGTCGGTAAGGAACTCGATGGCCCGGTATTTCCGGATCTCCAGGATGTAGCGCGCCTGGTCGAGGTTGGCCGCCTCAATGCGCTCGTGCACGGTCCGTCCATCCGGCGTCGTGGCGCTGAAAAGGAATTCCTGCATCCACCGCGAGGCTGGCGTTGCGCCGTCCCGGCGCAAGCCGGGACCAAACCAGGCGGTGGGGCCGTTTCCCTGGGACTGGCGCGGTGGAGCGCGGCCTGCGGACACGATTGCCTCGGACGCGAGGCGTCCAGCCGGTCCCGCCATCGCCCCGGCGGCGAAGGAAGGCCGCGCTCCACCAGAAGACCCATCACCCCGATTCCGGCC
>Ga0265327_10003731_pt1 | contig 14168 bp, 15 predicted proteins | sample 41621metaG_FD_202089 | JGI IMG/M metagenome (GOLD analysis project Ga0265327, IMG submission 202089) | Rhizosphere microbial communities from Carex aquatilis grown in University of Washington, Seatle, WA, United States - 4-16-21 metaG | ecosystem: Host-associated > Plants > Roots > Rhizosphere... | reverse complement strand
AGCTGTTGGGTAGGCGCAGTGTCGAAGCTTTCCCGGGCGTCGCCGAGGTCGCCGTTGTCACGGCGGTCGTGGGTGGGTGCGCGGCCGGTCTGTTCTACGGCGTATGGAGCGCAGTCAAAGTCGGGCTCGTCGTATTCTTGGCTTTCGTCGCCATCCTGACGGCCGCACTCGGAATCATCAACTGGGCGGCATACTCCGATACCGAGACTGCAGTCCTGACACCAGACGTCGAGTACCGCAACGCCCGCCGATCAGCGCTGATCGAAGCAATCTCGTTAGGTGCCGGCTTCAGTCTGACGTTCCTCATCGGCGGGATGGTGGCGCAACCGGTCTGGCTGTGGATTCCGGTATCACTCAGCTTTGGACTGATGATCGGATGCCTGAGCGCCGCTGACCCAACTTCGTCGCCGTGGGTGGCGTACTTGGCCGCGGAGCGGGTGCTTGCACGGGAAAAACAAATTCCACGTCGATTTCTGGGCTTCCTAGGCGACTGCCGGGCTCTTGGGTTACTCCGTGCGGCAGGTCCGCTGTTCGAATTTCGTCATGCGGAGCTGCAGGACTATTTGTCTCAATCGGCCGAGTTCGGCACCAGAACTTCGCTCGCACCGCCCCCGGTCGGTGAGTGGCAGGTCTCGCCGCGATCCAATCGGTTGTCGAATGGGGAGATCGCAGCGGCGCTTCTGCTTCAACAGAACTCGATGGAAGAGATACGCGCGAAATACGCGCTTGTGGGTCCTGGCGTCTACATGGGTGTGTTGACGCGGATGGTGATCCTGTCGCGGGACGATGACTGATTCGGCCGAGCCGAGTTCCGTATCGGAGGCGACGCTCGGATGCCCTCGGTCTTTCGTAACGGCCGGTGCCCGCGAGACCGGACGCATCTTTTTCAGAACGGACGCGCGCCGTAGGAGCGCAGGAATGTCTGCGGTCGACCGATGTGCGACTTCCAACGCATTTCCAACTGGACTTGGCTACGTTCCCGCTATGACTCGCATTCCTGGCCGTATCGGGGCGGCACTCGTAATCGGACTCGTCACGCTGCAGCTGAGTGCGTGTACCTCGACCATCAAGCCCGAAGGCGCCGCGCAGTCGGTGACCGACATGGTCAGCAGCAAGACCGGATTCCATCCGACTGATGTCAAATGCCCGTCCGGCGTCGACGCCAAGGTCGGCGGTGAATTCGACTGCACCTTCACGGGCCCGGAAGGGCCGTACAAGGCCCACTTGAAGATCACCAGCGTGGATGGCGAGAAGGTCGGCTTCGACATCAAGACGAGCCGGAGCTGAGCGCCGGCCGATCTGCCTGAGAATCGCATTATCCGATAGGTAGAACATCCCTTCCCGTCGCGGTATGGTGATGCGGTCATGGCCGAGTGGTTCTTGTTTCTGCCGCAGGTGCGGCTGAGTATCGATGAGATCGTCGAGCGCGCGCAGGTGGCCGAGGGGTCGGGCTTCGACGGCATTGCGTTCATCGACCATCTCGAGGCGCCCGGTGCGCCTGACCGCGGCATCTGGGACGCCACGGCCATCGCCGCCTGGGTCGCGGCGCACACCCACCGACTGCGCGTCGGGCATCTGGTGCTGTGCGACGGCTTTCGGCATCCGGCGGTGCTCGCCAAGCATGCCGTCACGATGTCGGCTGCGTCGGGCGGGCGTTTCGAGCTCGGCCTGGGTGCGGGATCGATGCCGAGCGAATTCGAACGCTTCGGCATCGACAACGCCGATGACGCACCGGCCCGGGTTCGCAGGCTGGAACGAGACCTCGCGCTGATCCGCCAGTATTGGGGCGACGACGGAGACACCGCGCAATCGCCGCGCCGCGAACATCCGATACCCTTGGTACTCGGCGGCGTCGGCAAGAAAACCCTGGAATTGGTTCGCAGACATGCCGATTGGTGGAATCTGCCGTGCAATCACCTCGATCGGCTCGAGCGGTTACGCCCGCAGGTGGGCAACGCGCGGGTGTCGGTGCAGCAGATGGTCGGGTTTGTCGGGTCCGGTGCGGACCGCGCAGGGGTCACCGAGACGAGCACCCGTCGGTTCGGATACCTCGGCGACGGGCTGACCTGCGGGACGGCAGACCAGTTGATCGACCACTTCGGGCGGATGAGCGACCTTGGCGCCGAGCGGTTTTACGTGTGGTTCGCCGATTTCGCCCAGCCGGATACGTTGAGAGAATTCGCCGAGACGGTGGTGCAGGCGTCATGAGTTTCGTGGACCGCCCCGACTACCGCGTCGATATCCATCGCCGCCGCAACACGATTACCGCAGAGCACGACGGACGCCTCATCGCCTCGACCTCCGACGCCCTGCTCGTCGACGAGCAGGATCACGGCCTGGTGTTTTATTTCCCGCGCGCGGACGTGCGCATCGAACTGCGCAGCGACCCGGACGCGACCAGTCGCTGCCCGTTCAAAGGACAAGCCACCTATTGGCGATTCGACGGAGACGGGGACGAACCGGTGTGTTGGAGCTACGAGGATCCGGCTGAACAGGTGGCGCAATTGCGTGACCACGTCGCGTTCTATCAGGACCGGGTGATCGTGCGGGTCGGTCAGGCCCACCCCGCTGTCCTCGGATACGGCCACGCATGACGATGCCGTCCTCCGTTACCGGAATGCTCGAGGTGTTCGATGTCCAGCCGAATGGCGTGGGCCGGTTTCGCGGCTTCAGCGATGGTGGTGAGCGAGCCATCGTCGATGGCACCCAGCTGCTGGCGCAGTCGATCGTCGCGGTCGCAAAACAGTTGCCGACCAAAGCGATTCGCTCCGCGCACGCGATCTTCGGCCGGGCCGTGCAGGTGGACCTACCGGTCGACTTCGTCGTCGACGTGGTCAACGACGGCCGCAGCTTCGCTGCCGTGGTGGTGGCGGTGGAGCAGGACGGCCGCCGCTGCGCGACGGTGACGGTGCTGGCCGATACCCCGACGCATGACGTGATCCGGCACCACGCGGACCGCCCCGATATCGCGCCGCCGGCCGAGGCGATTCCGAGCCACATGCCGATGATCGGTCGCGAGCTTCGCCTCGTCGATGTCGTGGACGTCAACAGTCCCGACGAGGTCGGCCCACCGGTGTTGCACGCGTGGCTGCACTATGACCCCGTTCCTCAGCGCGACGACCTGGCCAAGGCGCTGCTCGCACATTTCACCGGTCACCTGTCCATCTCGACAACCATGCGCGCCCACGCCGGCATCGGCACCAGCCAGGCGCACCTCACCGTGTCTACGGCGCCGATGACGGTGACGGTCACCTTCCACGAGCCGGTCGGCTGGGACGGCTGGCTGTTGTACTCGCACGAGAGCACCCAGGTCGGCGCCGGAATGTCTTATGTGCGTGGGCAAGTCCACACCGAGGACGGCCGGCTCATCGCCTCCTTCACGCAGGAGGGGATGATCCGTCCGTTGCGTACCACCGACGCTGCCGTCGCCGCGACGGCGCGCTTATAGTCAGGAGTGGGTCAACAATTCGCGCAGCGCGGCGACGTTGACCTTCCCGGTGGACCCTCGGGGCAGCTCATCCTCGGAGTTCAGCAGCCGCCGTACGGTGGGAATCTTGAACGAGCTCAACCGCTTTCGTGCCGCCGCCCGCACCTCGTCGACGGTCATGGTGCGTGACACCACGACTGCCGCCACCGCGCCGGCGACGTCCGTCACCGCCGCGACGTCGACACCGTCGATGGCGCGCAACGCCTGTTCGACCTCGCTGGGGTAGACCGTCGCGCCGTTCACCTTGAACATATCGTCGGAGCGACCGTGGTAGAACAGGAAGCCGTCGGCATCGATGTGTCCGAGATCGCCGGTGGGGTAGTACCCGTCCGTCGTGAACAGATCTTCGTATGTGCGCCCGCAGATTCCGCGCATGAGATGCGGTCCGCGAATCTGGATCATGCCGATCTCGCCGGCCGGCACCGCCACTCCGGTGTGGGGGCCGACGATCCGAACCTCGGTGCCGGAGAACGGTTTGCCGCAGCTTCCCCATTTCGGGCGCGGCATGTCGGTATCCGCCGGATACCCGCAGTACGGGCCGAACGCCTCCGTCATTCCGAAAAGTCTCGCTCGGGCGCCAGGTGCCGGGCGCTGCGTGTCCGGCAGGAGCGCGGGCAGACTGCCCGCGTGTAGGGCCGGCGGGGAAACTCCTATCGAATCAGCATGGCGGGCAATCGCTTCAGCCTGGTCCGGCCAGCCGCGAAAGAGCGTCACGCGCTCGCGCCGCAACAGCCGCAGCGTCGACTCCGGTTGCGGGGCCTCTTCGGTGACCAGCGTGGCGCCGGCCAACAGCGCCGTCAGGATGCCACTGCCGAATCCGCCCACCCAGAAGAAGGGCATCGGCAGGTACAGGCGGGTCTCGCTGTCGACGCACCGCGCGGTCAAGCCCGCCCGCACCGCGCCGAGCGCGCCGCCGTGAGAGTGGATGACGCCCTTCGGCGGCCCGCTGCTGCCAGAGGTGAACATGATGGCCAGAATGTCTGCCGGTGTGACGGTTTCGGCCATCGCATCGACGGCGTCGGTATCTGAACCGATATTCAGTTCGGTGTCCGGCCACACCTGGAGCAGCTCCGGGAGCTCCGCATTTTCGGCGCGCAGCTCGTCGAGGTACCGGTGGCCGCGGAACTCGTCGACGGTGATCAGATGCTGCACTGCGGCGACACGCAGTTGTGCGACCAGTTCGGGCCCTCGCAGCAGAGTGCTCAGCGGAACCAGCACCGCGCCGATACGTGTCACCGCAACGGCAATCCGCACCCACCTGACGTTGTTGGGCATGATCAGCCCGACGCGGGTACCCACGCCGATCCCGGCGTCGATGAGAGCCGCGGCCAGGCGGCGGCTCGACGCGTCGAGTTCGCGGTAGGTCATCGAGTCGGCGGGGTCGATCACCGCCGGCTTGTCGGGGTATGCCGCACCGCGTTCCCGCAGCAGGCGGTCGATGGTGTTATCGGGCATGTTCGTCGGCGAAGAACCGGCGGACCTCGCCGAGATCGGCCTTGCCGGAGGGCGTGCGGGGAATCCGGTCGACGATCGCGATGGAGCTGGGAATCTCGTAGCGCGCCAGCCGGGTTCGGAGGTAACCGACGATGTCGTCGACCTCGGCAGCTGCCCGCAGTTCGACCATGGCGACCGGGGTTTCGCCCAATCGCGCATCGGGAGAGCCGACGACCGCGGCACCGGCCACCGCGGGGTGAGCTTCCAGCGCGGCGCGGACGTCATCGGGCAGCACCTTGAACCCGCCCCGGATGATGGCCTGGTCGGCGCGTCCCAGGATCCACAGGAATCCGTCGGCATCGATGCGGGCCAGATCGGTGGTGCGCATCCAGTTCGCGGATGGTCCGAGCTGCCCCGGCTTGACCTCGAGCAGCCCCGGCTCGTCGTCGGGTAATGGGTTGCCGTGTTCGTCGACGACACGCAGGGACGCGCCGAGCGTGGCGCGCCCGACGCTGCCTCGCTTGTCTTTCCAGAACTGGTGGTAGTCGGTGACCGTCCAGCCTGCGACGCCGCCGCCGAATTCCGTTGCCGCATAGGAGGTCAGCACCGGGATGCCGAACTTGGCGGTGAAGGCGTCGGCATCGTCGGGGGACAGGGGCGCCGTGCCTGACGTCACGGCTCGGATACCGGCCAAGTCGTCGGCGCACAGATCCGAATGCAGGACGGTCCGCAGCGCCGCCGGCACCAGGGATACCGCGCCCGGCCGGTGCCGTCGCACCGCGTCGGCCCAGCGGTCCAGATCGAACCGGTCCAACAGCGCGAACGACCGTCCTGCGGTGACGCACTGCAGGATCCGGAACACCCCGCCGATGTGAACCAAGGGCGCGTTGACGATCGCCACCCCGCTTCGCAGCGACGTCGGCGCCGGACCCATCAGACTGCGGGCCAGCATGTCGTAGGTGAGGTCAATTCGCTTGGGCGGCCCCGTTGTTCCGCTGGTCAGCATGCGCACCGCCACTGTCGGCCGGGTTTCGGCCGTGCCGTCGGTTGTCCAGATTCGCAAGGCGGCCACCGATGCGGTGGGCTCGGTGTCCAGGTCGGGTGCTTCGCCGATGACGGTCGACAGGTCGAGCGCGGCGAGATCGGCGCGGGTCCGATTCTCGCCGCGGGACGGGTTGATGGTGACGATGGTGCCACCCGCCAGCAGGACACCGAGCAGCGCCGCGACATGGTCGGGCCGGTTCCGCAGCAGCATCCCGATCTGGGCGCCGGGGGAGATGGCGGCGATCGCCTCGGCGATATCGGTGATGTGGCGCCATGAATGCCATCGGTCCTCGTATTCAATGGCATTCGCACCCGGATCGAGGCGCAGCACCTCGGCGATGCGCGTGCTCAGCGGATGGGTCACCGGATCCTCGGTGGGTTGCGCCGGGCCGGCTCGGCGCCGAGTTCGGCCGTGCCCAAGGGATTTCCGAGGCGGGTGTAGATCAGATTCTGTTCCATTGCGGCACGGTAGGGCTTGTCGAGTGACTCCCAGATGGCCTTGACGGTGCCCTGGGTCGCCGATGGCGGCTTCGCCGCGATACCCGCGGCGATGGCGTGGGCGCGGGCCCAGAGTTGATCGGCGGGCACGATCTCCGACACCAGTCCGATGCGCAGTGCGGTCGCGGCTCCGACGCGTTCATCGTTGCCCATCAACGCGATTCGCAGGGCCTCGGCGAGGCCGATCCGTCGCATCAGCCCAACGGGCTCCAGCGCACACACCAGACCCGCGCTCACATGGGAATCGAAGAACGTCGCGTCCTCCGCGCAGATCACCACATCGGCTTCGTTGACGAAGTAGAACGCGCCGGCGGTGCAGATGCCGTTAACCGCGCAGACCACGGGCTTCCACATCTTCTGCCATTTCGGGCTGAGTGCCTCGCCGGGGTCCTCGTGGTTCCACACGTTGTCCGGTTGTCCATACGGCGTTTTCACGTCGAGGCCCGCGCTGAATGCCCGGTCGCCGGCCGCCCGCAGCACCACGGCGTGGACGGTGTCGTCGCGTTTGACTGCCTGCCACGCCTGCCTCATCTCCTCGCACATGGCGCGGTTGAACGCGTTGAGCGCCTCGGGCCGATTCAGCGTGATGGTGGCGACGTGGGCGTCCGGCTCCACGTCCAGGGTGATGGTTTGGAACGTCATCGGCACTGCCAGTTCGGTGCACGTTTCTCGACGAAAGCCCGGGGTCCCTCGAGGGAATCCTCGGTGTGCAGGTTGCGTTCGCGGAAGGCTTCGGCGAGCATCTCGGCTTCGTGGAGGGGCAGGTCCAGACCCTTGAGGATCGCCAGTCGCGTTCCGCGAACGGCCAGTGGCGCGTTGGAGTTGATGATGTCGGCGATCTCGTGGGCCCGCTCGAGTAGCCGGTCGTGTTCGACCACTTCGCTGATCATCCCGAGCTCGAATGCCCTGGCCGCGTTCAGCCGTTCGTGCTTACCCAGCAACGCCATTCGCAGGGCCACCGACCTCGGCAGGACCCGCGCCAGTCTGACGACCTCCCGGCCGGCCACCAGGCCGATGCTCACGTGGGGGTCGAAGAAGGTGGCTCGGTCCGAGGCGATGACGATGTCGGCGGTGGTCACCCAGTCGAGGCCGGCGCCACAGCAGATGCCGTTGATGGCGGCCAGCACGGGCTTCGCCATCCGCCGAAACGGTGGGGTGCCCTCCTGCGGCGCTTCCCACTGGTCGTACGTGGACAGGTAGGGGCGTTCGGCGACGACCTTGCCGTCGCCGGGAATCTCCTTCACGTCCGCGCCGGTGCAGAATCCGCGGCCGGTGGCGGTGACGATGAGCAGCCACACGGCGTCATCGTTCTCGGCCTGGTCGTAGGCGATACGCAATTCGGTGACCATGTGCGGACTCAGCGCATTGAGCGCATCCGGTCGGTTCAGCGTGATGATGGCCTTGTGGCCTTCGACCTCGTACTTGATGGTGTCGAACACGGTTACCGTCCGCCGAACTGAGGCGGCCGGTGCTCGCGGAACGCAGCCATGCCCTCCTTGAAATCAGCGGTGCGACAGGACAGTTCCACGTTGTACAGCTCCTGGTTCAGTGCCTGCGACAGCGTCGCGTGCTGGGCTTGATGGATGGCTTGCTTGGCCAGGCCGATGGCCACGGTCGGGCCCGCGGCCAACCGGTCCACGAGGGCGGCAGCGGTATCGTCGAGGTCGTCGGGGGGGACCGCGCGGTGGATCAGGCCCCAGGTCGCTGCTTCGGTCGCACCGACCTTCTCGCCGAGCAGCAGCATCTCCCTGGCGCGGGCCAGCCCGATCAGGCGCGGCAACAACCAGGTGGCACCGGAGTCCGGGGTGAAGCCGCGCGCGGCGAACGGTTCCCAGAACATCGCGTCGTCGGCGGCGACGGTGAAGTCGGCCGCCAGCGCCAGGTTGCAGCCGAGTCCGACGGCCCAGCCCCGGACGCTGCACACCACCGGAAGGTGAATGGTCGCAACAAGTTCGATGAGGCGGTGCGCGGTGTGAGGAATGCGCCGCAGCAGCCGGCCTGCCCGTGGTCGCGTCCCCGCTTCGTTGGTCGCGACCCAGTCCGCGCCGCTGCAGAAATCCGGGCCCACCGCGCCGATGTGCACAGCGCGCAAGGAGTCGTCGCTCGCCGCCTCGGTGAGTACGGTGACCAACCGGTCGATCATCGAGTGGCTCAACGCGTTTCGACGCGCCGGCCGGTCGAGAATGAGGCTCAGGACGGGGCCGTTGCGATGCACGGTGATCGAACCGTCATCGCTCACCGTCGGAGTCCTCTCTCATGCCGTACCGTTATGCCAACAGTATGTACTACGATTGCATTCGGCAAGCGGGAAAAGAGGCATATGTCGACGGTCCGGTACGGCGAACGCCCGCTCGCTCAGACGGTCGCGGCAGCCGGGGCGATGCGGCGCCTGGCCGGCCTGCTGCTGGCGCTGGAGCGGGACCATCCGGTGGTGGACGACATGCTCGCCCGATTCGCGGAATGGGAGGGTGTGCTGGCCGCGGCGGGCCCGGCGGATCCGACGCCCCGCATCGGTGCGGACGCTGGCGATGCCCAGCGCATCTACCTGGACCACGCCTTCGACATCGGCGCCTACAATCCGTGCTTCCCTGAATACGCCTTCGACCACCTGGACGCGGAAACGGCGAGCGGCCGCGTGACCTTCCCTCTGGTGTACGAAGGACCGCCGGGTCTGGTCAACGGCGGGTTTCTGGCGGTGTTCTTCGACTGTGTCACGCAACATCAGAGCTGTGCCGTGCAACGGACCGGCAAGACCCGGGCGCTGACGCTGACCTTCCGGCGGCCGACACCCATCCTCACCGAATTGCGCTTCGACATCGTGCGCGCGGAGTCCGACGGCACGGTCGTCTCGACGGCGCGATTGGTTCGTGACGGGGAGGTGCTCTGCACCGGTGAGTTCAGCACGGTGGCCTCGCGGCCGGCTCAGCTCAGCGGCTTCCAATTCAGCAAGCGGCGCAACGGATTCGAGGAATGATGGCAGACGACCGCGTTCTCTTCTCGCTGGCTGACGACCATCGCGTCGCCACCATCACCCTCAATGACCCCGCCAAGCGCAACTCCTACGACGCTGCCATGCGCGATCAGTTGGCCCGGTACCTCGATCAGGCCGCAGAAGACGACGACATCACCGTCGTCCTGCTGCGTGGAAATGGGGGAGTCTTCAGTACCGGGGCGGATATGAACAACGCCTACGGCTGGTATGGCCGGGGTGAGGAGAAGGCCGAGCGCCGGCCGAGCCAACGCCGGCGACTCACGGTGGACCGCAAATCATTCGGCTTCTATCACAATCTCATGGGGTTCCCGAAGGTCACGGTAGGCGAGATCAGTGGATACGCGCTCGGCGGCGGCTTCGAGATGGCGTTGATGACCGACATTTCGGTCATCGCCCGCGACACCCGGATCGGGATGCCCGCGACGCGGTTCCTGGGGCCGGCACTGGGCAGCCTGCACATGTTCTTCCACCGCCTCGGCCCGGTGCTGGCGCGCCGGCTCTTGTTGACCGGCGACATCGTCGAGGCGGGAGCGGTCGAACATCTTGGGATCTTCACCGAGACCTGTGCGCCGGATGCGGTTACCGCGCGAGCCCGGTACTGGGCCGCCAAGGCCGCGAAGATGCCTGCCGACGGCGTCGTCATCGCCAAGGAGGCGTTCCGTCTCGTCGAGCAGAGTCAGGCCTACCAGGGTGAGGAAGTCGCGAGCTACCTGTTCCACGCCTATGGGACGAATCTGCAGTTCGCGCCCGGTGAGTTCAACTTCGTCAAGACGCGCGCCGAATACGGCACCAAGGAGGCCTTCCGGCTACGCGACGAGCACTTCCAGGTCGATGAGCCCGGCTGACCGGTCTCGTATACTGTGAAGTCAACAGTAACTGTTACAACCCGAGAAGCCGAGGTCGAGCATGCCCACACCCGTCATCGTCGGTGCCGTCCGGACAGCCATCGGCCGGTCCTTCAAAGGGACCCTGGTCAACACCCCGCCCGAGACACTGATCACCACGGTGCTGCCCGAGGTCGTGCGCCGCGCCGGCGTCGACGCCGGTGTGATCGACGACCTCATCTTCGCCGAATCTCACTACGGCGGTGGCGATCTCGCACGGTACGCGGCTGACGCAACCGGCCTGCAGCACGTGCCCGGACAGTCGGTGAACCGGCACTGTGCGGGCAGCCTGACCGCGATCGGCAATGCGTCCGCTCAGATCGGCTCGGGTATGGAGCGCGTGCTGATCGCCGGTGGCGTGCAGTCACTGTCGATGACGCCGCTGGTGAATTGGCGCATCCCGGGGCCGGAGCTGAAGTTCGAGGAACGGTGGATGCCGCCGACGCACGTCGAGACCGCGGATGCGCCGGCAAAAGACATGTCGATCACGGTCGGCTGGAACACCGCGCAGGCCATGGGCATCACCCGCGAAGAGATGGACGTCTGGGCCGCGCGCTCGCATCAACGGGCCGTCGCCGCGATCGACGCCGGCAAGTTCCTCGACGAGATCGTGCCGCTGAAGGTGCAGCTGCCCGACGGTTCCGTGGTCGACTTCAGTGTCGACGAGTTTCCCCGTCGCGACACCACCGCCGAGAAGCTCGCTCAGTTGAAGCCGCTGCACCCGGAGATCGAGGGCTTCTCGATCACTGCCGGCAACAGCAGTGGCACGAATGATGCCTGCGCGGCGGTGGCGATCGTCGATGCCGCGTACGCCGAGGCCGAGAACCTGACGAAGATGGCGACGGTGCGCGCGTGGGCAGCCGCCGGCGTCGCGCCGCGGGACACCGGCCTCGGTGCGGTGCGGGCCATCGGAAAGGTGTTGCAGCGGGCAGGATTGCAACCTTCTGATGTCGCGCTGTGGGAGATCAACGAGGCGTTCGCCTCGGTGCCGATCGCTGCCTGCAAGGAATTCGGTCTCGACGAGGAGTTGGTCAACTTCTCCGGAAGTGGTTGCAGCCTGGGCCATCCCATCGCGGCCTCGGGTGCCCGCATGGTGACGACGCTGGTCTACGAACTGCGGCGCCGTGGCGGTGGCATCGGTGTGGCCGCGATGTGTGCCGGCGGTGGCCAGGGCGGCGCGGTCGTTGTCGAGGTCTGACCTGAACTAGGAGCGCGGCGCCTTGCGTGCGCGGGGCGCCGGCTTCTTGTCTGCCTCGATCAGGCGTTCGGCCTGGTCGAGGATGCACTCGAGGCCGAAGTCGAAATTGTTCTCGTCCGCGGTGCCGAGGTGGTGGCCCTGCTGAACGGCGCGGGCGAGCAGAGGCGTGGTCTCGGCATCGATCGTCATGGCGTCCTGGATGTCGCCCGCCCCTTCGCCGTCGGCCTGCTTCTTGTCCCGGAGCCGTTGCAGCACAGCTGATCCACGGACGTGCACTGACACCGCCGAATAGATGTCGAAGGCGTGCTCGGGCGACAGGCCGGCTTCCACCAAGCTCGCGATCGCCTTCTCCACTGCCTGCACGCCCAGTCGGGCGGCGCGCGGGCTCAGTGCGGAGCGGATGAGGATCAGGTCGCACAGGATCGGGTTGCCCACGAATGTCTCACGCATCGTGCGCGCGTGATTGCGGAGCGTCGAACGCCAATCTTTGGCCTCGACATACGGCGTGGCGAACACGTACTCGCGCAGGGCGCGGTCCGTCATGGCGTTGAGTAGGTCGTCCTTCTTGCGGAAGTACCAGTAGATGCTCGTGACACCGACGCCGAGGTGTTTACCCAGCAGCGGCATGCTGAGGTTGTCGATCGAAATCTGTTCTGCGAGTTCGAATGCACCGTTGATGATGTCATCGGGGTTGATCGAACCCCGTTCACGCCGCTGGCGCTTTTCGGCGGTTGCCACCTTTGCCACTGTGGGCACCTCCATCACGATCGATGCTGCGCAACTGTTGAATCTACCGTGTGCTGCTCTCTCGACTGGCACGTCTGTCTACTGTAAGACATATAGTAAGTGTTTCTGTGGGCTATGGAGGGCAAGCGGTGGCAGACGAAGTTCTCGTTGAGCGGCGGGGCCGCATTCTCGTCATCACGATCAACCGACCGGATTCACGTAACGCGGTGAACCACGCGGTGAGTCAGGGGCTCGCCGACGCGATCGACGAACTCGACTCCGATCCGGGTCTGTCGGTCGCGGTGATCACCGGAGCGGGTGGAAACTTCTGCGCCGGAATGGATCTGAAGGCGTTCGTGGCCGGTGAGCGGGTCGACATCCCCGGTCGCGGGATCGGTTTCACCGAACGGCCGCCGCGCAAGCCGCTGATCTCAGCTGTCGAGGGCCATGCCCTGGCGGGCGGAACCGAAGTCGTACTCGCCACTGACCTCGTAGTCGCTTCGCGCACTGCGAAGTTCGGTATTCCTGAGGTGAAGCGCGGTCTGATCGCCGCCGGCGGCGGGCTGTTGAGACTGCCTCGGCGCATCCCGTTCCAGAAGGCGCTCGAGCTGGCGCTCACCGGGGACAGCTTCACGGCCGAACAGGCGGAGGCGTGGGGTTTCGTCAACGTGCTGGCCGAGCCTGGGGAAGCGCTGGCCGAGGCGATCAAGCTCGCGGAACGGATCACCGCCAACGGGCCGCTGGCCGTCGCGGCGACCAAAGAGGTGCTGGTGAAGGGTGCCAACTGGACCGACGACGAAATGTGGTCCAAGCAGCTCGAACTGATCATTCCGGTCGTGACGTCCAATGATGCCAAAGAGGGGTCCATCGCGTTCGCCGAGAAGCGCGCCCCCAATTGGACGGGCACGTAACGCCTCATGGACCTGGGCGTTCGCGATGCTTCCGCGGTGATCGTCGGCGGTGGTCGCGGCATGGGGCTGGCCACGGCCCGCTGCCTGGCCGACGACGGCGCGCGCGTCGCGGTGGTCGGCCGTACCCGGGAGGCACTGGACGCGGCTGCGGCGGACCTCGCGCGTCGCGGCAGTCCGGACGCGATCGGACTGGTCGCCGACATGTGCGACCCCACCCAGGTCGGCGATCTCTTCACGGAGTTGAGCCTGCGGTGGGGCGGCGAGCTCAACATGCTCGTCAACGCCGCCGGACCGACAGTGGTGGGCAGCTTCGAAGATCTGTCCGACGACCGGTGGCGTGCCGCCGTCGACGACGGTGCCATGGGCATGGTGCGATGCGTGCGCGCGGCACTTCCGTTGCTGCGCAAGGCGTCGTGGGCCCGCATCGTCAACTTCTCGGCGCATTCGACTCAGCGCCAGAGCGTCATCCTGCCCGCCTACACCGCGGCGAAGGCGATGGTGGCCAGCATCTCGAAGAACCTGTCTTTGTCGCTGGCGCCCGACGAAATCCTGGTCAACGTCGTCTCGCCCGGAAGCATCGCCTCCGAGGCACTCGTCGGCTGGGCTCAATCGGTCGGCGTCGACGGTGCCGATCCCTACGCGCTCATGGCGGCCGTCAGCGAGCACTTCGGGCATCCCGCGCACCTGCCCCGCGCTGGCATGCCGGACGAAATAGGCGCTGTCGCTGCGTTTTTGGTATCTCGACGCAATTCCTACATGACCGGCGCGAACATCAACGTCGACGGCGGCAGCGACTTCATCTGAGCGGTATCGGCGAGATACTGATAGGTGTACAGTATGGCCATACAAATGGCGGAGTAACCGAGGAGGCCCAGCCGGTGACGGTTCCTGACCGCGTGACGGCCGACGTTCCGAGTGCGGTGGTGCTCTACGAGGTCCGCGAGACCGGCGTTGCGGTGGTGACCCTCAACCGGCCCGAGCGGATGAACGCCTG
>Ga0265327_10003730_pt1 | contig 14171 bp, 10 predicted proteins | sample 41621metaG_FD_202089 | JGI IMG/M metagenome (GOLD analysis project Ga0265327, IMG submission 202089) | Rhizosphere microbial communities from Carex aquatilis grown in University of Washington, Seatle, WA, United States - 4-16-21 metaG | ecosystem: Host-associated > Plants > Roots > Rhizosphere... | reverse complement strand
TGCTCTAGCGAAAAAGATCCCGGCCGGATGAACGTTCAGGCTGCAGGGGGACCGCGGGAATCAAACGGCGTTGCGCACTCGGACATCACCATCAGGAGCACAAACGGCGAGACGGCACGAACCGTTTCCACCGCACCCGTCAGCGCGATGGGATCGCTGCGCTGAGCGACTTGCACCGCAAGCACGCACAGCGGGCATTGGTGTTCATCATCGGGGCACTGATCAGGCGTCCCCCCGGAATCGGCCGGAGCGGACGAATGATGATGGTGGTGATGGTGATGATGGTGCCCGCAGCAATGCGAGTGGCAGTTCGCGACCGACTCGACTGTGGTCGAAGAGCGCAGGGGCGAGTGATACACCAACCGGTGAGCAGGCGCATAGAATCCCCAGACGCCCAATTGCACGAGCGCCAAAAGAACTGCACCAACACGCATCGACCGTGAGAACATCGGACCCACCAGGAACTTCGGGAATCCTGCCCGCCAGACCGATGTTAGATCAATTGAAAATGTTTTACCATCGAGATTTCGTAAAACTCGATGAAGTCGGGAATCGGTTCCCCGCGGCAAAAATCCGGCACAGACGCTTGGCGATCGGCTGATCAACCGTCACCCTGATGCGCCGCCGCAATCAGTTCACGCCCCGCCTGACAAGGAACATGGCCATGAGAGTTGTTGCCGGAATCATGCTCTGGACCTCGGTCTTCATGGGACTCTGCTCGCAGTACGCGATCGCCCAGGAGCCGTTCCAGCCTGAAAGCTATATCCGGCTGCACTACGTCAAATCCGAGCACATGATTCCCATGCGCGACGGCGTGAAATTGTTCACGTCGGTCTTTGTCCCTCGCGACAAGACCAGGACGTATCCAATGCTGATGAAGCGAACTCCGTACAACGTCGCCCCCTATGGCGAAGACAAGTACCCCGCACGCCTGGGCCCGAGCGAACTGTTCATCAAGGCAGGATACATCTTCGTCAATCAGGATGTTCGCGGCCGGTTTGCCTCCGAAGGCGAGTTCGTCCAGGTGACACCTCACCGGACCGCCAAGACCAAGCCCACCGATGTCGATGAAAGCACCGACACCTACGATACGATTGAGTGGCTGCTGAAGAACATTCCCAATCACAATGGCCGGGTCGGCATGTATGGCATTTCCTATCCCGGCTTTTATGCTGCGGCCGGGATGATTGATGCTCATCCTGCACTCAAGGCCGTGTCACCTCAGGCCCCGGTCGGCGACTGGTACTTCGATGACTTCCTGCATCACGGCTCGTTCTTTCTCGCACACGCCTTTCGCTGGTTGACGGGAAACGCGACCGAGCGTCCCAAACCAACAACCGAACCGCCCAAGCCCTATGTCTATCCCACACCGGACGGTTACAAGATGTTCCTGGAAGCCGGCTCGGTCGAGAACATCGACAAGCTGTACCTGAAGGGATCGATCCCGTTCTGGAAAGAGATGATGGAACATCCAAACCGGGACGAGTTCTGGCAGCAGCGGGCACTGATTCCTCATCTGAAAAATGTGGCCCCCGTGGTGATGACGGTGACGGGTTGGTACGACGCTGAAGACCTCTACGGCTCCTTCAAGACCTACAGGTCGGTTGAGCAACTGAATCCGAAAGTGTTCAACGTACTTGTGGTGGGCCCCTGGCATCACGGCGGCTGGGCCTCGGGCGATGGCGATAAACTCGGCAACGTCACGTTCGGTTCCAAGACATCCGCGTTCTACCGGGCCGAGATCGAATTGCCGTTCTTCGAGAAATACCTCAAGGAGAAGGATCTGCCGGCTCCCGCGGAAGCGATTGTCTTTGAAACGGGATCCAATGGCTGGCGGACGTTCGATCACTGGCCCCCCGCCAAGACCGAATCACGGCAGTTGTTTCTGCAGGATGGTGGGCGATTGACATGGACGAGTCCCGTAAAGGAACCCTCTGCGGGCGAAAGGAAACCAGTTGTTCCCTACGACGAATTCGTCAGCGACCCCGCCAAACCCGTTCCCTACTGCGAAGTGATCACACCGAAGATGACCATCGAATACATGGTCGATGATCAGCGCTTTGCCTCGCGACGTCCGGATGTTCTGACCTATCAGACCGAACCCTTTACAGAGGATGTCGTGCTGGCGGGACCAATGGAAGCAGAACTGTGGGTTTCCACGACAGGGACTGATGCCGACTGGGTTGTCAAGGTGATCGATGTCCGCCCCGATGCCCCCGAAACCACGCCGCTGGCGGGTTACCAGATGCTGGTCCGCAGCGAAGTGTTTCGTGGTCGATTCCGCAATGATTACGCCAAACCCGAGCCATTCAAACCGCAGGAAGTGACGAAGGTCAAGTTTGAACTATTGGATGTGCTGCATCGATTCCAGAAGGGCCATCGATTGATGGTACAGATTCAGAGCACCTGGTTCCCGCTGGTGGATCGAAATCCGCAAACATTCGTTCCCAACATCTATTTCGCCAGGCCGGAAGATTTCCAGACTGCGACTCATCGCGTCTATCGATCCGCGGAGTTTCCCACCAACATCAAAGTCGGCCTGCTGCCTGTCCCCAAGCCTGTGTTCACACCGTAGAGTCGCTGGCCGTCTTCATTGGTAGATGACAACGAGAAACACCGTTGCTTCTCCCTTGCCGAGATTCTCAATGGCATGAGACACATCGGCCCGGTACGTGGTCGAGTCACCCTTGTTTAACTCGGCGGAATCGTTTGCCGATTGAATTCGCACGCGCCCCTGCTCGACGGTCAGGAACTCACGCGTTCCCTGGAAATGAGGCGCACTGCGCAGAATCCCCCCCGCCTTCAGCCGAACCTGATAGAACTCGACATCTTTCTCAAGATTCAGCGGGGACAAGGTCCGAATTTCCACGAATTCATCCGACCGGTACAGGTGCTCGCGATCGTCGCTGCGAATCACGTGGATGGACGAGGACGCTGCAGGAATCTCGACAAACTCGGCCAGCGACATGCCGAACGCCTGGGCAATCTTGCAGGTTACAGCCAGCGTCGGATTGGCCTGGTTCCGCTCGATCTGGCTCAGCATTGATCGACTGACTCCGGATGCCGTCGCCAGTTGCTCGAGCGACCAGGTTCGCTGCTGCCGCATTTGCTTCACGCGCTGCGAAATCTGCCCGCTGATCGGATCGACGGGTTCCTCAACCCTGGATGTCGTGAGCCCCGCTTTTTTACCCGCCATCTGACTTTTCCAGCATAATGGATTTTTTGTCTTGCAAACAAAACAAGGCCGATCTAGCATACCGCACATGCATTCCAGGATAAAGGATGCGAGTACCCCGATCACAAGCTGACAACGATTTGTCGCCCAAGGAAGCTCTCCATGAAAGCACTGGTCAAACGCGAAGCTGCCGTCGGATTATGGCTGGAAGACATTCCCGAACCGAAGATCGGGATCAATGATGTCCTGATCAAGATCCGGAAGACCGGGATCTGCGGGACGGACGTCCATATCTATAAGTGGGACGCGTGGGCGCAGAAGACAATCCCCGTCCCGATGGCGGTTGGCCACGAGTTTGTGGGCGAGGTGGTGGAAGTCGGATCCAATGTGACGGACTTTCATCCGGGCGAAATCGTCAGCGGTGAAGGGCATGTTGTGTGCGGGACCTGCCGAAACTGTCTGGCAGGGCGGCGGCACCTGTGTGCTCACACCAAGGGAGTCGGAGTCAATCGGCCGGGGGCGTTTGCTGAATACCTGTCGCTGCCGATGACCAACGTCTGGCATCATGCTCATGACATCGATCAGGAAGTGGCCTCCATCTTCGATCCCTTCGGCAACGCCGTCCACACGGCACTCAGCTTTGACGTGCTCGGTGAGGATGTTTTGATCACGGGCGCCGGTCCGATCGGAGTCATGGCGGCGGCCGTCGTGCGACATGCCGGAGCCCGGCATGTGGTCGTGACCGATCTGAACCCGTATCGGCTGGAACTGGCCCGGAAAATGGGGGCGACGCGGGCCATTGATCCGCGCGAAACGTCGCTGGCGGATGTCCAGAAGGAACTGGGAATGCGGGAGGGGTTCGACGTGGGTCTGGAAATGTCCGGCAACCCGTCGGCGTTCAACAGCCTGATCGCGAACATGGCTCACGGCGGCAAGATCGCCATGCTGGGGATCCCCGAGAAAGAGATCGCGATCGACTGGAACATCGTCGTGTTCAACATGCTGACGATCAAGGGAATTTATGGCCGTGAAATGTACGAAACGTGGTACAAGATGACGGTGATGCTGCAGAGTGGCCTGGACATCAAGCCGGTGATTACCCACCGGTTCCACTTTACGGACTTTCAGAAGGGCTTTGACGCCATGCTGTCCGGCCAATGCGGTAAGGTTGTGCTGGACTGGGCGACCTGAAAACCGTGCGAGTGCCGTAACCGATTGCACCGTGGCTTCCCTTGCCAGGAACGAGTTTCCATGAACGATGATTCATTTCAGCCAAAACGTCCGCGTGCTGCGGCGATTCTGTCTCTGATCGGGAACACACCGTTGATTCCCCTGGTCTTCCAGGACGAGGGAATCACGATTCATGCCAAGTGCGAGTTCCTGAATCCGAGCGGCAGCATCAAGGACCGACTGGCGAAGACGGTGCTGGTCGATGCGGAGCGCCGTGGCCTGTTGACGCCGGATTCCATTATCCTGGAATGCTCCAGCGGCAACACGGGAATTGCCTTGTCGATGCTGGGAGCCGCGATGGGATATCGCGTCACCATCCTGATGTCCCAAGGGGCCAGCGTCGAGCGGCGACATCTGATTCGCCAGTTGGGAGCGGAATTGATCCTGTTCGAAAGTGAAGGGCGGTACCAGACCGGCATCGACATGTCACGCGAGATGGCAGCACGAGACACTCGCTACTTCCTGCCTCGACAGTTTGAGAATCTATTGAACGTGGAAGATCACCAGCATACGACCGGCCAGGAGATCATCCGGCAACTGCCAGAACCAGTCGCGGCATTTGTCACGGGTTATGGCACCGGGGGAACGCTGGCAGGCGTCGGCAAGGCGATCAAAGCGCACTATCCCGATTCCAAGATCTACGCGATGGAACCCGCCGAAGCGGCCTTGCTGGCGGGAGAATGCCCCTGCTGCCACATGATTGAAGGGGTTGCGGATGGATTCCTTCCCCCTCTGCTTCAGGATGCCCCGCTCGATGGAGAAGTGAAGGTCAGCAGCAAAGACGCCATGGCGATGACCAAGCGTCTGCATCGCGAATTCGGGTTGCTGGTCGGAACATCCTCAGGCGCCAACGTGACCGCCGCCCTGCACCTGGCGCGAGAACTGGGACCGGAGCGTCGTGTTGTGACGCTGCTGTGCGATCGTGCCGAACGATACTTCAGCACGGCGCTGTTCGACCACGAATAGGCGTCCAACTCAATTTGGCACACTCGAAGTCCCCGCGCCAGATACTCCCGCGTGTCAGGACCCGATATGATGCTTCACGAATGGCGTTCCACGACTTTCGTTGGGAGTGAAGACGATGTTTGGACAGTATTCACGCGGAATGACAACGCTCACCCTGGTTGCGGCGCTGACCTGTTCAGCAGCATCCGCCGGAGACTGGACTCGATTTCGCGGGTCTCAGGGAACGGGCCTGGCTCAGGCCGCCGACAAATTTCCGGCCGAAATCGGACCAGAGACCAATGTCATCTGGCGAACGGAACTTCCACCGGGGCACTCGTCCCCCGTCATCGCCGGGAATCGGATCTTCGTCACAGGAGTCCGTGGCGACACAAAGAAGGATCTGGTGACCTACGGCCTGGATCGCGCCACCGGCACCATCCTCTGGGAAGCGGTCTCACCGTACGAGAAGCTCGAAGGGATTCACAAGATCGGCAGCCATGCGCAAAGCACCCCGTGTGCCGACGGTGATGTGGTCGTCAGCTTTTTCGGATCCAGCGGGCTGTATTGCTACGACCATAGCGGAAAGAAATTCTGGTCCCGGGAAATGGGTCCGTTCAACAACGACTTCGGCGCCGGAAGTTCGCCGATGATCGTCGGCAATTACGTCATCCTGTGCCAGGACCATGACCTGGACTCATTCCTGATGGCTATCGACAAAAAGACAGGCGAAACCGTCTGGAAAGTCGACCGGTCCGAGTTTCCTCGCAATTACTGCACGCCGATCCTGTGGGAGAACGGCGGGCGGAAGCAGATCGTCATTGCCGCCACGCTGCGCGTCGTCGGTTATGACCTGGAAACGGGGAAGGAAGCATGGACGGTGCGCGGAATCTCGCGCATGGTTTCCTGTTCGCCCACGATCGGCGACGACGGAAGCCTGTATGTGGCGGGTTGGGCTGCCGGTGGCGACGACAATGAACGCATCGGTGTCGAACCGTACGAATCCGTCGCGTACAAAGATACGGACAAGAGTGGCACGCTGGAAGAATCCGAACTGAAGGAGGGCCCGATCCACCAGCGATTTTCGCAGGTCGATCGGAACAAGGATGGAAAGGTGACCCCCGCCGAATACGAATACTTCCGCAGCCTGTTTGCCGAGGGGAAGAACATGGTGCTGTGCATCAAGCCGGGCGCGAAGGGGGAAGCGACCGACACCAATGTGGTCTGGCGCCACGCCAGACTGGTCCCCTTCTGCGCATCGCCGCTGTACATCAATGGACTTGTCTTTACCGTGAAGGACAGCGGCGTGCTGCAGTGCCTGGATGCGAAAACCGGCAAGTCGCTCAAACAACTGCGACTCGAAGCGAGCGACAGCTACTATGCTTCCCCCGTGGGTGGCGACGGGAAGATCTATCTCCTGGATGAAATCGGTCGACTGACCGTCATCAGTGCCACCGACAAGGCTGAAGTCCTGCACACCGCCGACTTCAAAGAAGATGTCTACGCGACCCCGGCCCTGGTCGACGGTCGGATTTACCTCAGGACGGCCAAAGCCCTGTATTGCTTCGGCCCGAAATAATCGCGGTCCGTTTCCCTGCTATCTCGACGGAGTTGGTTTGATGTACGGCAGTTTTCAGGACCATCTGACAGCACAACTGGATGAGATTCGCCGGAATGGGCTCTACAAGTCCGAACGTGTGATCTCAACGCCCCAGGGAACGTTCGTCCGGGTGGCCGACGGCCAACCGGTATTGAATCTGTGCGCGAACAACTACCTGGGCCTGGCTCAACATCCGGAAATCCGCGCTGCGGCTCATCAGGCGCTCGATGAATGGGGTTATGGCTGCGCCTCGGTTCGATTCATCTGCGGAACGCAGGGGGTTCACAAGCAACTTGAATCGAAACTTTCCTCATTCCTGGGGACCGAGGATACGATCCTGTACTCGAGCTGTTTCGATGCCAACGGCGGGCTGTTTGAGACCCTGCTGGGTGCGGAAGATGCCGTGATTTCTGATGAGCTGAATCATGCGAGCATCATTGATGGCGTCCGTCTATGCAAAGCGCAGCGGTACCGCTACAAGAACAACGACATGTCAGATCTGGACGCGAAGCTGAAAGAGGCGGTCGCGGCGAAGGCTCGGTACAAGCTGATCGCCACCGACGGGGTCTTTTCGATGGACGGCTATATCGCCAACCTCCCCGCCATCTGCGAACTGGCGGACAAGTACCAGGCGCTGGTCATGGTGGATGACTCACACGCGGTCGGCTTCACGGGCCCAACGGGGCGAGGGACCCATGAACTGCATGGCGTCATGGGACGGATTGACATTCTAACCGGGACCCTGGGCAAAGCACTGGGTGGCGCCAGCGGCGGATATACCAGCGGGCGAAAAGAGATCGTGGAATACCTGCGCCAGCGATCACGCCCGTATCTGTTTTCGAACACCATCGCCCCTCCGATCGCCGCCGGATCCATCGCGGCGCTGGACCTGCTGACCCGGTCCACTGAACTGCGCGACACGCTTGAGTCCAACACGCAGTACTTCCGCAGTGCCATGTCGTCGCTGGGCTACGTCATCCTGCCGGGGACACATCCCATTTCGCCAATCATGCTGGGTGATGCAGCGCTGGCCGCACGTGTCGCCGAGGCGATGCTGGCGAAGGGGGTTTATGTGATCGGATTCAGCTACCCCGTGGTTCCGCAGGGAAAAGCCCGCATCCGCACGCAAATCTCGGCCGCCCATTCCAAGGCCGATCTCGAATTCGCCGTCAAATGCTTCGGCGAAGTGAAGAAGGACCTGGGAATCTGAACTTTGAACCTTGCCCCTGTGTTCGCGAAACACGCCAGGCGGCAGACTTCAGGGGAATCCGTCTGAGCCTGGCCTGTTTTCCCAGCCGGCGCCAGGCCCTTATCGGGACGCGTAGGCGGTTCCCTTCAGATGGCTCGTATCGGCCTTGCTGATTCCTTCTTTCAGACATTCCTCCACCGCGGCGGCGGCGCGCAGCAGGTCCGCGCGAGTGACATCCAGGTGAGTGCAGGCCCTCAGCCGTTGTGGACCGCCACTGGGGTTCACTTTAACTCCCCGCTCCAGCAGTCGAGCCGACAATTGCGCCGCCGTCCCTCGACCTGGTTCGACCTCGAAAAAGACCAGGTTGGATTCGACGTGCTCCAGGTGGATCTGGATGCCGTCGATCTCTGCAATCGCCCTGGCAAATGCCAGTGCGTTCTCATGGTCTTCACGCAGGCGTTCGACATGGTGCTCCAGCGCATAAATCGCGGCGGCCGCCATCATCCCCGCCTGCCGCAAGGCGCCCCCGAACGCTTTGCGAGCACGTCGGGCCCGGTAGATCGTCGCGGAATCACCGACCAGGATCGAACCCATCGGGCAGCCGAGCCCCTTGGAGAAGCAGAGGGAGATTGAATCGGCGCGCTGAACAAATTCGCGGGCCGAGTATCCTCCGGCAATGGCCGCGTTGAACAGGCGCGCCCCGTCGACATGCACTTTTAATCCGTTCTCATGAGCCCAGCCCGCGACGCGGTTCATCTTGGACAGGGGCCACGCCCGTCCCCCGCCATGATTGGTGGTGTTTTCAATACACAGCAGGCGCGTGACGCAATAATGCTGGTTGTCGGGTCGAACTTTCCCCTCCAGATCCTCGACATCAAAGATTCCGAACGGACCCCGAAGCAGGCGAGCCGATACTCCACTCAACGAGGCGGCCGCACCCTGCTCGTAATTGACAATATGGCCCGTCTCATCAATCAGGATTTCGTCGCCGGGCTGGCAATGAGCCCGGACCGCCATCTGGTTGGATTGAGTTCCCGAGCAGTTGTAGACAGCCGCCTCTTTGCCCAGCATGTCAGCGACCAGTCGCTCCAGCCGGTTGACGGTGGGATCCTCGCCCGACATGTCGTCGCCGACTTCCGCTTCAAAAATGACTTGTCGCATCGCCGGGGTCGGCTTGGTCACGGTATCGCTGCGCAGATCAATCACATTCGCGGGCATATCCAGAATCTCCAGTCAATGCAAATCCAGCGATCCACGATTGGACAAGACAAGTTTCGACACCGTTTTGAGCGCCGCGATCCCCGGTTTCGTGTTTCAGGGGGCCTGTCGGTCGAAAACTCGCCCGACCGCGATACACTCTACCGGCCAAAATCATCAAACCAAAGCCTTGCGCCGTCCATGCGGTTCGCGAGCGGGCACCTGACAAAGAACTTGAGACATGTTGACGATTCCGACGATTGACTGTTCCGTCCAGGATCCTGTAGCCGCCCTGGCGGAACTGAGGCGAAAATTGAGTCCCCAGGGAGACATTGTTTCCGAAGCCGGTCGGCAGCGAACCATCGATCTATTTGGTGAAGCTCTCGCGCCGCGCCAGGTTGTCGAGCGAATCTGTGCCGACGTCCGCCAGCAGGGATTGGCGGCAGTGCTGAACTACACCGCGAAGCTGGATCGGAAACAGCTGGACCGCGAATCGATGCGCGTCACGGCGGACGAGCTTTCCGCGGCACACGCGGCGGTAGATCCCAAGTTTCTCAAAACCCTGCGCACCATTATCGGCAACATCAGCGAGTTCCAGTCGCGGATCCTGAACGAGGATGTCCGCCTGATCCGGCAGGACGGAACAAGTCGGGTTGAGTTGCGACAGCGATATCTTCCGCTGAAACGCGTCGGGATTTGTGTCCCCGGTGGAGCGGCCGCCTATCCGTCCACCGTGCTGATGACGGCCGTTCCTGCCCGGACGGCAGGCGTCAAGGAAATCGTGGTGGTTGTCCCTCCGACCGAATTTGGCGGGTACAACACATCACTCCTGGCAACCTGTGCCGAGGTCGGGATTACAGAGGTCTACCGGATTGGCGGAGCTCAGGCGGTCGCCGCGATGGCGTATGGCGTGGAGGGGTTGCCCCGCGTGGACAAGATTGTTGGCCCCGGAAACCTGTTCGTGGCCCTGGCCAAACAGCATGTGTTTGGCGAAGTTGACATCGACAGTATTGCCGGCCCCAGCGAAGTGGTTCTGCTGGCGGATGATTCGGCCGATCCCAGGTTCGTGGCCGCCGACCTGATTTCGCAGGCGGAACATAGCCCCGGCTCGGGCGTGCTGATTACCTGGCATGCACCGCTGATTGACGCCGTAAAAGCCGAGCTGACCGCCCAACTGGCAAAACTTCCCCGCGGCGATCTGGCGCTGACCAGCCTGAACGAATACGGTGCCTTGATCCTGGCGCGGGATGCGGTTCAGGCAGCCGAATTGACAGATCTGCTGGCGCCCGAGCACCTGCACATTTCCACGTCGGCTCCCGAAGAGATGCTCGACCGAATCCAGAATGCCGGGGCAATCTTCCTGGGACACTATACTCCCGTCGCCGTGGGAGACTATTTCGCGGGGCCGTCGCACGTCCTGCCAACGGGTGGAACAGCGAGATTTGGCAATGGACTGTGCGCGAATGATTTTCTGAAGCGATCCAGTGTCATCTGCTACAACCAGGACGCACTGGATGAGGCCGCTGACGATATTCGCCGACTGGCTGCAGTCGAAGGATTGACAGCTCACAGCGCCAGTGTCGATGTCCGGCTGGACGAGTGATTGAACCCCGTGTGTGCGAGTCCGGCGGCGACCCATTGTGATCGAGCAAACTGGCAATACTTTCTCCACTCCTGTGCACGGCGTTGCTTACCGATCTGAGAACAGTAGACTGGCTCCGCGCGATCCCGTCCGCAGAATCAAATCGGAGTTGAGTCATGTTGTCGATCACCAATGCTGCGCGAATTCTCTGCTTCTCGTGCTGGATCGCGGGGCTTGGACTGCTGTTTTCTTCGGGGACGGTACGCGCCGACCAGGTCATCGCCGATGATCTGATCGTTCAGGGAAGCCTCTGCGTTGGGATGGACTGCGTCAACAATGAATCCTTTGATTTCGACACAATCCGCCTGAAGGAAAACAACCTTCGCATCAAGTTCGACGATACCAGTTCCGGCGCCGGGTTTGCGGCGAATGACTGGCAATTGACCATCAACGATTCCACTTCGGGGGGAGCGAACAAGTTCTCCATTGAAGATATCACGGGGGCGACGATTCCCTTCACGGTCCTTGCCGGAGCGCCGACGAACGCCATATTTCTGGACAGTACCGGACGGCTGGGGTTGCGGACCGGAACGCCCCTGCTGGATCTGCATCTGGCCACCGGAAATACACCCGCGATTCGACTGGAGCAAACCAATGGAAGCGGTTTTACGGCGCAGTCATGGGATATTGGCGCGAATGAAGCGAATTTCTTCGTGCGTGATCTCACCGGCGGCAGTCGCTTGCCGTTTCGCATTCGACCAGGCGCCCCCACCAGCAGCATGGATATTTCTGCCAGTGGGAACGTCGGCTTCGGAACGTCATCGCCAGCCGCACCGGTGCATGTGATCAAAGCCGCGGCTTCGTCCACCGCCGAACTGATGGCGCAATTTTCCGTATCCGACGACGCGATCGGCAAACTCGAGATCGGCAACGTCAGCACCACCGACGGAGTCCTTCATCCCCGCTTTCGCGGGACGACAAGTGCCCAGGCGGTTGCCGTCACGGTCGAAGGACTGGTTACAGACGATATTGGAACAAATCCAGTTCTCGCACTGGCCGGAACCAAACTGGCCGGGGGAATGGTTGTCAATCGGCCGCTGCTGGTCATTCGCAACAACCAGACGATTCGGGCGCGGGTTGCAGCGAACGGCGATGTCTTCGCCACCTCGTTCAACCCGACCTCCAGCCGAACCATGAAGGACAACATCGTCGATCTGGAATCCGAAAAGGCACAGGATGCCCTGCAGAAGCTGACCCCGGTCGAGTATGTCTATCGCGATGATCCCTCGGCAGAACCTCGGATTGGCTTTATTGCCGAAGACGTTCCCGAAATCGTCGCCAACGCAGATCGCAAGTCCGTTCCCATCATGGATGTTGTCGCCCTGGTGACGAGAGTCGTCAAAGATCAGCAACAGGCCATCAGCGTTCAGCAGCAAACCATCACGACACAGCAACAGACCATTGAAGACCAAAAGAAGACGATCGGTCAGCAGCAGCAGACATTGAATGATCTGATGCAGAGACTTGAGGCGCTCGAACGGCGGATGGATTCAGGAAAGTAAATTCGGTCGCGTTTCGGGGGCAGGGGACTGGCTCCGTCCGCGGTGCCTGTTCCGGTTCTTTCCGCGATTGAGGCGACCGGTCCCCTTGAGCCAATCCCCTTGTGGCAGATTCGGCTGATCTTGGAATGACACATGGCGTCACCGCGCTTTGTCAAGCTTTGACGACCATTCCGTTTGTAGGCGTTGGTTCGTGAGTTCCCGAGGTATCGACCTCACTCGGACCGATCTTGTCCGAGCCCGTTTGCCGATTCGATATAGGACGAACACGGCGGGCCTGCCCGGATCAGCGAATTCAGCCTGTCTACGCAGGCTCGAATCGTGGTACGGAGGTGGAAGGCAACGCCGTCGGTCAAGTGTCGGCCCCCGGTCGATGTCACCAGTGCCCGTCAGTTGGATTGTCCCGGCTCGGGGATGGCCGACTGGCTACCTACGGATTCCTCATGAATTCCAACGATGCTTCTGGCTGTTGTCCGAACGATCCCGCAACGCGGGTTTCCATAAGGCGGCTGATGATTCTCTGCGCGGCCTCGCTGGCTGCCGGTATCGGTGTCGCCAAGTGGCTCGACAGCCGTGATTCCATCTCTTACGGCGGATCGCTTCAATCGCGGACCACCAGTATCAAGGCGGATCATTCGGCGCGGATTCAGGAAATCCATGTGGTTCCGGGACAGCGGGTTGTCCCGGGCGACAAACTGCTGCAGTTGACTGACGACCAGTTGCTGACCCAGATCACCGACAAACAGAGACAACTGGTTGAACTCGAAGCGGACTTGAAACGTGTCCAGGCGCAGGCGGAAGTCGAACTGGAATGGCGTCGACGGGAATTGAATGGCGAAATCTTCCAGACGCAAATGAAGCTTTCGGCGGTCACCCAGGAACGAACGGCGAAGCAGGTTGAGCAACTTGCCTGGCAGGACCAGCTGAAATCCCTGCAAAATGGTGGTGTTGGCCCGCAGGTGGCCGATGTCGTGCTCCCAGTCCGCTCCGTGATCCTGGATTCGCCGTTTGCTGATGAACGACGGTTGCAGGCGATGTTGCGTGAAGACGCCGCAGCGGTCGCCGCGGAAGCACTTTCGTCCCAATTGGCGCTGTGCGAAGAACAACTGGAACGATTGAGAAAACTCGACAAAGATCTGCCAGGCAAAGTCCGAGTCTCCGTCGGGGTGGAACTTGCCGAAACCCGCATCGCCCGTGTTCGTGACGAAGTGGCAAACCTCGAGCAGCAGCGTGAGGCCCTGACGGTCATCAGTCCCGCTCACGGCATCGTCGGAACCATTCATCACCGCCAGGGAGACATGGTTGATGCCGGACAACCATTCATCGAACTTCTGGACGATGAACGCCGACATCTGATCGCCTCCATTCCGTCATCGGCCGCAACGAAGCTTAAACCGGGAACGAAGGTCGAACTGGTCTTCCCGGGATCTCAAAACCGAATCGGACTGGTCACTGCCATCCCGCCGCACGCCATTCCTGCGGATCAAAAGCAGCCCGCCGAAGATTCACAGGTGGAAGTGAAGGTCGAACCCGCCGGAAAGCTTTGGCCGAAATTGCCGGTCGGATCGCGAGTTCAGGTTCACGTCCTGCAGTAACCTGAACTTGATCAATGTGATTCAGCTTCGATGCTCAGCCGTTTGATACTCACGATTCGTTCGATGGAAAACGGGCCCAGATCCCGCGGATCTTCGTCCGGA
>Ga0265327_10003728_pt1 | contig 14179 bp, 13 predicted proteins | sample 41621metaG_FD_202089 | JGI IMG/M metagenome (GOLD analysis project Ga0265327, IMG submission 202089) | Rhizosphere microbial communities from Carex aquatilis grown in University of Washington, Seatle, WA, United States - 4-16-21 metaG | ecosystem: Host-associated > Plants > Roots > Rhizosphere... | reverse complement strand
CGCCGAGGACTACGCACGCACACTGGAGATTCTTGAGCGCTTCTACAGCGTGGTGCTCACGGACTGCGGCACCGGACTCATGCACTCCGCGATGTCTTCGGTGCTGGAACAGGCCGATACTCTCGTGGTTATCAGCTCCGGCTCGGTCGACGGTGCCCGTAGCGCCTCGGCCACCCTGGACTGGCTCGATGCGCATGGGCATCGCGAGCTGGTGCGCCGCTCCGTTGCGGTGATCAACGCGGTGCGTCCGCGTTCGGGCAAGGTCGATATGCAGAAGGTCGTCGATCACTTCTCGCGGCGGTGCCGTGCCGTGCGGTTGGTGCCGTTCGATCCGCACCTGGAAGAGGGCGCCGAGATCAGCCTGGACCGGCTGCGGCCCGCGACGCGTCGTTCGCTCATCGAGCTGGCCGCCGTCGTGGCGCAAGGGTTCACCGGCACACAGCGCCAGCAGCAGACGTTCCAGGGCTAGTCCCTGGAATCATGCGGCGACAGGCCGCGCAGCGTCAGTGTTCGGACGGGCCGTCCTTGCTGATGCGCCAAAGGAAGTCCGGGTCGTCGTCGGGGCCGGTCACGCGGGTCTGAGGACGGGCGGGCACCGATTGGCTGATCCGCCATCCGGCGTAGACCAGCGCGCCGAGTACGACCGCGATGAGCACGTAATACACAAGAGCCTCCTGAACAACTACCTCCGAATATACGCGCGGCCAAGGTCGGTGTACGGCGCAGCGATAGGGTGGTGACGTGGCTGAACGGTCGCCGGGGAGCCGGCTTGCTATCGATATCGCGGTGTACACCCTGGCGCGGTTGGGGCTCGCGGTCATCCTGACGCTCGTCATCTTCTGGGTGGCCCGGCTCATCGGGTACGAGGACTTCCCCCTGGCCATCGCGATCCTGTTCGCGCTGATCATCGCGCTGCCGCTGGGCATGGCGGTATTCGCGCCACTGCGTCGCCGGGTGACTGCCAGCATCGCCGTGGTCGACGAGCGGCGCCGGGCCGACCGTGCGGATCTGCAGGCGCGGCTGCGTGGCGAAAAGCCGAAGGACTCCTCCTAAAGACACCGGGCAGCCACCGTGGCGCATTATCCCAACATCCGCGACGCCACCGCCGTCTGTCGTGCGGCGATGCGGTTGCGCCACTGCTGCGCCGATATTGCGCCATCTGCGTAGAACGGCAAGGTAGCCGGGAGGCGGTCAAGATCCACCACTTCGGCGCGGGGGCCGTCTTCGTCGAGGATGGGACGGTCCGTCCGCTGCCAGCGGAACTTCAGGAACCCGCGCCGGTGTCCCAGGGTCTCGATCCAGTTGGAGACACCGGGGTTCTGGTCGCTGATCACCAGCCGGATCATGCCGTCGGGGTCCACATGCGATTGCTCTGCGTTCAGGGACGTCTGATGATTGGCGTAGTCCAGCGACACATACCACATGCTGCCCACCTGGAAACCTTGGTACGGCGCTTCGGATTTCGGCACGGTCACGACGAGAGCCTGGTGAGGTTGGAGTTCGAAGTAGCCCACCGACGAGAACTGGGTGGCCAGCCCTCCCGGAGTGATGCGCGGTGGTTCGAAGACATTGGCGGGGTTGTTCATGTAGAACCACTGGGGAAACTGCAGCCACGTCTTTACCCGGTTCACCAAGTGCAGCCCGGCACCCATGTATCTGCCGGCAATGAAGTCCTTGGTGAGGGGCACCGCTCCCGAGCCGATGGTGTCGGCACGGCTGATCACCACCGTCCCCCGTCTTTCGGACCAGTCGTTGTACGCCTCTCGGACGATCAGCTGCGCAGGGCGCGCCGCGATGGGGATGTGTTTGTGGCAGTCCGCGATTGGCGTCGCACCGATGCTCACGCGATAGCTGCCGTCCTCGGCGATTACCAGGTCGCGATCGTCGAAGGCGGTGACGCTGCCCGGCACTTCGGTGTCGGTGTAGTCACTGTCGAGCAGCTGGAAGTTGAGGTCGACAGTGCTGCCGCGAGTACCGCTGAGCACGTAGTCATGGTGTCCGTCGACCTGCGTGGCGAAGTACAGAAAGTCCGGATTATCGAGCCCCATTTTGGTGAATGGTCCTGTGCCGCTGAGCAACATCGGATGCTCTGCACTGAAGTTGAAGACCAGGTGCACAGAGGCGGCGATACTCCCGGCGAGGTAGTCGAGGCCTTCAAGGAGGTCCGATTCCGATTCGATATGAGGCGCGGTGGTGACCAGCCGCTCGGCTTCGGCGATCGCATCGGTGAAAGGTTGTGTCACCACGCCGTCGAGATCATAGGCGCTCACGCACGCCACCACTTTCGCGCTCGATCGAGAAGTGCTCTACGTACCGTTGGTATGCGTCGTCCACTTCTTCTGTCGTCAGTCCGAATTGTTCGAGACTGTATCGGTGCTCACCGTGCTTGTGCTGTCTGTTCGTGCGCAACGACGTCTGCATGGCCGCGACCGCCGCATCAGAGAGCGGGCGCCCGGCAGCGTCATGGATACGCTGCACCGACCTCATCGGATCATTCAGTAGCTCAGGGTAATTGATGTCGACAAACGATTCAGGATGGTTACCGCGAACGGTGATCGCGCGGTCGATGATCTGCGCGTTCTTGCCGAGCCAGTACCGGGAGAGCCGGTGATGGTCCACGTGGTCGCTGAACAACGCCTGGTAGTGCGCCAGCATGCTTGACGACGAAGCGGTGGTCTGTGCCGGGTCCCGGTGTGTCCAGACCACCACTGCATCCGGGTAGACCCGCAGTAGTACGTCTAGATGTTCAAGGTGCGCGGGAGTTTTGAGTACCCATCGGCCCCGGGGTCGCTGCCACTGGAGCACCTGTAGAAGCAGTCGATGCAGCTCGTATGCGGGTTGCATGTTCTGTGCGGCAAGCCAGCTCGCGTATGACGGGACATGGAACATCACCTCCGGCATCTGGCTGTGCAGCGCGAAATCGAGCAGCAGCACATCCTCCTCGGGGGCCTCCGCCTCTACCGAATGGATGGCGAAAAACTGCGGTGCCAGATACCGCAACGACGCCTCGTCCTTGGCGGCCTTGGCTATTCGCAGATGAGCGGCGCCGGTGGGCTCGTCTGAGTGGGGGAGCGGCTGGGCGCCCTCCCATGAACTCATCGATCCTGCTGCCGGGTCGGCAGCGAGCAGCCTGTGCAGCAGGGTGGTTCCGGTCCGCTGCAGGCCGACGATGACTATCGGCGCCTCAACCCGCAGCTCCGCTATCTCGGGATGTTTCCTGATCAGTTCACGCAAGCGCAGACGCGTGCTGAGCATCCCGACGAGTCGCACTTGCACCATCTTTTGACCCAGAAAACTGAGCTCCGCCTCGTCGCGCAGCGAAGCCACGAGAACATCCAGTGCGGTGTCGAGATAGTCGTCGGGTATCCACGGCAGTCCGGCGGCGCGGCTTGCCGCGGCCCGCAGGTGCTGCGCGTCCAGCCGCGGGGCCGCCCCGATCCTGGCAAGCGGTCGTCCGGCGTGATTGAGCATGCGGATCGGCCACGGACGTGTGACTCGGAACGCCGGTGTCGTCATTGCCTGGTCCAATTATCCTATTGCGCAACGCTTTGTGAGAACCGGAGGTTGTCATCCTGGACGGGTTGCGCGCGCGCCATCCACATGTCCCGGTAGTAGTTCATGCTCAGCCGCCAGGGCGGCCGCGAGCCCTGGCGTGGCAGGTCGGACAGCACGCGTTCCACGTAACCCGGGCGATATCCCGTGAACGGCTCTAGGGACACCGAATCGTCGTCGAGATGCGGTGTCACCGAGGAAATCCGGTGGGAGTGGAGATAGTCGAGCAGCCTGCTGACATACCGTGACACGATGTCCGCCTTGAGCGTGTAGCTCGCGGCTTGATATCCGACGGTGAAGGCGAAATTCGGTACACCGTCGAGCATCATCCCCTTGTAGCAGACCGTGCTGCTGAAGTCGATGGGCTCGTCGTCGCGGTAGAACTCGATACCGCCGAACAGCCGCATATGGAATCCGGTGGCCGCCACCACGACATCAGCAGACACCTGCTCACCGGAGGTGAGGACTAGTCCGGTTTTGGTGAACCTTTCGATCTCCCCGGTCACCATGCTGAGGTCGCCGCGTCCGATCGATTCGAACAGGTTGCCGTCGAGGATCAGGCACAACCGGTTGTCCCAGATCTTGTAACGCGGCCGGAAATGGGTATCGCTGTCATAGCCGGGCGGGAGTTCGCGTTTCGCACGATCGATAATGGCCTCGCCCATGCGTTCTGGAACCCGGCGGGCGAGATAGAGGGAGAGTGTCATCAGGGATATATTCTTGGCGCGGATGATCTGTAACGCCAGACTGTCGGGGAGGCAGCGCAAGAGCAGGTTGGCGAAGCGATCACGCTGCGGGCGGCTCACGACATAGCTTGGGGAGCGTTGCACCACGCTGACATGTCGGGCTTCCTCGGCCAGTCGCGGTGCGAGGGTCATCGCGGTCGCACCGCTGCCGATGAGGGCGACCCTTTTGTCTTTGAGGGCGAGATCTTCGGGCCACTCCTGGGGATGCACCACAGGGCCGTGGAAGTCTTCGATGCCGGGAAACTCCGGCAGGTATCCGCCGTCGTAGCGGTAATAGCCGGTGCACACCATCAGAAACGAACAAGTCATAGTTCGTGGACCGTCTGGAGTGTCGACTGCCAGCGTCCACTTGGCGGTCTCCGACGACCATCGGGCCTCGCGTACGCCGTGATTGAATCGGATGAGCGGCTCGAGATTCTCCTTGGCGACTACGTCTTTCAGATACCGAAGGATGGTGCCACCGTCCACGATCGCCTCCCGCCCGGTCCACGGCGCGAAGGAGAAGCTGAGTGTGTACATGTCCGAGTCGCAGCGCACGCCCGGGTAACGGAACAGGCTCCACGTGCCACCTATCTCCGAACGGCTCTCCAGCACTGCGATGTTCAATGATGGGCAATGGTTGGCGAAATGCCATGCCGCACTGATTCCGGCGATACCGGCACCCACGACGAGGACGTCGACAGCTTGCTCGTGTTCGAAGCTCACTTGGGTCTCCCTGCCTGATTCGAGATGACTATGGCCGTATATTCCTGAACTATGCGGCGAACCGGCAATAGATCGCTGATCCTGACGGGTGCCACGTCCGGGCTTGGGTCAGCACTTGCGCAGCTCCTCTCTGTCTCCGGCTCGTATCGGCTGATTATGTTGTGCCGCAATGAAATACGCCGGGCCGAGTTGATCGGTCGTTTCGGGACGGATGACGTGCACTACGTGGTGTGCGATCTGGCGGTGCTGGAGAGTGTTCGGGAGGCCGCGGCTGAGCTCAACAATGCGGTGCGCGCCGGAGACCTCGGGCCGATCGGTTCGGTGGTGCTCAACGCCGGGATTCATCCGGGACGTCGGCCGGGATCTGCATACGGTGGTCTCGACAGCACCATGGTCACCAATCTGATAGCGCCGCATCTGCTCCTGGGTTTGTTGTCGCCATCCCTGGACGCCGAGGCGCGAGTTGTGTTTGTGGGTTCCGGCGCTCACGATCGTCGGCGCTGGTGGACCGGGCTCCCCGAGCCCTCCGGCCTTCCGCTGGCCCAGGCATGTCTGCCCGGTGCGCTTGGCGGGCCGCAGGCGTATGTGACCAGTAAGAGGGGAACGGTGGAACTGTGCCGCGCCTACTCCGAGCGAGTCCCGGACGACTACGCGGTGCTCTCCTACGATCCGGGGATCATGCCGGCCACCGGCATCACCAGGAATATGAATGGCTTGTCCCGCTGGCTGTTCCGCTCGATACTCACCAGATTCGAGAATTCGGAGGGCTTCAGCACGCCCGAGCGTTCTGCCGCTTGGTTGCATGAATTCCTGACGCGCGGTGACACCGCGCCCGGTCTCGCTTACGCGAAGATTGACCGCTATCTGCCATGGCCCACCGCGAGTTCGACAGAGGCCGCACGGGCGCTGTATCACGAGACCAATGAAATCGCCGACATCACTGCCGGTTTGGTGGCCCCATGGTGGTTTGAGGCCGGCCACCCGCCATCCGACTGAGCCGCTCATGTGGCCCGGCCCATCCTGGCGCCCCGAGCCGGGGTCGAGCCGGGTACCAGCCGCTGGAGCTGTCTTTTCGCCATGAAGGTGGTGAGACCCGCGAGACAGCGCACCAGGGTCGCGTACACCGTGAGCGGAGTGACGCCGTCGAATCCGCGTTCCAGCCGCTCGACGGCCTCGGCCATCGTCCCTGAAGGAGGGAACAGTGGGGGGAAGAAGCGGCCGCGTCCCAGGATCACCTTGCAGCGCCGCAGAATCAGGTCTTCCATGGCCTGGCCCAGTAATTCCCCCATCAGGCCGTTCTCCTGGAACGGGAAGTACCGCGGATCTACGATGAGGCGTAGATGCGTGCCGTAGCCCTCCACCGACTGGTACAGCGGCGACCTGGCTGCCAGACGGCGTAGGCCCTCGATGAGGGTGGCGCGTTCGGCTCGGCGCTGGGTGTGCAACTCCGGGGTGTCGACACTGCGCAGAGCGTGCCAGGCAATGTGCGCGCCGAGGTTGTTTCGGTACCGGCCCTGTAGATCGGATACGGCACGGGCATTTGTTTCGCGCGCAGCGTCGACCACTGTCGACGTCGCCAGCGCAGCCGCCATGGGAAACATCATGTCCGACAGGGGTTTGGCAATGGTGACGATGTCCACGACGCCGGGCATCCAGGTTTGTTGAAGCAGGAATGTCTCGGCGCTGCGCCACACGCCGGTGAGCACCTCGTCGATACCGACCAGAAAGCCGCGACGTTGCCTGGCATCGGTAATTATGTGCAGCAACTCGGGAGGTATCGCGCGGCAGGACATCCCTTGGATCAGTTCACACCACACCAGACCCACATCCGGATGCTCCAGGGCCTGGGTGAGTTCCTGGGCCGCCTGGGCGCCGAAGGGATCGATGAACACCACGTCCGGGTAGTACGGTTCGAACGCGCCGTCGATGCTGGCAGAACGCTGCGGTCCGTAGCGACTGACATTGAGGGTAGAGATGGTCTTGCCGGAGAAGTTGCCCCGGAAAGTGACGATGCGCGGTTTGTCGGGACGTGCGAGCCGTGCCAGAGACAGGGCGGCTTCCACGCTCGTGGCCCCGCTGACCGCTGGCAGTACCTCGTCGAAACCGCTTACCTCACACAATAACTCGGACAACAGTGTGGTGTAGTCCGCGTGCTCATCGTGGTCCGCGAGTAGCTGTGTGATATCCGGGGGATTATGCCCGCGTAGGTTGGCGCCGTTACCCAGTGCGCAGTCAAGCAGTGTTGTCCCGTCCCGCAATAGGATCCGCGCGCCATCGGCTTCCGATAAGTCGAAATCGAGACCGAAGGCCTCCATCAGATTGGCTGCGGATGGATTCGAGAACTGGCGGAAATGGTCGTTACGTACCCGCCGTGATGTATGGATGTCGGCGAGAACCGTTTCCTGCAGATCGCTGACATACCCATGGCGGCGCAGAGTTTCGATCACGAGGGTCAAGGCAGTGGCGTTCGCGGCGAACGTCGATGTCTGCGCCATGGCGTCCAGTGGGTTGTTCCAGACGCGATAGGCTTGTTGCGACATCGAATAGGAGCCGAACGGGGCCTGGAAATCGGTGAGGTTCTCGCCGAAGACGAAGACGTCACCGTCGGCGGGTCTGCTGACCTCGGCGACACCCAGGGGACGGCTCTCCGCTACCACCCGGATCATGTTGTGGTGCTGCGCTGTCGACAGTAGATCGGCGGTCTCGCCATCGGGATCGAGGACCACCAGCCCTGACCATGCCCGTGTCGGAAGCTCCGCCAGCGCCTCTGCGGGGGAGGACACGAATCTCACGTGGCGTGTCATCCCCTCGCCCGCGCCTTCACCGAGGGGATCGAAGTACCGCCGCAGCCTTTCGTCGCGGTCCGCAACCAGAATCCAGCTCTCGCTGTGTCGATCGCCGGTCACCTTGCTGGTGTGGCGGATCAATCGAATGGCCCCCGACAATGCCTCTTCCAGCGAGTTCCCGAAATAGGTGACGTAATCCGTTCCAGTAGAGAGTAATTCACTGATGAGATATCCGACCTGCGCGCTCTCTGCTGTGATCGCCAACCCCGCGACGAGAATGTTGGGGCGTTTGGATCTGTTGAGTTCGATCAGTGTGCCGATTGTGTCCTGGGTCGCGGCGCGGTACCTATCGGCATTCAGCGCGGTCTCTGCCCCTCCCTGGCCGCTCATTTGGACATGGCCTCGGCGGTATCCAGGGCCTCCGACAATTCGGAGAGCGCTTCTTTGTACCCTGCGGCGATGTCGGCGAGCGCAGGGATTATCTCGGGGCACGCGATCAGGCCCACGTTGAGCCGGTCGTCGTGAGAGGCAACCGTGACGAATAGCGCACCGCCGTCGAAGGGTGCCCCGAAGGGATAGAAACCGGCCACTTTCGCTCCGGCGAAATACAGATCTGTGTGGCGCCCGCCAATATTCGACAGCACGAGGTTCTGCATCACCTTGTGCCGATCAGCCATCCGCAGGCGGGAATAGGCGCGGAACAACAGACCCCAGTACCGTGCGCTGAAGTCGAACCAGTCGTGGATCCGTCCGGGGCCCAGCGCCTCGGCATGCACCTTGGCCGCGTCGGTGATGGAGGCGATCTCTCGCGCTCGCTGCACAGGGTCGTCGGTGCGGGTCTGCAGGCTGGTCAGCAGACCGGTGGTGCGGTTTCGGCCGTGCTGGCCGGGCTTATCGTGAACCGAGACCGGGACGAAGGCGCGCAGCGGTAGGTCCGGGAGTTCATCGCGTTCGATGAGGTACTTGCGTATCACGGTCGCGGTCAGCGCGAGCATGACGTCGTTCAGCTTCACGTCCAGCCTTCTTTTCACCTGCAGCACGTCGGCGATCGGGAGGCTTATCCATGCCAGGTTGCGATTGGAGGTCAGCGTGGTGTTGAACGAAGTGCGTGGCGCCGACATGGGCTCGGGGACTCCGGGCGGAAGCTCCGGGGCATCCCCCTGGCGGCGTGACCTGATGTTCTCGGCAAGCATCTTGGCCATCTTGACCGGCTTACCGGCCAGGGTGCGTAAGCCACCTAACATGAGGGCGAGAGGCTCGATCGGCCCGGCATCGCGGACTACCGCCAACTCGGTGGCTTCATTGCCGCACAGCTGGCCCAGCTGCGAGTTGCCTCGAACGCCGTCGAGACTCGCGTTGTGGCGTTTGATCAGAATCGCCACGTTCCCATTGCTCATGCCCTCCAGCACCCAGATTTCCCACAACGGGTGCCGCTGATCGAGGGGGAGTGAGGCGATTTCGGAGCAGCGTTGGGCGAGCTGCGCATCGGTGCCGGGCGACGGGAGCACGACACGGTGCACATGGCGATCCAGGTCGAACGAGCTGTCGGCAACCCAAAAGGGATGGCCGAGGTTGTACCAGGGGTCGTGGGCTCTCTCGGTATAGGTGGGAATCTCGGCGACTCGCGAACTCAGCCAGTCCCGTACCGCTCCAAAGCTATAACCGTCCGCCATGGTTGATGTGTCGAGGATGACGACACCGTAACCCTGGTGATAGTGCGTGGGTGTCTCAAGGTAGAGGAAGCTTGCATCGTATCCGGTGAGCTGTTCCATCTCGGTTCTTCCTATCGGTCGGGAGCGGAATTCGCTTCGGTCACAACGTTCTCGGGATTTGTGATCGCTGGTTTCAGATCAGGGTCATCGATCAGATTCAGCTTGCCGCGCCAGCGTCGAGCGCTATCGTCATGGCATTGTTCGGGTACCTGGACCGGGGAGGTTGACATCGACACATCGGCGGAGGCATGGCAGGAGCGGGGCGGGCTTGTGGGGGTGATCCGCAAGGCGGTGCTGTCAGTGGGGCACCACAATCTGGCGGCGCCGATCCGTCGGTCTTCCGTCATCGCGGACCGGGTGCTGTACCGGCTCGCGGGTGGCCGGTGGACCATCACCGCCGTCTCGCGGATTCCGTCGTTGACCTTGTTGGTCACCAATGGCCGCGGAGAGGAAGTCGTTGTGCCCCTGCAGTACTTGATGATCGACGGGGCGGTGTATGTGGTTGGTACCAACTGGTCACGGCCGAAACATCCACTCTGGTCGTCCTGGCTGATGAAACGGCCCGCATGCCGAGTGAACATCGGTGGTAGCGAGCGGGCCTGCATGGCCGAACCTTTACAAGGGGCCGACCGCGACGTGATCTGGGCCCGCATCTTGCAGCTGTCTCCGTACCACGCCGACGTCGAGCGCAAGTCGCAACGCCAGCCTCGTGTCTTCAGATTGAACGACCGCATCGTCAGCGTGAACTAACCACGCGGACAGCGAACTTCGGAGACGGAGAGCTCGACGATATCCGGTTGGAGAGCCGGTAAGACGGAGAACTGGGTTCCAAAGTGCGGCGGTGGATGATGCGCGCAAGCATCAGCTGCATCAACGATTCGGCCAGCCCCTTGCCCACGCACATGTGTGGCCCGCGTCCGAAGGGGGAATAGGCACCGGGTGTGCGGTTGGGTCCCACCGAGTCGCCATAGCGGTCGACGTCGAATCTCATCGGGTCGGGGTAGAACTCACTGAGGAAGTGCGGGACGGTGGTGCCGACAAACACCCCTTCCCCGCGTCTGATGCGATGCCCGTGGAACTCGAAATCCTGTGCTGCCACGCGAATGATGAAGGAGGCTATGGGGTGTAGCCGCATCGCCTCCATCACGGCACCGTGCAGTACTGGGGTCGCGTGGAACAAGCCGTCATGGGTGATGTCGCCTGCGGCAAACATGGCGTCCACTTCGCGCTGGATCCTGGCCAAGACCGTCGGGTGTTTGAGGATCAGGTAGAGCGCGTATGTTGCTGTTGCCGAGGTTGTTTCAACTCCCGCGAAGTAGGGCAGGACCGAGTGGAACAGCATATTGCGCTGGTTGGTTGCTTCGGGATCGTCGGCACAGGATTCGAGGATGTCGTCCAGTAGGGCGGACCTGGACGGTCCTTCGCCCGCTTGAGTACCTCGCGCCAGGGCAATGGCCGACTGTGCCACGCTGACCATGCGTGACCGTGCGTTGACGTAGCGCGGCAGGCGCAGCATGAACTTCGGAATATGTTGTACTGGAGCGATCTTCAGGATGTCGCGGGTTACGAGCGCGATATCTTCGATGTCGTTGTCGGTCGGCCGGACGCCGCCTACGAACGTGCCGACCTGTGCGATGGATAGCTTCTGCATTGCGGGAAGGACCGGTACCGACTGCCCCGGCTTCCAATGCTTGTCGACGGCATCGTCGATCACGTCTACGGCCTCCGCGTATCGGCCTGCGATGGCCTCGCGCGAATAGCCGCGCTGCAGCAGCGTGCGCCACTGTTTGTGCTGGGGTCCGTCCACGGCGACCAATGAGTCTCTGCCGCCGAACTGCTCCTCGACGAAACGCCATGAGCTGCCGACCGTCAGGCACTCGCGCCCTTCCTTACTGCTCATGAAGGTGGCGGCGTCGGCTCCGGCCAGCACCGTGTACGTCTGATAGGGCGTCTTGACCGTGAAGACCGGGCCATGTCGCAGATATTTCTCGAACAGGTAGAAGGTGGGATCCAACATCAATCCAACGGTGTCTCCCAACCTGGGCAGCCTGGACAACATCCGGGCCACGCGTAGGCCCGGAGGACTGACGTAGGTCGTGGCCGACTCGGCGCACGGAACGCTGGCCGCTTGTGTCAATTTCCACCCCCAAGGTGTTTGACCGGATGAGCGATCAAAGGCCTGTTTCTCGAACAAGTTCTCACACTAGAACGTGTACTAATTTCTGTCTGGGCAATCGATAACCCTGATATGCCCCGGCCTCAGCCGGGGCGGAATCATCGACCCCTCCCGCATAGTGGCAATTTGCTTATCTCTCATAGAGCTGCTTTTAATAGGGGATATGCATGAAGAAGAAATCGTTGGCAAATTTTGATGGTTTTCCGAATTTTGAGAACCTGGTCACGGCGGGTCGCTTATGATGCCTGGGGTAATTGACTAGAGGTTCTATTTTTGATCCTGGGGGTCAGTAATTTCATGGAACCGCCGCAGCTGCCCTTCGCGCGTGAGGGATTGTTCACGCCGGCTCCCCTGCAGCGGGAGCTGCAGTGTGCCGGGAACGTGCATCGGGTGACCACCGCCGTCGGAGACCCCGCCTGGCTCGTCACCGGACATGCGTCAGTGCGGCAGCTGTTCGATGACGATCGGGTGGGCCGGTCACACCCCGAGCCCGAAACCGCTGCCCGGTCCGGTAAATCGGCGTTCTTCGGTGGACCGATCGGCAACTATGAGACCGAACGTGACGACCACGCGCGGGGGCGACGGCTCATGCAACCGCATTTCACGCCAAAGCAGATGCGGGCGTTGGAAAGTCGCGTGTCCGAATTGTCCACCGAACTGCTGGACGCGATGATCGAGCAGGGCCCGCCCGCCGATTTGTACACCGCCATCGCCCAGCCGTTGCCGATGATGGTGTTGTGCGAACTGCTCGGTGTGCCCTACGCGGACAGAGCCGAGTTTCGTGAATGGACCACGGCCGCATCGAATACCCGCGATCGGAGTCTGTCTGAGTGGGGGATGGGCCAGCTTTTCGTGTACGGGTTACAACTGGTTGGCCGTAAGCGCGAGGATCCCGGCGATGACGTGATCTCCCGTCTCTGTGCTGTGGACGGTGTCGCCGACCACGAGATCGCCTCGCAATCGATGGCGTTGCTTCTCGGTGGGCACGAGACCACCGTTGTCCAGCTCGGTCTGGCCGCACTGCTGTTGCTGGCCAATCCCGAACAGTGGGCTTTGCTTGTGGCACAACCGGACCTGATTCCCAACGCGGTGGAAGAGACGTTACGTGCCTCGCGTACGGGCGGCGGCGAGATACCGCGATACGCGCGTGAAGATCTCGACCTCGATGGGGTGCATATCGCTGCCGGAGACCTCCTCTTGCTGGATGTCGGTGCGGCCAATCACGATCGGGCCGTATTCGGCGGCCCGGACCGGCTGGATGTCACCCGGCACACCGCGGCTCATGTCACGTTCGGGTACGGCGCGCGTTATTGCGTGGGTGCGCCGCTGGCCCGGTTGCAGCTCACCACGGTGCTCGGGCAGCTGGTCGAGCGGCTGCCCGGGCTGTATCTGCGTAAGGAAGTCTCGGAACTGACGATGCGGTCCGACCTGCTGACCGGGGGTCTGTTCGAGTTGCCTGTCGGCTGGTAGGCCGCCTGTCAACTTTCCTTGACGACCCATGGTCGTCAATCTATATTGACAACCATGGGTGATCTTCCCTCGGCCGATCTGGACGACGCCGTCAGTAGCACTGATCCGGCCGTCGGCCTGAGGGCCGTACAGGCGTTGCGGCGCTTGTGCGAACGACTCGAAGCAATTCACGTCACCAATGCACGCAACCAGGGCTGGAGCTGGCAGGCGATCGCCGAGGCTCTCGAAGTGAGCCGCCAGGCAGTGCATCAGAAATACAACCGCGCGAGGAAGTGAGCAGCCATGTTCGAGAAGTTCCAGAAATCGGCCAAGGTCGCCGTGGTGCTGTCGCAAGAGGAGGCCCGCGAGATGGACGAATCGCGCATCGGGGCCGAGCATGTCCTGGTCGGTGTGCTGGACAGTGCTGGCGGACCTCTTCTGGACCTGCTGGGTGGGTATGGGCTGACCGCCGACGCCGTGCGTGATCGGTTGCGCGCCGGATCGCAGGAGCCGCCGCTGGACGACGAGGACGCCCAGGCGCTCAGGGCCATTGGCATCGATTTGTCGCAGGTGCGTGACAGTGTGTCGAAAGTCTTCGGCCCGCAAGCCTTCGACAAGGCATTTGAGAAATCGGGGCGTCGCAAGGGGCGTGCCCGCGGGTGGCGCCCCTTTGGGATGATCCCGTTCAACTTCTCAGCCAAGAGGTGCCTGGAGCTCGCCTTGCGGGAAGCCATTGCGCACAAAGACAATTGGATCGGATGTGAGCACATGGTGCTGGGCATTCTGCGAGGTGGTGACCCGGTGGCTCTGGCCGTGATCACCGAGCGGGTGCCGGCCGATGAGCTGCGGCAGGCAGTGGTCGGGCTGCTCGATCGGGCCGCCTAGCGCCACGAGGGGATTGACCCCGGGGCGCCGGGCATCGCGTTTGCGGACACCTGAAGCTGGACCGCTGTGGGAGCGTTCAGTTTGTGATGTGCGGGGCGCGTACCGGTCGGCCATGACGCGGGTAACTCGGGCGCTATCACTGAGACGTCTCATGGTCAATGGGCCGTT
>Ga0265327_10003727_pt1 | contig 14183 bp, 8 predicted proteins | sample 41621metaG_FD_202089 | JGI IMG/M metagenome (GOLD analysis project Ga0265327, IMG submission 202089) | Rhizosphere microbial communities from Carex aquatilis grown in University of Washington, Seatle, WA, United States - 4-16-21 metaG | ecosystem: Host-associated > Plants > Roots > Rhizosphere >... | reverse complement strand
TGCCCGAGACGCATCCGCGCGCCCGCGCCAATTTCGCCCGCGCGGAATCAATCACCGCGCCGGACCCGTACACGGTCGTCTTCAAGCTGAAGGAGCCGTTCGGCCCCTTCATCTACGCCTTCGAGGTCTCGTCGGCGCCGATGATGCCGAAGCACATCTACGAAGGCACCGACTTCCGCAACAACCCGGCCAACGCGACGCCGATCGGCACCGGCCCGTTCAAGTTCGTCGAGTGGCAGAAAGGCTCGTTCATCCACCTCGCCCGCTTCGACGGCTACTTCAAGCCGGGCCAGCCCTATCTCGACGACATCTATTTCCGCATCATCCCCGACGCGGCGCTGCGCGCGGCGGCGCTGGAGAACCAGGAGGTCGACGCGTCGTCCTTCGTCGACATCGCCTATGTCGACGTACCGCGCCTCAAGGCGCTGCCGCACCTGGAGATGACGACCAAGGGGTACGAATTCTTCGCGCCGGTGATGTGGCTGGAGGTCAACAACACGCGGCCGCCGATGGACGACAAGCGGTTCCGGCAGGCGATGGCCTACGCGATCGACAAGAGCTTCATCCAGAAGAACATCTTCTTCGGCCTCGGCCGGCCGGCGACCGGGCCGATCAACTCGGTGACGAACTTCTACGAGAAGGACGTCAAGCACTACGGCTACGACCCGAAGAAGGCCGAGGCGCTGCTCGACGAGATGGGCCTCAAGAAGGGCGCGAACGGGATGCGCGCCAAGATCGAGATGATCCCGACGCCCTACGGCGAATTGTGGACACAGCTTGCGGAGTACTGCAAGCAGGCGCTCGGGAAGGTCGGCATCGAGGTCACGCTGCGCTCGACCGACGTCGCCGGCTACAACCAGGCGAACTCGAACCACGAGTACGACACGACCTTCAACTACCTGTACCAGTATGCCGACCCGGCGCTCGGCGTCGCCCGCTCCTATGTCAGCAGCAATATCCGCAAGGGCGTGATGTTCTCGAACACCGCGCAGTACCGGAACCCCAAAGTCGACGAGCTGTTCGAGAAGGCCGCGACCGCGCCGAGCCGCGACGACCGGCAGAAATCCTACTCCGAGGTCCAGAAGATCCTGGTCGAGGACGAGCCGGTGGTGTGGCTCCTGGAGATGGAGTTCCCGACTTTCTACAACAAGAAATTCAAGAACTTCGTCACGACCGGAATCGGCGTCAACGAGAGCTTCGACGCGGTGTATATCCAGCAGTGACGGTGAGCCGAGAGCCGCCCGCGCAATGTAGGTGCGATCCGATCGACTAGGCAGATGCCGAAAGAAACAAATAAACAACGTTCGAACCACCAAGACACCAAGAGCACCAAGAGGTTTTTGTACGCGCGCGCAGCGCGCCCGAGATTTCCTTGGTGTCTTGGTGTCTTGGTGGTTCGAGAGTTAATTTTTACTTCGCCTACCGCATCGCCACGATCGCGCCGATACGCGGCCGATTGGGTCGGCCTTGTTCCAAACTCGATCGCAATCCGCGCCAGCGTGTCAGACGCATGAACCGCTTCGGCTTCATCCTCCGCCGGCTCGGCAAGGCGATCGTCGTCATCCTCGGGATCGCGATCGTCAATTTCGTGCTGATCCGGCTGGCGCCGGGCGATCCGGCGACAGTGATGGCCGGCGAGGCCGGCGCTGCTGATGAAAAGTTCGTGCAGCAGCTTCGCCAGGAATTTGGGCTCGACCGGCCGATGTACGAGCAGCTCGCGATCTACGTGAAGCAGGTCGCGACGTTCGATTTGGGCTACAGCTACCGGCAGAGGCGCACCGTCGCGAGCCTGATCTTCGACCGGCTGCCGAACACGCTGCTGCTGACCGGGACCGCCTATGTCGTGGCGCTCGGCCTCGGCATCCTGCTGGGTGTTCTCGCCGCGGGCAGGGTAGGGCGCTGGACGGACAGCGTGATCACGGTCCTCGCCCTCGCCTTCTACGCGACGCCGATCTTCTGGACCGGCCTGATGGGCATCCTGCTGTTCTCGATCACGCTGAACTGGCTACCCGCCTTCGGCAACATATCGGTCGGCGCGAACCTCAAGGGTTTCGCCTACGCGCTCGATGTGGGAAAGCACCTGATCCTGCCGGCGCTGACGCTGGCGCTGTTCTACGTCGCGACCTATGCCCGGATCACCCGTGCCTCGATGCTGGAGGTGGCGAGCCTCGATTTCGTCAAGACGGCGCGGGCGAAGGGGCTGCCGCCGGGACGGATCACCCGCGCCCACATCCTGCGCAACGCGATGCTGCCGGTAATCACGCTCGCCGGCATCCAGGCCGGGCAGCTCATCGGCGGTTCGATCCTGATCGAGACCGTGTTCGCGTGGCCGGGCATCGGCCGCCTCGCCTTCGACGCCCTCCTCCAACGCGACTACAGCCTGCTGCTCGGCGTGTTCCTGCTGACCTCGGTGATGGTGATCCTGTTCAACCTCGCAACCGACCTCGTCTACAGCCTCGTCGACCCGCGAATCGACGTCGGGGCATGAAGGACTTTTGGAAGCGCTATAGCCGCAACCGCGGCGCGGTGGTCGGGCTCGCGGTGCTGGCCTTGGTGATCGTTGCCTCCCTCGCCGCCCCTCTCCTCTTCCCGGCGAGCCCGTGGGACATGGTGGGCACGCCGTTCCAGCACCCGTTCCAGGGCGACCAGCTTCTCGGCACCGACACGCTCGGGCGGGATGTGCTGGCGGGGATCGTCTACGGCGCGCGGGTGTCGCTGATGGTCGGCGTCGTCTCGACGCTGGCGGCGGTGCTGCTCGGCATCGCGCTCGGCGCGGTCGCAGGGTATCACGGCGGCGTGGTCGACGATGCGGTGATGCGCTTCACCGAGTTCTTCCAGACGATACCGAGCTTCGTCTTCGCGGTGGTCCTCGTCGCGATCTTCCGGCCGTCGATCCAGTCGATCGTGGTCGCGATCGCGATCGTCTCCTGGCCACCGGTGGCGCGGCTGGTGCGGGGCGAGTTCCTGAGCCTGCGGTCGCGCGAGTTCGTGCAGGCGGCGGTCGTGACCGGGCAGTCGACCGGGACGATCATCCTGCGCGAGATCCTGCCGAACGCGCTGTCGCCGATCATCGTGCTGGCGTCGCTGATGGTCGCGACGGCGATCCTCCTGGAAAGCTCGATCAGCTTTCTCGGCCTGGGCGACCCGAACCTGATGAGCTGGGGTTACATGATCGGCGCGTCGCGGACGGTGATCCGAACGGCGTGGTGGATGAGCGTCTTTCCCGGCCTCGCGATCATGGTGACGGTGCTGGCGATCAACCTGATCGGCGAAGGGCTGAACGACGCGCTGAATCCGCGCCTCGCCCGGCGGGGCAGGGCTTAGCCGATGAGCGCGGTCCTGGAGGTCGAGAACCTGACCATCGATCTGCCACCGGGCGCCGACCGGGCGCATGCGGTCGAGGATGTCTCGTTCGCGCTGAAGCCGGAGGAGATCCTGTGCATCGTCGGCGAGTCCGGCTCGGGCAAGTCGATGACGGCGCAGGCGGTGATGGGCTTGCTGCCGCCGCTCGTCCGCATCTCCGGCGGGGCCGTCCGGCTCGAAGGCGTCGACCTGCTGGGGCGGAGCGAGGCGGATCTCCGCGACGTGCGCGGCCGGCGCGTCGCGATGATTTTCCAGGAGCCGATGACCGCGCTCAACCCGCTGATGCGGGTCGGCGACCAGATCGCGGAGGTGCTGCGCTTCCACGGCACCGGCATGGATAAGGCGGCACGCCGCCGCCGCACCGCCGAACTGCTGGAGGCGGTCGGCCTGCCCGAGCCGGAGCTGCTGCGCCACAGCTACCCGTTCCGCCTCTCCGGTGGGCAGCGGCAGCGGGTGATGATCGCGATGGCGCTGGCGCTGGAGCCGGCGGTGCTGATCGCCGACGAGCCGACGACTGCGCTCGACGTGACGACCCAGGCACAGATCCTCGCCCTTATCAAGAAGATCCAGGCCGAGCGGCACATGGCGGTGCTGTTCATCACCCACGATTTCGGTGTCGTCGCCGAGATCGCCGACCGCGTCGCGGTGATGCAGCACGGCCGTGTCGTCGAGATCGGCCCGGCGGAGCAGGTGCTGAACGCGCCGCAGCACGCCTACACGCGGCGCCTGATCGCGGCGGTGCCGAAGCTGATCCCGCCCGCCCCTCGCCCGGTCGATGCGGCGGCGATCCCCGTGCTCGCCGCGTCGGGGCTGGTCAAGACCTACGCGGCGCGCGGCGGCGGGTTCTTCGGAAGGGGCCGCACGGTGCAGGCGGTGAAGGACGTGGCGTTCGAGATAAGGCGCGGCGAGACGCTGGGCCTCGTCGGCGAGTCCGGCTCGGGCAAGTCGACTGTCGGGCGGCTCGTCGTCCGCCTGCTCGACCCGGACGGCGGCGCGGTCAGGGTCGATGGGATCGACATCGCCGGGCTGCGCCGCCGCGCGCTCCAGCCCTACCGCCGCCGCGTCCAGATGGTGTTCCAGGACCCGTTCGCCTCGCTGAACCCGCGGCGCAAGGTCGGGAAAATCATCGCCGACGGGCCGGTCGCGCAGGGCATGAAGCGGGCCGAGGCCGAAGCGAAGGCGCGGGAGCTGCTGCGCCTCGTCGGGCTCGATCCGGGAGCGACGGAGCGCTATCCGCACGAATTCTCCGGCGGGCAGCGGCAGCGGATCGGCATCGCCCGCGCCTTGGCGCTGGAGCCGGAGATCCTGGTCGCCGACGAGCCGGTGTCGGCGCTCGACGTGTCGGTGCAGGAGCAGATCCTGGCGCTGCTCGACGAGATCCGCGTCCGGCTGCGGCTCGCGATGCTGTTCATCACCCACGACCTCCGGGTCGCGGCGCAGATCTGCGACCGGATCGCGGTGATGCGGCGCGGCGAGATCGTCGAGACCGGCCCGACCGCCGAGCTGTTCGCCGCCCCGCGACATGCCTACACGCGGGAGTTGCTGGCCGCCGTGCCCGGCCGGCACTGGACGGCGCCGTCGTTGCAGACACCGCTCTCCTCTTCAACCTTTTCCCCTCCCCCGCTTGCGGGGGAGGGTTAGGGTGGGGGCATTTCGGCTACGATAAGTGCCGCCGCTGTGCATCCGCTGACCGTCTGCCCCCATCCCGGCCTTCCCCCGCAAGCGGGGGAAGGAGTTTGATGTAGGGACAGAAACACCGATACGAGGAACCGCCGCATGCCGCCGCTCGACCCGGATCTCGCGACCCGCATCATGAAAGCCGTGGACGACGGCTTCGACGAGCAGGTCCAGCTCACCGCGGAACTGGTCAAGTTCCCGTCGGTGCGCGGCGCCGAGCACACGGCGCAGGATTTCGCGGCCGGCGAGATGCGGAAGCGCGGACTTGCCGTCGACCGCTGGAAGATCGAGATCGACGACATCCAGCACCTGCCCGGCTTCTCGCCGGTCCACGTGTCCTACGACAACGCGTTCAACGTCGTCGGCTCGCACCGCGCCGGCAGCCCCAGGGGCAAGTCGCTGATCCTCAACGGCCATATCGACGTGGTGCCAGTCGGCCCGCTCGACATGTGGAGCCGCCCGCCGTTCGAGCCCTACGTCGACAACGGCTGGCTCTACGGCCGCGGCGGCGGCGACATGAAGGCCGGCATCGCCGCGAACCTCGCGGTGTTCGACGCCCTGAAGCGGCTCGGCCTCAAGCCCGCCGCCGACGTGTTCGTGCAGTCCGTCGTCGAGGAGGAATGCACCGGCAACGGCGCCCTCGCCTGCCTGCAACGCGGCTACCGCGCCGACGCCGTGCTGATCCCCGAGCCGATGTGGGACCAGCTATTGCGCGCCCAGGTCGGCGTTCTGTGGTTCCAGGTGACGGCGCGCGGCCTACCCGTCCATGTCCGCGAGGCCGGCAGCGGCGCCAATGCGATCGAGGCGTCGTTCGGGCTGATGCAGGCGCTGCACAAGCTCGAAGAAGAATGGAACGCGCGCAGCGGCGAGCATCCCCACTTCGCCGAGGTCGAGCACCCGATCAATCTCAATGTCGGCAAGATCGCCGGCGGCGACTGGCCGTCGAGCGTGCCGGCGTGGTGCACGTTCGACGTGCGCGTCGCGATCTATCCCGGCCAGGACATCGCCACGGCCAAGCAGGAGATCGAGACGGCGATCCGCGACGCCGCCCGCGCCAACCGCTTCCTCGCCAACTTCCCGCCGGAGATCGTCTATCACGGGTTCGAGGCTGAGGGGTACGTGCTGGAAGGCGGCGAGGACGCGGTGGAGCTGCTGCACCGGACGCACAAGGCGGCGTTCGGCAAGGTTCTCGCCGAGTTCGCGTCGACCGGCACGACCGATGCCCGCTTCTTCGGCCTCTACGCCGGCATCCCTGCCCTCGTCTACGGCCCGACCGCGGACTCGATCCACGGCTTCGACGAGAAGGTGGATTTGGAGTCCGTCCGCCGCTGCACGCAGGCGATGGCGCTGTTCGTGGCGGAGTGGTGTGGGGTGGAGAGGGTTTAAAAGATTGAAATATTAACGTTTGAACCACCAAGACACCAAGGCACCAAGAAGAGTGATTGACGCGCCGCGCACGTCATGATTGATGTATAGATCACTATTCTAATTGTAGGGGCGGCCCTTGGGCCGCCCGCGGGCGGGGCAAGCCCCGCCCCTACGTTAGGGAATATGCCTACTAAATTCGAAAACGACCTTGGTACTCTTGGTGTCTTGGTGGTTCGACTTTCCTTTCCTCTTAAGGAACACCGCCATGCACATCGTCTACTCGCCGCTTCAGGAGAAGCACCAGCCGCGGAGCTTCATCAAGCGCGGCAGCGTCGCGCCGAACCCGGAGGTGGCGGCGCGGGCGGCGGCGCTGCTCGCCGCGGTGACGGACGCCGGCAGTCACCGCATCGTCTCGCCGGACGATTTCGGTCCCGGCCCGCGCGCCGCCGTGCACACGCCGGAATACCTGGAATTCCTGGAAACGATCCACGAGCGCTGGCAGGCACTGCCCGACGCCGGGCCGGAGATCGTGCCGAACATCCATCCCGGCCGGCAGATGAGCCGCCGCCCGGCCGGCGCGGTCGGCCTCGTCGGCTATCACACCGCCGACACCGCCTGCCCGATCGGCGCCGGGACGTGGGAGGCGGCGACCGCCGCGGCACACGTCGCGACGCACGCGGCGTCGCTGGTGCTCGATGGCACGGCGCCGGTCGCCTACGGCCTGTGCCGCCCGCCGGGACACCATGCCTATGCCGACATGGCCGGCGGGTTCTGCTACCTCAACAACGTCGCGATCGCGGCGCAGCACATGTTGCGGCAGGGCAGGTTGTCCCGCGTCGCGATCCTCGACGTCGACGTGCATCACGGCAACGGCACGCAGCACATCTTCTACGAGCGGCCCGACGTGCTGTTCGTCTCGCTTCACGCCGACCCGGCCGACTACTACCCGTTCTTCGCCGGCTACGCCGACGAGCGCGGGACCGGCGCCGGGCTCGGGTACAACGTCAACCTGCCGCTGCGGCAGGGCAGCGGCGACAAGGAAGCACTGAGCGCCCTCGACACCGGCCTCGCCGCGATCCGCCGCCATGCGCCGGACGCGCTTCTCGTGTCGCTCGGCTTCGACATGTCGGAACGCGACCCGCTGGGCGTGCTGAAGGTGACGACGGACGGGTTCGGCGAGATGGCGCGCCGCATCGCCAAGCTCGGCGTGCCGACGGTGCTGATCCAGGAAGGTGGCTACATGAACGACGCGCTCGGCCCGAACCTCGCCCGGTTCCTCGCGGATTTCGAGCGAGGCTGACGCCCTCGTCCGCTCAGCGCTTCGCCGCCGCCGCGTCCTGCGTCAGCTCCGGGAAATCCTCCTCGCGCCATTCCTGAGGCGGGCGGGCCGGGGCGTTCTGGTGGTCGATCTCGGCGCGGCGCAGCTCGACGCGGCGGATCTTGCCGGAGATCGTCTTCGGCAGCTCGGCGAACTCGATGCGGCGGATGCGCTTGTACGGGGCGAGCTGGGCGCGCAGGTGGCGGAAGATCGACAGCGCCACCTCCCGCCCCGGCTCGCGGCCGGCGACGAGGCTGACATAGGCCTTCGGGATCGCGAGGCGCACCGGGTCGGGCGCCGGCACGACAGCCGCCTCGGCGACGGCCTCGTGCTCGATCAGCACGCTCTCCAGCTCGAACGGGCTGATCCGGTAGTCCGAGGCTTTGAACACGTCGTCGGCGCGGCCGACATAGGTGATCCAGCCCTCCGCGTCGCGCGCCGCGACGTCGCCGGTGCGGTAGGCGGCGCCGGTGACGCTGATGACCTCGCCGTTCTCGTCCTGGTAGCCCAGCATCAGCGCGGCCGGCGGCCCGACGGGCGGGTCGAGCGACAGCGCGATCTCGCCCTCCTCCGCGTCGCGGTCGTCGGGGTCGAGCAGGCGGACGCGGTAGCCGGGAAGCGGCCTTCCCATCGACCCGACCTTGATCGTCTGACCGGGCGTGTTGCCGATCTGCGCCGTCGTCTCGGTCTGGCCGTAGCCGTCACGGATCGTCAGCCTCCATGCCGACTTGACGCGCTCGATGACCTCGGGATTGAGCGGCTCGCCCGCGCCGACGACCTCGCGCAGCGCCGTCTGCCAGCGGTGCAGGTCCTCCTGGATCACCATGCGCCAGACGGTGGGCGGCGCGCAGAGCGTCGTGACGCCGCAGCGCACCAGCGCGTCGAGCATGCCGCGCGCGTTGAAGCGCGGCTGGTTCAGCACGAAGATCGTCGCCTCGGCGTTCCACGGCGCGAAGAACGAGCTCCAGGCATGCTTCGCCCAGCCGGGCGACGAGACGTTGAGGTGCACGTCTCCCGGTTGCAGTCCGATCCAGTACATCGTCGAGAGATGGCCGATCGGGTAGCTGCGGTGACTGTGCAGCACCAGCTTCGGCTTGGCCGTCGTGCCCGAGGTGAAGTAGAGCAGCATCGGGTCGTCGGCGCGCGTCTCGCCGTCCGGCGCGAACGCCTCCGGAGCCGCATACGCATCCTCGTAGGCGTGCCAGCCGATGACCGGCTCGCCGCCGCCGCCCACCGCGATACGGGTCACCCCGGCCGGCAGATCGTCGAACTTCTCGGCATGCTCCGCCGCGGCGACGACGTGGCGGACCCGGCCGCGCGCGACGCGGTCGACGAGGTCGGCGCCGGTCAGCAGCGTCGTCGCCGGGATGACGACCGCGCCGAGCTTCATGCAAGCCAGCACCGTCTCCCACAGCGGCGCGACGTTCGGCAGCATCAGCAGCACGCGGTCGCCGCGGCGGACGCCGAGCCCGCGCAGATGGTTCGCGACGCGGTTCGACCGCGCCGCCATCTCGGCGAAGGAGAGCTTGGTTTCCGTGCCGCCGCTGCCGCTCTCCTCGACGATCCACAGCGCCGGCCGGTCCGGATGGCGGCGCGCCACGTCGTCGAACCAGTCGATCGCCCAGTTGAAGCGGTCGATGTCGGGCCACGCGAAGCCGGCATAGGCGGCGTCGTAATCGATGCGGTGGGCGAAGAGAAAATCGCGCGCCTTCCGGAAGACGTCCGTGGCGCTTCCGCCCGCGGCGGCCGGGCCGTGCTGCGTCGTCATCTCTGCCGATCCTTCCCTTCCCGCGCCCCTCCGGCGCTTCGGGCCGGACGGTTCCGCAAATCGCGAATACACCGCCCCGCCCGTCTCGTCCATCCGTCGCCGGCGGGTCTATGCTGGCGCTGGACGGACGGCGGCAGCGGCAACAGGAGGATAACGGCATGGACGCGACGGCACTATCGGGACTGTTCGACCTCGCCGGGCGGGTCGCGATCGTCACCGGCGGAAACGGCGGGATCGGGCTCGGGATAGCGCGCGGACTGGCCGCGGCCGGGGCACGGATCGTCGTCGCGGGGCGCGACGCGGCGAAGAACGCGGAGGCCGCGTCGGCGCTGGCCGCGCTCGCCACCGAGGCGGTCGCGGTCGCGGTCGACGTGACCGACCCGGAGTCGTGCCGGGCGATGGTGCGGCAAGCGGTCGAGCGATTCGGGCGGCTCGACATCCTGGTCAACAACGCCGGCACCAACATCCGCAAGGAGCCGCAGGACTACACGCTCGACGAGTGGCGGACGGTGCTCGACACCAACCTCACCGGCGCCTTCGTCTGCTCCCAGGCGGCCTATCCCGAGATGGTGAAGGCGGGCGGCGGCAAGATCGTCAATATCGGCTCGATGACCTCGCTGTTCGGCGTGCCGTTCGCCGCCCCGTACGCGGCGAGCAAAGGCGGCATCGTCCAGCTCACCAAGTCGCTCGCCACGGCCTGGGCGAAGGACAACATTCAGGTCAACGCGGTGCTGCCCGGCTGGATCGACACCGCGCTGACGCAGCGCGGGCGCCGCGACGTGCCGGGCCTGCACGAGCGCGTGGCGGCGCGGACGCCCGCCGGGCGCTGGGGCGTGCCGGACGACCTCGCCGGGATCGCCGTATTCCTCGCCGGCCCGGCCTCGGACTTCGTCACCGGCACGGCGATCCCGGTTGACGGCGGCTACGCCGCGCAGGGGTAGACAGAGGGTAAGTTGCTGGTGCTGCGGCAGTTAACCTGCGTTGGCGGGGCCGCAAAAGAACATCGAGCGGATGGGAACCGCCCATACCAACGTCCGTTGGCTAAATTGGAACGGTTCTCATCCGCAGCCACAATCACAGCACCTTCTCTCTGATCACATCCGAAGCTGCCGCCCGGCGCCGTCGCAGACAGACGGCCGTCGCAGGGTCGTTGCATCCCGGAACAGGGCTCTCCCTGACGCCGCCGGTGCCCTCGGCGCGATCCGCTCGCGGCAAGCTCCGAACCCCAGAGGAGCGACTCATCGATGTTCATGCACAACAAGCGGCTGATGTACACGGTGCGCGTCTCGGAACCCAATCCGACGCTCGCGACCCTGATGCTCGAACAGTTCGGCGGGCCGCAGGGCGAACTCGCGGCGGCGATGCGCTACTTCACCCAGGCGCTGGCTGAGGACGATCCGGGCCGCAAGGACATGCTGCTCGACATCGCGACCGAGGAGCTGAGCCATCTCGAGGTGATCGGCAGCATCGTCTGCATGCTCAACAAGGGCGTCAAAGGCAAGCTGGCCGAGGGCATGGAAACCGCCGAGCTCTACGCCGAGATCACCCAGGGCGGCGAGAGCCACACCACGTCGATCCTCTACGGCGGGGGCGCGCCGCTGATCAACTCGGCCGGCGTGCCGTGGACCGCGGCCTATGTCGACACCATCGGCGAGCCGACCTCCGACCTGCGCTCGAACATCGCCGCGGAGGCGCGGGCGAAGATCGTCTACGAACGCCTGATCAACGTGACGGACGACCCCGGCGTCAAGGAGGCGCTCGGCTTCCTGATGACCCGCGAGATCGCGCACCAGAAATCGTTCGAGAAGGCGCTCTACGCGATCGAGCAGAACTTCCCGCCGGGCAAGCTGCCGGGCGTTCCGGGCTTCACCAACAAGTATTACGACATGTCGCAGGGCGACGGCGGCGACAAGCAGGGACCATGGAACGCCGGCCCGCAATGGGAAGTCGTCAAGGACCGTGCCGCGCAGGCCGCGGTGGACGGCGGCGACGGTTCGGCCTCCGTGCGCGTCAGCGCGGCCGAGGACGAGCTCCTCAACCAGATGAGCGCCCGGACGATGTCGCGGCCGGACGCCGATCCGACGACCGGTGCCGATCTCGGGGCCGGTCCGGGGGCCGGCGCGACGAAGACGACCAGCGGCGAATGACGGCGGCGCGCTGAACGTCGCCGCAGTCGGAGCGGAGCAGGGCGGGGCGGGGCGTCGGTATCGGCGCCCTGCCCCTGCCCCGCTTTGCTACGAGGACGGGGCTGGCCGACCGGACGGGCGCTTACCATGTAGATGGCGCGTACGGTTAACGGCGCTTTATCCTCCCCTCCTTGTTCGTTATACGTTCCGGCATGCATGAAATCCGGGTCCGCGGCGCGCGCGAGCACAATCTGAAGAACATCGACGTGGCGATGCCGCGCGATAGCCTGGTGGTCATCACCGGCCTGTCGGGCTCCGGCAAGTCGTCGCTCGCCTTCGACACGATCTACGCCGAGGGACAGCGGCGCTATGTCGAATCGCTTTCGGCGTACGCGCGGCAATTCCTGGAGTTGATGCAGAAGCCGGATGTCGATTCGATCGACGGGCTGTCGCCGGCGATCTCGATCGAGCAGAAGACGACCTCGAAGAACCCCCGCTCGACGGTCGGCACGGTCACCGAGATCTACGACTATCTGCGCCTGCTCTACGCCCGTATCGGTATCCCCTACTCGCCCGCGACCGGCCTGCCGATCGAGAGCCAGACCGTCTCGCAGATGGTCGACCGGATCGTCGCGATGCCGGAGGGCACGCGGCTCTACCTGCTGGCGCCGATCGTGCGCGGCCGCAAGGGCGAGTACCGCAAGGAACTGGCCGACCTCCAGAAGCGCGGCTTCCAGCGCGTCCGCATCGACGGCGAGATGATGGAGATCGACGAGGTCGGCAGCCTCAACAAGGGCAAGGGCCTCGACAAGAAGCTGAAGCACGACATCGAGATCGTCGTCGATCGCATCGTCGTACGGCCGGACCTCGGCAACCGGCTCGCCGATTCGATCGAGACCGGGCTGGAGCTGGCGGACGGCATCCTGGTCGCCGAGAACGCCGACACGCACGAGCAGACGGTGTTCTCGGCGAAGTTCGCCTGCCCGGTCTCCGGCTTCACGATCCCAGAGATCGAGCCGCGGCTGTTCTCCTTCAACAACCCGTTCGGCGCCTGCCCGGCCTGCGACGGGCTCGGCTCGAAGCTCTATTTCGATCCGGAGCTGGTCGTCGGCGACGAGAACCTGACCCTGAAGGCGGGCGTCATCGTGCCGTGGGCGAACTCCACGTCGCAGTACTACACGCAGACGCTCGAAAGCATCGCCCGGCAGTTCAAGGTCAAGATGCAGACGCCGTGGCGCGACCTGCCGGAGAAGGTGCGGCACACGATCCTGTTCGGCTCGGGCGGCGAGCCGATCACGATGAAGTACGACGACGGGCTGCGCAGCTACGAGACGCACCGGGCGTTCGAGGGCGTGATCCCGAACATGGAGCGGCGCTGGAAGGAGACCGACAGCGCCTGGATCAGGGAGGAGCTGGGCCGCTACCAGAGCGCCAAGACCTGCGAAGTCTGCCAGGGCGCGCGGCTCAAGCCGGAGGCGCTGGCGGTCAAGGTCGGCGGGCGGACGATCAGCGAGGTCTGCGAGCTGGCGATCGCCGACGCCTGCGCATGGTTCGACGAGTTGAACCGGACGCTGTCGCCGAAGCACCGCGAGATCGCGCACCGCATCCTCAAGGAGATCACCGAGCGGCTGGGGTTCCTGCGCAATGTCGGCCTGGAATACCTGACAATGTCGCGCGCCTCCGGCACGCTGTCGGGCGGCGAGAGCCAGCGCATCCGCCTCGCGTCGCAGATCGGCTCGGGCTTGACCGGCGTGCTCTACGTCCTCGACGAGCCGTCGATCGGGCTGCACCAGCGCGACAACGAGCGGCTGCTGGCGACGCTGCGCCGGCTCCGCGATCTCGGCAACACGGTGCTGGTCGTCGAGCACGACGAGGACGCGATCCGCAGCGCCGACTACCTCATCGACATGGGGCCGGCGGCCGGCGTCCACGGCGGACAGGTGATCGCCGCCGGCAAGCCCGAGGAGGTGATGGCGCATCCGGACAGCGTCACCGGGCAGTACCTCTCCGGCACCAAGCGGATCGCCGTGCCGTCCGAGCGCCGCCCCGGCCACAAGGGCCAGTTCCTGCGGATCGTCAACGCGCGCGAGAACAACCTCAAGAACGTCACCGTCGACATCCCGCTCGGCACCTTCACCGGCGTCACCGGCGTCTCCGGCGGCGGCAAGTCGACGCTGGTGATCGAGACGCTGTACAAGGCGCTCGCCAAGCGCCTGAACGGCGCGCGCGAGCATCCGGCGGCGCACGACCGGATCGAGGGCATCGAGCTGCTCGACAAGATCGTCGACATCGACCAGTCGCCGATCGGCCGCACGCCGCGCTCCAACCCTGCGACCTACACCGGCTGCTTCACGCCGATCCGCGACTGGTTCGCCGGCCTGCCGGAAAGCAAGGCGCGCGGGTACCAGCCCGGCCGCTTCTCGTTCAACGTCAAGGGCGGGCGCTGCGAGGCGTGCCAGGGCGACGGCGTCATCAAGATCGAGATGCACTTCCTGCCGGACGTCTACGTCCAGTGCGACGTGTGCAAGGGCAAGCGGTACAACCGCGAGACGCTGGAGGTCAC
>Ga0265327_10003726_pt1 | contig 14184 bp, 9 predicted proteins | sample 41621metaG_FD_202089 | JGI IMG/M metagenome (GOLD analysis project Ga0265327, IMG submission 202089) | Rhizosphere microbial communities from Carex aquatilis grown in University of Washington, Seatle, WA, United States - 4-16-21 metaG | ecosystem: Host-associated > Plants > Roots > Rhizosphere >... | reverse complement strand
AGTTCGGCTATCGATAAACGAAAGCCGCTTCACCTACCCTTAGGATAAGACTATGAACAGCCGGCCCGACAAAATCTATCTCTTACTTGCGAAGACATTAGGATTGCTATGTCTCGTGCTGATTTGCAACACGGCATCGGCAGTTAAAGTTCCGGAGCAAGCAACTAATACCGCGTCAGCGCAGACTGACATAGAATGCGTGTTTAATTGGGCGCAAACTTTCTATTCCAACCTATTATCACCGCCGGTGTCAGGCGTGCAGTCGTCTCCGCCTTACACTTACCGCTATTACCCGGACACCCATGCTTATCTCGGCGTTTCCTCCGCCGACAACCATGTGTATTACTTGGGACCGGAAGGCACTTTGCAGGATGTGGGCGATTTATCCGCTTTACTGGCAATATCAGGATGCGGAGCAAGGCCCTACCCTGTCATATTTATCCACGGTTTAGCGTCTTCCGCAGATACCTGGACAGCTTATAGGGACTATCTGATAAGCAATGCTTTTTGGACCTTCGGCGGAATCCCCGCTTACGATCAAACCGCAAAAACCGTCGGTATCGGCTGTCCATCCGGCTCAAGCGTTCAATGTACAGGCAGTGCGGGTGATTTCTACACGTTGAATTTTTCCGATACCCAGGGTTTATCTTTCGATATTCAAGGCGGCGAACTGGCTGCAATCGTTAAAGCGGTTTTAGCCGCAAACCCCGGTAAGACAAAAGTTCTTCTGATTAGCCACAGCATAGGCGGGCTTGCGGCAAGAGAATATTTGCAAGGATTGGCTCGAGAGTTAAACGCGGCAACGACAATCCCTTATGGCGGTGATGTTGCGAAACTCATTACCATCGGGACGTCGCACCAAGGCAGCTTCTGGGCTGAGGCATGTCACAATCCGGTCGATATTCCCGTTGGCGCCGGGATTTGCGATCTTCTACCCTTGCCCATCGATTCAAACAGTATTGTTATCCAAGACTTACAGCCCGGCAGTCCGGCTCTAAGCAGTCTTAATGACTTAGCCACTCATCCTCTTCCGGCCGATATTGCTTATGTTTCGATCATTGCAACGGGGCAATCTACGTTGACCGGTTTCGTTGATTTCAGCGATGGGGATGGCGTCGTATCGGATGTTTCTCAGGATCTGGGTATGGTAAGCGGAAATCTTGCTCAACATAAATCGGTTCGGATTAATGTTCCTTTCCAAGCATGCGGTAATAAAATAACGCTGCCTATTGTCGGAGACATAGGCGAAACTCACACTTGCGAGACAACAGACATTGGCATAGGAGCGGAAGTTTTGAGGGATTTACAGTAGTTGTGTTTAACTCGCTTTGACGCTTTTTCATCGCTATCGACATCAACCGAGGTAATGCCCTGGGAGGCTCCTAAAAGCTTTCGCAAAAATAGCGACTCCCAGCGGCCTGCGTAGCTTATAGGAACAAGAGAGGATTGTCGTATTCGCAGTGCATTCTAGACGCGCTCTGCTTGGCAAGGTATAGTAATAAGAAATGTTGCTCAACCGCGATCCCCTCTCTCCTCTGTTCCCCTTCCTATGGTCCAACTCCCCGCAAGTCTCTGGAAAAGCGCTTTAGATGGCGCTAATGATGAAATATATCTTGTTGATGCGTATGGATTTATTCACTACGCCAACAACGCGGCCGCGGTGTCGGTAGGAGTTGATGAAACGCAGCTTGTCGGCCGCCAAATTGCGGATCTGAAAGTAAACATCACACCTCCGGACTGGCCTCAGCTTTGGGCCGATCTTGTTCGAGTAGGCTTTTTACGCCTGGAGGCCCAACGTCAAGGCGGCGATGGCAACGGCTACTTGGCGGAGTGGCGAATCACCCTGGTCCGGCACGAGATCGGGATGTTTGCTCTGATCATGGCTTCCAGCCTTTCGAAACGGCCCAACGTCGAAACTGCCGATAATCGCAAAACCTTGGTGGCTAATGCGATCAATCAAGTGTTGCAAGACACCATCAACCCCCAGACGGACAACGAGATTGGCGAGCTATGGCTGAAGATGGCCGAGGACATGACCGGCAGCAAGTACGGTTTTGTCGGAGAGATCAACGAAGAAGGCAAGTACGACGCCTTGGCGCTAAGCGATCCCGGCTGGGACGCTTGCAGGATCCCCGGCACCAACAAAACAAAACTTATCATGAACATGGTGTTTCGAGGCTTCTGGGGCATGCCGGTCACTACCGGCGAATCGATTATCGTCAACGCGCCGGATCAACATCCGCAAAGTGTTGGACGGCCCGAAGGCCACCCGCCGTTAACGGCTTTTTTGGGTGTTCCGATGAAGCACAACGGCAAGGTTGTCGGCATGTTTGCGCTTGCCAATAAGGAGGGCGGTTATGACGAAGAGGATGTAAAGTGCATTGAGCTGCTCTCCCTGTCTTTCGTCGAGGCCCTGCTAAGGCGGCGAATGATGGTTCGGGAACAGGATTTCCATGAGGCTCGCGACGCCTCGCTCAAAGACCCTTTGACCGGTCTCTACAATCGCCGCTTTTTTGACCAATTTCAACGCAATCTAGGCTTGGGCAAGAAGATTGCCGTTCTCGCTTGCGATGTGGATTATTTTAAGGCAACCAACGATACCTATGGTCACGCTGTCGGTGACATAGTATTGAAGGAAGTCGCGGCCATCATGGTGCAGTGCGTACGGGAATCCGACTATGTGATCCGTATCGGCGGCGAAGAGTTCGTGATCCTTATTCAGGAATCTTCCGACGAAGTGGCGCAGATTACCGCGGAGCGAATCCGCCAGATGCTTGCCGGGCATATACTTCGTGCCGCAGCCGGGGAATTTCGCAAGACCCTCTCTATCGGGATCGCCATGTTTCCCGATGATGCCGACAGCCTTTCCGGCTGTTTAGACCTCGCTGACAAGGCGCTGTATCAGGCTAAAGAGGAAGGGCGAAACCGTGTGGTGCGTTATGTTGCGCAAAATCAGGTCCTGTAGACGCGATTCCGGCAAGCAGGCTGAAAACATCGAAGTCGGTCGGATTGAATAGTCAGCTGTAGGCTGCGGACAGCGTACCCTACAGCTGGGAAGTCTTATCAAAATCAGTTTATAGCCGGCATCAAATCAGTTAACAATATTGTGCCCGCGTCCCCGCATGCAGTTGGTATAAGCCCGCTTGTATTGGGATTCAGAGTCCATACCTTGTTTAGCGCCGCCGCCGATACCGCCGGCTGCGGCGCCTATTGCCGCACCGGTGCCCGGACTTCCGGTTATTGCGCCTAAAGCCGCGCCTCCGGCTGCGCCAATCAAGCCGCCTACACCCGCGCCGATAGCGCTTTCCTTTACCGAGCTACCGGCGTTGCCGGCAAGTTGTTTACACTCAGCCATGTCTTGATTGATGCGTCCGGCATTAGGATCATTATACGGGTCGACGGTTGGCGTCCACCCGGTTTGACTGGCGCAAGCCGAAAGCAATAGGCCGCCTGTAAAAACGAAACCGGTTATTAGCTTTTTCATATTGATTACCTCTGGTAAAGTTGTTTTTTCAGAATTGTTCATTGCTTAGAAATAAAGCATGAACGCAACGGCGCTATTATACTGAAATATAGTGAAAAAAATCAGTTATCGGTTTAGCGACCGCTTTAGTACCGCTTTCTCAGCCAATAAAATATTACCTGTACGTGGCATCGGCGGATCTTTAGCGTTACAACTCCCGTAACACTTGAAGCGGAGATTTATTAACCACGCTTCTTACCCCCCAGCATCCGGCCAAACCGACCAATAAAGCGCCGATTAACGGCACATAAAGCCATAAATAAACATTAACGCGAAATTCCATATGCATCACGTAGGTGTATAAAGCGTAGAGCATGACTTCCGAGATAAGCACCGCCAGCACACCGGAAATCAGCCCGAGCAGGCTGAACTCGATAATATGGCTTTGAGTTAAAAATCCGCGCTTGGCGCCCAACGTCCTCATCAACGCACCTTCATGGATGCGGCTGTCCAAGGTTGCATAAACGGCGGCGAACAACACCGTAAACCCGGCCATCAACGCAAAATACAGCAGGTAATTAATCGCCTCGGTCAATTGGCTCAGTATGGTTTTAAATTGGCGCAAGATTAAATCGACTTCAAGCAAGGTGGTACTTGGGTATTTTTTTAGCAACGCGTTCAAGAAATCCTTTTGGCTCTCCGGCAAATAAAAGCTGGTGAGAAAAGTGCTGGGGAAAGCGTCCAGCGTAGCGGGCGAAAAAATCATGTAAAAATTCGGCTTCATGGTATCCCAGCGAAGGTCGCGAATGCTGCTGACGGTAGCGCTAAATTGCTGACTGCCGACGGTAAAGGCTAATTGATCGCCTACTTTTATTTTCAGGCTTTGGGCCAGTTTCTGCTCGACCGAAACCTGCCCGGCTTGGGTATCTTTCCACCAACTTCCGGCGGTGATTTTATTATCTTCGGGCAGTTCTTGGCTCCAGGTCAGGCTGAGTTCGCGATGCGTGGCGTTTTCGCCTTGAGAATCCTTGCTGACGATTTGTTGCACCGGCGTAGTGTTAATGGCTACCAGCCGCCCTCTGATCACCGGATAAAACCGGGCGCTGTCGATTTTTTGTTGTTGCAGGTCTTGTTGAAAATTTTGTTGTTGCTCGGGAAAAATATTCAACGCGAAATAATTGGGTGCATTTTCGGGCAACTGTTTGCGCCAATCCTCAAGTAAATCAGTGCGCACGCTAAAACTCAGCACCATCGCCACCAGCGTAATCGAAAAAGCCAGTATTTGGCTGACGCTGCCCCGGCTGTTTTTTAACAAGCCCTGTAAACCGAAACGCCAGGTCAGGCCAAGATACGGCAACAATCTTCGGCTAAAGCGCAGCAACACATATACCAGTAAACCGAGCGCCAACAAAGCGGCCAAACCCACGCCGATAATAACAGAGGTCATTTTGAGATCATCGGTATAGCGCCAGATTAAAACGCCGACAATGCCGATAGCCAAACCGTAAATCAGCCACGCGCTGCTGGGCAAAGGCTCCAATTCCCGGCGCAACACCCGTAACGGCGAAACTTTTTTAAGACGCAGCAGCGGTGGCAACGCAAAACCCAACAAAACCGCCATGCCGATGATAAAACCGAAAAACACCGCCAACACACCGGGATCAGCCACTTGCTGCGGCAACAGCGATCTTAATAAACGAAACAGCGCTTGCTGCGCAAACCAACCCAACAGGCAACCTATCGCGCTGGCCAATAAACCTAAAACGACAAACTGGCTGCCGTAAAGCCAGAGTATTTCGTTCTGTTTGCAGCCCAGGCAACGCAATATCGCGGTCGCGTTAAAATGCCGTTCGGTATAGCGCCGGGTCGCCATCGCAATCGCCACGCCGGAAATCAAAATCACGATAATACTGGATAAGCCCAGGTAACGTTCCGCGCGTTCCAGCGCCGAACCCAGCTCCGGGCGGTCCTCATGTATATCCATAATGCGCTGGGACGGATTCAGCTGCGGTTTGAGCCAACGCTTGAAGGCGTTTAAGTTTTGGTTTTCGCCGCTGAATTGAAAGAAATAATGCACCCGACTGCCCGGCTGGATAACGCCGGTAGCGATCAAGTCGTCCGCGTTGATCATCACGCGCGGCGAAAAACTGTAAAAATCGCCGCGTTTGTCGGGTTCGTAAGTAAGGATATGGCTGACGGTGAGCGGCTTTTCCCCGACCTGCAAGGCATCGCCCAAATTAAGTTTAAGCGCCGACAGGATGCGTTTATCAACCCAGGCGGTTCCGGGTTTTGGGCCGGAGTGTTCGATGGTTTCGGCGCCGTAATCCGACGTGGTGGTTTTTAAAAAACCGCGCAACGGATAAGCCGAACTGACCGCTTTAATACCTGCCAGCAACAGCTCGTCATGCTCGATCAACACGCTGGAGAACTCAACCGTTTGCGCTTGCGCCAGATTGAGTTCGCCGGCCTTGGCCGGCCATTCGGCCGGAACTGTGCCGGGGCTTGAGATCACCAAATCCGCCGCCAGAAATTCCGCCGCCTGAGTCGTCATCGTGCGTTGCAGGCGGTCTGCAAACAGCGCTATCGCGGTCGAACTGGTGACTGCGATGATCAACGCCAATATCAGTATGGTCAACTCACCGGAGCGGCTGTCGCGCCATAACAATCGCAATGCAAGATTAAAACGTGTCATAAATATATCCAAGTCATTAATATGGTTGAGATATTAGACAGACCGCATTATTTTGTCCGATGTTTTTAAACGCGAGGAGTCAAATATCTTCCATTTCATTGTGAAATTCCTCGTAGAGGTCTTTAACGGTTCGTCCATTGAATGTCCAATAGGGCGATGGTTGAAGCGGATAATCTTTAGGCAAATTTAAAAGTTTTCTTGTTGCGGCACTGAGCGAACAAATGGTGCCATCAAAATTCACTTTTTTCTCTTCCACTACGGTTATTTCTACCTGCCCATCTTTTGAAATAAGAACAGAACCATTGGCAATGCCGAGTTCATAAAAATTCATTCTAGGCCGTTTTATGCGTTTAAAGTTCAGCGAAGATTGCTTATCAACAGCATCCATGTTGGCTTCAAGCTGTTTTTCGAATTCAATCGTGATGTCATCGACTTTTAATAGTTTTAAGATAGCAATGACCCTTTCGGCTTCGATTTTAAAAAACTCTCTATTTGGATTTATGCGGTCCTTGCCAAAAGCAAAATGTAGGGCTTTTTCTACTTCCGTTGCATCTTTTACCTGACAGGCGAACGCACAGTCAAATGGAACTGGAACGCCGGAACCATAAAGCTGCTTCATACGCTCCTCAACATCTAATTGATTTGTTTTTCCGATCTTTATCAACCCTTCCATTGCAGGATTGGTGAGTACATAAACAATCTGTGAGCTATTATCCGCCATGATTAAAGTTCCAACTGATTAAAACTGAGGCATTCTGACATTTATCAATCCCCCGCTTCGGAGACTATGAAAGTATTATCAAAATGAGTTATTCACCACGAAGGAAAAATAATTGTTTAAACTCAATGTATTGAAAACTTCGTATCCTCGGCAACCGCTCCTGCGGTGCTCTATCTCCTGCATCCAAGTCGTTCGTGCTTTTGTGGTGAATCTTTTTAGTCCTTGCATAACATAATTAACCAGCCACAACCCGCCCGAAATCCAACTTAATCGTGCGTTGACAGCGAGTCGGCATTCCCACACCGGAGAGACTGTGAAAGTATTATCAAAATCAGTTTAAAAACCTATTCACCACGAAGACACGAAGTTCACGAAGAAAAAGTAATTGATTAAACTCAACGCATTAAAAACTTCGTGTCCTTCGTGTCTTCGTGGTGAAGGCTTTTGCTTTTGTTCTAAAACGAATACTTTCACAGTCTCCGGAGCGTGGGAAAGATGTCGCTTTATCGAACTCTATAATTCGACACACCAGATAAAAGATGGGCTTTTGTCGGGTTACGCCATCGCTAACCCGGCACTTTCGATCATTCCACATACCCTACTTTACGTAACGCAAAACCGGAATACGAGGGCTAACTACCTATTGCATTCTATCTCGATACTTTGACACTCTCAGTTGTCAGTTTGGATACTAACAGTGCATTCGACAACACGATAAAATTACACGTCCAGATTAGTGACATCTAAAGCATTTTTGACGATGAAGTCCCTACGCGGCTCTACAACATCGCCCATTAATGTCGTGAAGATTTCATCGGCCGCAATTACATCTTCGATTCTGACTTGAAGCAAGCGCCGGTTATTGGCGTCCAATGTGGTTTCCCAAAGTTGTTCCGGGTTCATTTCGCCTAAGCCTTTGTAACGCTGGATATGCTGGCCTTTTTTGATTTCCTTCATCATCCATTCGAATGCCTGTTTAAAGTTGCCGACAGGCTGCTGTCTTTCGCCCATTTGCATAAATGAGCCTTCGTTAAACATGCCGGCGGTGTCTTGTGCATATTGCGCGATTTTTTGATAATCCTTGCCGTTGAAAAAAGTCGACGGCAACACAAAGGTTTTGGTGATCGCATGCAAGCGCTTATTAATCACCACGGAAAAGTCATTGCTTGATTTGTAGTCCAGTTCAACGCTGAATACCGCCTTGCTGTCGCAGTCGGTTAAGCGTTGCTCCATATCGGCAAACCACGAGCTAAGCTTTTGCCGATCCTGCTTGAGTTCGTCGCTAATTACGCTCATATAGGCAAACTGCTCCAGAAAAACTTCATCGTAACGTCTGGACAGGCGCTTATTGACGCTGTCTACGTCGGTGAATAATTTAGCCAGTTTTTCCAAGCCCTGCCCTTGAATCGGCGGCGCGGATACATCGGTAAACAGTTGAGCTTTATCCAAGGCCAGCTGAATCAGGTATTCATTCAATTGATTATCGTCTTTGACGTAATGTTCTTGCTTGCCTTTTTTAACTTTGTACAACGGCGGCTGGGCAATATAGATATAACCCTTTTCGACTATTTCGGGCAATTGACGGTAAAAGAAGGTCAGCAGCAAGGTTCTGATATGCGAGCCGTCGACGTCCGCATCGGTCATGATGATAATGCGGTGGTAACGCAGCTTAGCCAAGTTGTATTCGTCCTTGCCGATGCCGCAGCCTAAGGCGGTAATCAAGGTCCCGACTTCTTCCGATGAGATCATTTTGTCGAAGCGGGCTTTTTCCACGTTAAGGATTTTCCCTTTTAACGGCAGGATGGCCTGGGTGCGACGGTCCCTGCCCTGCTTGGCCGATCCGCCCGCGGAATCCCCTTCCACCAGGAACAGTTCGGATAAGGCGGGATCTTTTTCCTGGCAATCGGCCAGTTTGCCCGGCAATCCGGCAATATCCAGCGTGGTTTTACGACGCGTCAAATCGCGCGCTTTACGGGCGGCTTCTCGGGCGCGGGCGGCCTCGACAATTTTGCCGACGATGGCTTTGGCTATTTGCGGTTTTTCCAGCAAGAATTCCTGAAGTTTTTCATTCATCGTCGATTCAACCAACGGCTTGACTTCCGAAGACACCAACTTGTCTTTGGTTTGCGAGGAGAACTTCGGATCGGGCACTTTAACCGAAAGCACCGCAGTCAAACCTTCTCGGGCGTCATCGCCCGTGGTTTGTACTTTTTCTTTTTTGGCCAAGCCGCTGGATTCGATGTATTGATTGATGGTTCGGGTTAAAGCGCCCCTGAAACCGGCCAAGTGGCTGCCGCCGTCACGTTGCGGGATATTGTTGGTGTAGCAAAACACATTTTCCTGATAGGAATCGTTCCACTGCATCGCCACTTCAACGGTAACACCTTCTTTTTCCGCTATAAAATGGAAGACCTCCGGGAATAGCGGGGTTTTGTTTTTATTCAGATGCACAACGAATGCGCCTATGCCGCCCTCGAATTCGAAGACATCTTGTCTGTCGGTGCGCTCGTCTTCCAGGCTGATGCGTACGCCGGAATTCAGGAAGGATAGTTCTCTGAGTCTTTTTGCCAGAATGTCGTAGTGAAACTCGACATCGGTAAATGTCTCCGTGCTGGGCTTAAAATTTATCAACGTGCCGGAGCCTTCGGCTGGTCCGACTGAGGCCAATGGAGCGACCGGATTACCCATACGGTATTGTTGCTTATAAAGCTGGCCGTTCTTGCGGACTTCAAGATTTAATTCTTCGGATAAGGCATTTACCACCGATACCCCCACACCATGCAGACCGCCGCTTACCTTATAGGCGTTATCGTCAAACTTACCGCCGGCATGCAGTACAGTCATAATAACTTCCGCAGCCGATCTGCCCTCTTCCTTATGAATATCGACAGGAATGCCCCGGCCATCGTCAGAAACGGATACTGAACCGTTGATATGAATGATGACTCTGACTTCTTTGCAATAACCCGCCAGCGCCTCGTCAATCGAATTATCGACGACTTCAAAAACCATGTGATGTAAACCGGAGCCGTCATCCGTATCGCCGATATACATGCCCGGTCGTTTTCTTACGGCATCCAGCCCTTTTAATACTTGAATATTGGTGCTGTCGTATTCAGGCGCAGACGTTTCTACAACTTGGTCACTGGGCTTACTCATGTTTATTTTTTTCCTGTTGGTTGCGAATGTTCCACGTGAAACATTACGCGGATTTTATGGTGCCTTGTTCCACGTGGAACATTTTATAATTTTTTATCTGGCTTAAATCACCAAAATCTTGTTCTTCGGTAGCTGTTATAAAGACCTGACAGGCCATGTCCGACAAATAGCGCAATAATTTAGCCCGGTTGGTGACATCAAGTTCTGCCGCGAAATCATCAATCAAGATGCAACCGGTCTGGTTATGCTCATTGGCAAGCAATTGCACTTGCGCCAGCTTCAAACTCATAACCAATAGTTTTAATTGACCGCGTGAAACAAAGTCCTTTGCTAAGCGGTTATTGACCAATAATTGAAAATCTCCGCGATGAGGGCCGCTGTGGGTAAAACCATAGCGTAAGTCTTTGTCCTGATCTTCAATCAAAACTTGGCTAAATTCTTTTGCTACATTCCAACCGGACACCAGCTTTAGATCGATTCCGTCAAGAGCGAGAAATCTGGCGATAATCTCGATGAACACAGGTTTAAGTTTTTGCAAATATTGCTGACGGTAGCTGTCGACTATTGTACCGTAATAAACCAGTTCTTTATCCCAAACATTGATTTGTTCCAACCGTCTTGTTTTTAACAAAGCGTTGCGTTGAGATAAGGCTTTTTTAAACTTGCGCCAGACCGGTAAAAAATTTTCGTCGCTATTAAAAACGCCCCAATCCAAAAACTCCCGTCTGAGTTGCGAGCCGCCATCCAATAATTCGTAGCTCTTGGGGTGAATAAGTTGCAACGGCAAAGCGTAGGCTAAATCCGAGCGTTTCTGCTTGGCTTGCTGATTGATGTGGATCTCAATGTTCTTACCATCCAGCTGTATGCCCAAATGCAGATGACGGCCATTTGCCTGCACGGTTTGCGCGGACACAACCAGGTGATCTTGGCTGAAATTAATGACCGGCTTGATAGTCGAGCAACGAAAGGATTGGGTCCGTCCCAAAATAAAAATTGCTTCGAGAAGAGCGCTTTTGCCGCTGGCGTTTTCTCCAACAATCAGATTGATCGTTGGAGAGGGGATGATGGATTCTTTTTGGATATTTCTTACCGCATAAATATCCAGCTTCAACAAGCTCATTATGACACTGTTACAGTCTCATGGGCATAACGATAAACTTATACCCACACTCACCGGGTTCATCGATAAAACAACTGCTGGCGTTGCTGGCAATGGTCAGAACCGCAAGCTCGGAATCCAGATTCGAAACCGCATCCAACAAATACTGAGCATTAAAAGCAATCGATAAAGGCTCGCCAACATATTCAATGATTAACTCTTCTTCGGCTTCGTCATGCTCCGGGTTATGCGTACTGATTTTCATGCTCTCCGGGTTAATGTCGAAAGTCACACCTTTAAATTTTTCATTCGACAAAATAGCCACACGCGTCAGCGCTTCTTTTAATACCTGCTTTTGAATATGAATTTGATTAAAAAACGCTTGCTGAAAAACTTTGCCGAAATCAGGATATTTTGAATCGACCAGTTTCGCCGAGAAAATCAGGTTCTTGATAAAAATTCTGATGTTGTTGCTGGAAAACTCAACTTTCAATTCGGCTTCGGGGTCGTCGAGCAGCCGACTTAATTCAAGAACTCCCTTTCTGGGCAGAATAATTCTGGCCTCGAAACCGGTCGCCTGATCCAGATTATCTTCATAAATCGACAACCGGTGCCCATCGGAAGCAACTAATTTCAATTTACTGTTAGAAACGTTAAACAACAAACCGTTCAAGTAATAGCGAACATCCTGGTTAGCCATGCAAAATACCGTTTTATCCAACGCTTTTTTAAATTTGCCGGCATTGATGAAAAGATGGTTCTCTAATTCCGATTCGGCGAATTCCGGATAGTTATCGGCAGGCAAACAGCTCAAAGAAAATCGGCTGCGGCTGGAGGCGATTTTTACCTTGTCTTCCTGTACCTCGAATTTAATTTCCGCACCGTTAGGCAGCAGCCTGCAAATATCCAAAAATTTTCTGGCCGGTACCGTAATCGAACCCGGCATGGTTGGCGAGATATTGATTTTGGCAATGATCTGAATTTCCAAATCCGTGCCGGTTAAAATCAGTTGATTGTCTTCAATGACCATCAGAACATTGGACAGAATCGGCATGGTTTGCCTTTTTTCTATCACACTGACGATTTGCTGCAAAGGAGCCAGAATTTCTTCTCTATTAATAATAAATTTCATAAAAGAATATTTTTTAATTATTACTATTAGCTTAAAAGGAAGTTGTTGAAAACAACTTTTTATCCTTAATAATCAATTAGCTGGGTTGTTATAAAAAGTGTGGTTAAAGGTGCTGCCGCAAAGTGCGGCGCTTGTGGATAAATAACAGCCGTCGGCAAATATACACTTTATCCACAGCTTGCTCACGGTTAATGCGACAGAGTTCTCAACAGGTTGGAGTAGTCCTCCGCAATCTTGTTATCCGCTTCTTTTAATTCGGCAATGCGCTTACAGGCATTCATGACCGTGGTGTGGTCGCGTCCGCCAAAGGCATCGCCGATTTCGGGAAAACTGTGCGATGTCAGCTCTCTAGCCAAGCACATAGCCATTTGCCGCGGCCTTGTAATGGATTGCTTCCTGTTTTTGGAAGATAAATCGGCGACTCGGATTTTAAAATACTCGGCAACCGTTTTCTGGATATTGTCGATATTAACCAATTTATCTTGCAGGGAAATCAAATCATGCAGCGCTTCTTTGGTAAAGTCGATAGTGATGTCGCGACCGGTAAACTGCGCGTTGGCAATGACCCGCCTTAAAGCGCCTTCCAAATCCCGGACGTTGGAAGGAATTCGCTTGGCGATAAAAAACGCCACGTCCTGAGCCAGTTCAATATTAACCATCGCCGCTTTCTTCATTAAAATAGCGGCCCTGGTTTCCATATCGGGCGGCTCGATCAGCACCGGCAGGCCCCAGCCGAACCGGGATTTTAAACGGTCTTCAAGCCCTATGATTTCTTTGGGATATTTGTCGCAGGTTAGAATCACCTGATGCTTCTTTTCCAACAGCGTATTGAAGGTATGAAAAAATTCTTCTTGGGAGCGCTCTTTACCGGCAAAAAATTGAATATCGTCGATTAACAGCACATCAACGCCGCGATAAAATTCTTTAAACGCATTGATCGAATTTTGCTGCAATGCTTTAACCATATCCTGAACGAATTTTTCAGAGTGCAAATAAACGACCGTCGCCGAAGCGTTTTTTTGCAAAACCGCATTCCCTACGGCATGCATTAAATGAGTTTTACCTAAACCCGAGCTGCCGTAAATCAACAGGGGGTTATAAGCCTTGCCGATGTTCTCGGAAACTTGTACCGAAGCGGCTCTTGCCAGCTGATTGGATTTACCCTCAACAAAATTATCGAAGGTAAATGCTTTATTTAAGAAGTTGGGCGTCGCTTTTTGAGTTCCGGCAGGCTTGGCTATTTTTGTCGCAGCAACAACGGACGAATTTTTAGAACCGATTTCCAGACTTAAATTTAATGTTCCGTTGGAAAATTCATGAATGGTTTCTTCAATTTTTGCAAAATGATGGTCTTTAACCCAGTCCAGGACAAATCGATTGGGCGCTAATAATTTTATTTGGCCATCGCTTTCCACGGCCTGAAGCGGCCTTATCCATGTACTGAAGTCAGAACCTGAAATTTCGTTTTCAAGTTTAGAAAGACAGTTGTTCCAAATTAAGCTCATTGAAATAGTAAAAAGTTGAGTAGAATTAACAGGGTAATTTTGATTTTTTATTACTCTACAGTAATAAAACATTGCGCTACAGAATTGACACGCTTAGTGGTTTATTTTATCATCCGCTGTCTTTTTTATCTGTTTTTGTTAACACTCATCCGATCAGGCCTTAAGTAAAATGAAAAGAACATACCAACCCAGTAAAATCAAACGCGTAAGAACCCACGGTTTCCGTGCCAGAATGGCAACAGTCGGTGGCCGTAGAGTTATCAACGCTCGCAGAGCAAAAGGTCGCGCCCAGTTAACTGTTTAGTTGACGGTTGGTGGCTGAAGAAGTTTTTAGTTTCCCCCCGCAGTTACGGTTAAAAAAACCGGCTGAATATAAAAAGGTTTTTGCTAAGCCTGTAAAATCAAGCGACCAA
>Ga0265327_10003725_pt1 | contig 14186 bp, 10 predicted proteins | sample 41621metaG_FD_202089 | JGI IMG/M metagenome (GOLD analysis project Ga0265327, IMG submission 202089) | Rhizosphere microbial communities from Carex aquatilis grown in University of Washington, Seatle, WA, United States - 4-16-21 metaG | ecosystem: Host-associated > Plants > Roots > Rhizosphere... | reverse complement strand
CCCGGCCCGCGTGCGAATAAGACGGAATAGAATCGATCCGAGAACCACCCCGGCGACAAAGAATCCGACTATCGCCATGGCTTGTTCAGCGAGTTTGGCGAGTTGAGATGTCGGGCCGAGGTTCAGCGCGCGGATGACGGTCACCATGCTATTGATGCCAAAGGCGATCAGGCGACCCGGCAACACCCGGGTGAGCGCGTCAAAAAGATCGAATGGAACAAAGGGCAATCCAACTACCGCCCATCCGAAATAGAAAACCGCAATCAATCCGGCAGTGAGCATTGACGCAACAAAAACACCGGTAAGAATTCCCGGGGACCTCCGATCCCGCGACGTTTTGATAATAGACTCCACGTTCCCTCCTTTGCTGATGGGGCGGCAGAAAATTACGAGTACTATCAATCTTTAGCACGGAAAGCTTAATTCCGCACCGTGAATCCAGACTGCGGTGAGGTTTACCTTCGCGAAGCGTCCGACGGAGATAAATGTCTTTTGGTCGGGCGTTTATTGGGGAGGATTGTTAGGCCGATAGATCATGGCTCAATCCTCAATGTAATCTCCATCCTCGTCTTCCTCTCGTCGCATTTGAAGGCTACGGTCGAACTATTCGACGCCCACAGGATTTTACCTTCTTCTCGCCAGTCAATCGGTTCCGCTACGGTATCCTCAAGCCGCATCGTGCGCACGGTGCGTGGAGCAGGTGGCGGTGTCTGAATCATGAACTCGTAGTACGTGCGATGCGGACCCAAGACAGAACCATCACTCAACGTGTTTGCGAAGGCTACCCACTTCCCATCCGGCGACCTCTGAGACTGTCCGCCGCCAGTGGCTGGGTAGGGCACTCTCAATAGATAGCCAATGACGCCTCCGAAGCAGAGGAACGTGAGACAGACCGCTACAATCTTGATTTGTCGCTTCATGTGACTGATATCGGCATCGGCCTATCGCTCGCGATGAGTGGTGCCGGACCAAGCGCGATCAAATGCCAACAAAAGGGTGCATCCGGCATCCACTCTACTGCAATTGTTGGTTTTTTGTCTCAACGGTTGTCGCTGGGCAACAAAATATTCAGAGGCCAAGCCCCGGTTTGAGAGCATGGTTTTGGTCGATCTCGTCAAAGACTTTGAGCTTTTCCGGGAAGTTGAAAGATTTTTTGTCGATACGAGGATCTTGTGTTCGCCGGATGATTCCCCGACGCAACTCCTTTGCGCGCTCGATCAGTCCTTTGTCCAGGAGGAATTTGTAGAGCGAGCGGGTCCGCTCGTCGCCCGGATCGTCCGCGATCTGCAGCGCGTCCAGCAGCGATGCCATTGATGGCTTCGCCAGGCTGTCACGGGACTGTGCTTGGAGGTAACTGAGCAGGGTGTCCCATGCCCAGCCATAGTCACCGCCAAGCCAATTCGAGAGCGGCAAGTGGAAGCCACTCTTTGCTGCTTCTTTTTCGCTGCCAGCTGTGTGAGTGATCAACCTTCTCGCCAAAATCGGCAAATACGGTTCTGCTCCATTCGGTGCGAGTTTTCTCATGAACGTTAATCCAAAACCTTCATCCCACAAATTAGTGTTGAGGATCTCACGGACCTGTTCTGCATCAAATTTCAGCAAGGCATAGCCGGCGCTGCTATGGATGTCATCGGCGCCAACCTCTGCAAAGTAGCCGTCTCCTTGCAGGCCCTTGTGCGGCCACGGTCCTGAATCCTTCTGGACCGGTGCAGCTGAGAAAAGATGCGCGAGCACTGGCAAGAGAGTTTCCATCTTGCCGTTTCCAATCGCGTCGGCCACCGCGGCGCGCACAGTGGCCGAGGCGTCAGCCGCTTTTTCCCTCAAGCACCGCTCGGAAAACCCGCCCGGGAAATCCGGCAGCAGCAGTACGGCCTGGGCGCGCACCGCCGCGTCGGGATCAGACAGCCAGCGTGGCAAAGAATTGCTCACGACGGCGAAGCGCGTGCAAGAGAGCGCCGCAATGGCCGCGACGCGCACCACTCTGGAAGGGGACGAGTTCGCCAACGAAGCCAAGGTGTCGGCGTGCGGCGCGACCATCGCCACCGATCTGGGATCAACATCCGAACAGCCCCGCGTGATTGACATCCAGCCGCTGCGATACGGAGAGAGATTGATGCTGCTTCCTCCAACACCAAAACAGTTGATCGCGGAGGCTGCGACCATCTCGTTGGTATTGGTGAGCAGCGGCTGAACCGCTTTCAGTACCGCTTCGCGTTGGAAATCATCGCTTCGCCGCCACCGGTCATCCTGCCTGCCGGCGAGACTCAGAATTTCGAGCCTGTCAACGGCGTAAATCCGGCCTGCTGAGTCTGACTGTTGGAGCAGCCCGCACAGTTCACGCCACACGGCTCCCTTAACGGAGAGGCCTCCCACAGTCCGGTCATCCGAAGCACGGATAGCTGGAATGCCGCGCATGAGTTGCCGGTAATCGCTGACCTGGGCGACGGAATTGGATGCTGGGGAATATAGATAATCCGGCTTGTCGGCGCGTGCGGCGAAGACTATGTAGGACTCGCCTGGATTAAGGACAAAGTCCGGCGGCGGGCTCCCCCCACTCCAGGCGTCCGGCCCGTGTGTGAGGTGGAGGAACATTAGCTCCTTAGTGTCGGCGGTCCCCTTCAAGACGGTAATAACATCTAATTTCGTTGCGTGTGGATTCCCCCAGTAAGGAAATGCCTTGTTGGTGACGGCATCGCTGGAAATGACTTTTCCTTTGAAGACCAGATCCGCATTGCGCTCCATTTCTTCCAAGCGCCCTGGCGATTTGTCAGCTCGGCTGTCTGGAGCTTCGTAAGGGAATGGTTGGGCGAGTAATAGTTGCAGGCCGAAGGTGGCAAATCCGTGAAGCACCAGGAGAGGCACGATTATGCGTTTACTGTTCATGGCATTGCGGCCCAACTAATGAGCTCAGCCAGAGCCGCCGTAGCGAGGCGTAGCCGAAGCGAGTGACAATAGAATACCCAAACGACCGGAAATGCCAAGTGCGGCGGCTCTTGGCTGCTGCGCCGGGTTAGGTTATTGTCATTCATTCTCTCACCTGAACAAAGCCGTAGTAACCAACCCGACCGACAAAAAACAACTGCCACCATTTGCCTTCGGTAATCAGAACATTAAAGCCGGCGTCTGGTCCGCTGTTTTGAACATCGGCTGATGACTTGAAATAGGTCTTTGAGTACAACCTGAGGTGTCCAATCGTGACGTCTACCCGAACGATCCCTAGCCCGCAGAGCAATAGGAATGAAACCAACACGGCGGCAAGCAATCGGCGAAATTTCTTTTTCGGATTCCGCGGTTCCATAGGCCTAACTATATTATTATATCTTCCTTCTTTCCGGCTAATTCCATAAGTGAACGTTAAAGGCGGAATGCTTTCCCAGTTTCAATAGCTGCCGTACGCTATGTCTCCGGTCAGGGACTGTCAATGACACGGAGAGCATTTCAAAATTTCGAAGGTTCAGATTGTATCTGTTTCTTTCGAGGTTTGAAGTTCGTGTTGTTTCCCTCGATTTCTTCGCGTCTTCCCATCTTTGTATGAACACCGCTTTTCTTCGTGCAGCTTTTCGATACTCTCAGCGCATGAACCGAAAACGTGTGGGGATCATCGGCTGTGGCTCGATCGGCGCGGTGTTGGCGCGGTCGGTTGTTGCTAGTCCTTCGCTTGAGTTGGCGTTCGTTTTTTCCCGGACCGACGCCCGGCTCAAGGAGGTTCCACAACATCTGCGCATCACAGCGTTGGAAGAAGTTGCGGCACGCGCTGCTGATCTGGTGGTGGAAGCGGCGCATTCTGATTTGGTGAAGGCTGTCGCAGTCAAGTTGGTGGAGAAGTCGGATCTGATGTTGTTCTCTGTGACGGCGCTGGCGGATGATGCGTTTCGTGAGGAGTTGAAAAAGGCGGCGGTCCGTTCCGGGCATCGTGTGTTTTTGCCGCATGGTGCGATTGTCGGGATTGATGGGTTGGTGGATGCGGGGCCGACGTTGCAATCGGTCACAATTACGACGACGAAAAGTCCGGCGAGCCTTGGATTGCCGCCGCAGGATTACAAGGTTGTTTATGATGGGCCGACGCGCGGGGCGTGTGAAAGATTTCCGCGCAATGTGAATGTACACGCGATGATTGCCTTGGCCGGATTGGGATTTGATCGCACGGTTTCGCGAATTGTCGCGGACCCGAAGGTCAACACGAACAGTCATCTGGTTGAGGTTGGTGGCACGGGTTACCGTTTTAAAATTGAGGTGAGCAGTGAAGCTGGTGGGAAAGTGACGGGTGCCTATACGCCGCAGAGCGCGGTGAGCGCGTTGGAACGGGTGTGCAGTGAGCAGGGCGGGTATCGGTTTGTGTAGTTCCAATGCTTGAAATCATAAAACTCCAGTCGACAAGGTCTAGCCTGGCTGTGGCCTACGTTTTCTAAAGCCAAACCGGATCATCAGGATGAACAGGACGAGGAGCGGAGCGATGTAGGAGAAGAAGGCCTTTAGAAAATCTATAACGATTGATAGGTGCACCTGGTGAGGATCAGGCCGCGGACCTTCCACCCACCACGAGTCCCAAAACCATACTTGGTACAAAATGTAACCAGTCGCAACAATTGACAGGAAAACTCCTAAGCATCCCAGCACGATTAGTGAATCAGCAGCAGACGATCTCCGGTCGTTCTCAGCAACGATTGGTTCCGAGCCCATATCCGGAGGCTAATTCAGGACATGCAGTTTTCAATTTCAAACTGAGTAACAATCCAGCGCGACTGCGCAAAAATATATGATCGTAGCTGAGCTAAAGCTGTTTGACTGGGGTCATAGCGCAAAGGGAAACCGGTTGTGAGATGAAACTCTTTGTCTCCCGATGGCGTCTGGTTGAGGCGATGCGATTACGATTGTTGTTGGTCCTCTTTGTTTCGGTGCGATGCCTGGCGGCGGGACCGGTTGCCGTGCCTGACAGTTCGGCGGTTCTGAAAACGTTGCGACACGAGCATCCGCGGCTACTGGCGAACGCGGCGGATTTTGAACGGTTGAAACAAGCGGTGCAAACGAATGAAACGCTGAAGGCGTGGTATGGAAATGTGCAGCGTCGCGCGAATGCGATTCTTGGTCAGCCGCCATCAAAGTATGAAATTCCAGATGGGTTGAGGTTGCTGGCGACGAGTCGTCGGGTGGTGGATCGGATGTATGACCTCGGGATGATGTATCGGTTGACGGGTGATAAGAAGTTTGCGGAGCGAGCGTGGGCGGAGTTGAAGGCGGCAGGGGAGTTTAAGGATTGGAACTCGCGACATTTTCTCGATACGGCGGAAATGACGCATGGGTTCGCGATTGGCTACGATTGGTTTTATGAATTTTGGACGCCGGAGCAACGTACGTTTTTAAGAGGCGCGATTGTGGAAAAAGGTTTGAACCTCGCTTTGGCGCTTCATCGCAGGCACGGCACCTGGACGCGCATGACGCATAATTGGAATCAGGTGTGCAATGGCGGCACCGGCATGGGAGCGCTGGCCATTGGCGATGAGGAGCCGGCGGTGTGCGGCGAGCTTTTGCACGATGCGCTGGAGTCGATCCAGCTGGCGATGGTGAAGTTCTCGCCGGACGGGGCGTGGAATGAAGGGCCGGGTTATTGGAATTATGCGACGTTATATAATGTGACGTTTCTGGCTGGATTGGAGAGCGCGTTGGGGACGGATTTTGGATTGTCGCAAATTCCCGGGTTTTCGGACTGTGGGTTGTTTCCGATTTTCATGACTGCGCCGGACGGGCACATTTTTGATTTTGCAGATTGTCACGACGGGCGCAATGGCGATATGCCGCAGTTGTTTTGGCTGGCGAAGAAGTTTGGGCGGCCTGAGTACGCTGTGTTCGGCCAGCAATATACGGGTGGTAGCCCGCAGGATTTGGTCTGGGGGTCGGCGTTTTTCAGAGGGGAGCCGCCTGAAGTCGGGACTGCAAACGCGCGATTGCCGTTGGATAAGTATTTTCGCGGCGCGGAAGTCGTCACGTTACGGAGTGATTGGAAAGATCCGAATGCGGTGTGTGTGAGTTTCAAAGCGGGAAGTAATCGTGCGAATCATGCGCATCTTGATATCGGCTCGTTTGTGCTGGATGCGTTGGGCGAGCGATGGGCGTTGGACCCTGGGAGCGATGATTATAATTTGCCGGGATATTTCGGCACGAATCGTTGGAAGTATTATCGGTTGCGGGCGGAAGGGCATAACACTTTGCTGATGGAGCCGGGCAGCGGACCGGACCAGAATCCAGCAGCGGACACACGGATCATTCGCTTTCAATCCAAGCCCGACCGTGCGTTTGCAATCGCGGATATCACGGAGGCGTATACGAATGCGAGCAAGGTTTTGCGCGGAATTGCGCTGTTGAATCGGCGCGACGTTTTGATTGAGGATGAAATTGACGGAAAGAAATCAGGGAATATCTGGTGGTTCTTACACAGTGCCGCGGCCATTCAGGCGAACGGCGCACAAGCTCAACTGGAGCTGCACGGGAAGAAATTGTTTGCTCGGATTTTAAGTCCGGCTAACGCGAGGTTTGAGGTGATGTCGCCGGAGCCTTTGCCGACGTCACCGCAGCCACCGGTTCAGGCAAAGAACGACGGTGTGAGTAAGCTCGCCGTTCATTTGCCTGATGTGGCGCGGATACGTCTGGCAATTTTCCTTAGTCCAGATCCGAAGCAGCGGTCGGAGGTTCTTCCGCTGAATCAGTGGTGAAGCCGCAGTGCGGCGTTCGCTTTTTAAGGATGGCCAGGCGCTGTGTTATTAAGTGGGCTTGGTGCAGTTCCGTTTTGTTGAAGGCCTGGATTGATGCCGTTGTTCAGGTTGTTCAAGTTCGTGTTGATATTGTTAGTAATTCCTGCTCCGGCAGCACCTTCGGGGCCGCCGATGATTGTGCCCGTTCCTGTGCCGGGGTTCACTCCAGTGTTCAGCCCTGTGCCTGTGCTGGTTCCGGTTCCCAGGCCGGTTGAACTGTTTCCGATGCCGCCCGCGCCATTAGGGTTAACGCTCGTGTTTCCGGATCCATTAACGCCTGCGCTGTTGCCCGTTCCTAAACCGCTCGATCCCGTGCCCGAGACACCGGCTCCGGTGCCGCTTGTTCCAGAACTGGAACCCGCTCCCGTTCCAGCGCCGGCTCCGCCGGCACCCCCACCACTGCCACCGGCCTGGGCCAGGGCGAGGGAGGTTGCGATGGTGAAACATCCAATCGTGGTAATAAACTTCTTCATGATTTCTCCTTGTGTGAATCGCCGGTCGGAAATGACCGGATGGCAATTCGCCATACAGTTCAATCGCCCAGGTTTTTTTAGGGGCAACTAGGGACGGGAACGATTCCGCAATGGTGCAATTGCTGAAGGAAACCTACGCCGTTGAACTCGCTGCGGCCGAGACGTCCGCACTCTGGAAGCCTAGCCTTTTTCGATGGAGGCGTAGGCGTTGTGGTTGTGAATGCTTTCGAAGTTTTCGGCTTCGACTTTATACCACGTGACGTCGCGATGGGCGTTGAGTTTTTCGGCGACGCTACGGACGAGGTCTTCGACGAAAACTGGATTTTCGTAGGCGCGTTCGGTGACGGCTTTTTCATCGCGGCGTTTGAGCAACGAATACAATTCGCAACTGGCGCTGGCTTCGACGAGGGCGATCAGGTCCTCGATCCAAATCGCTTTGCGCGAACGAATCTGCACGGTGCAAAGCCCGCGTTGATTATGCGCGCCGTATTTGGAAATGGCTTTGGAGCAGGGGCAGAGGGTGGTGACGCTGACTTTTACGGTGAGGACGAAATCGATGTCCTTGCCGCAGGCGGTTGCGTCGAAGCGTGCGGTGTAGTCCATGACGCTTTCCATCGCGGACACGGGCGCTTTTTTGCTGAGGAAGAACGGGAATTCCATTTCGAGGTGCGCGGTGGCGGCGTCGAGTTTGACCTGCATCGCATGGAGAATGTCGGGAATATTTTCCACGTGAACCATGCTGCCATGAGAGTTCAGCACTTCGATGAAACGGCTCATGTGCGTGCCTTTGAACTCATGGGGCAGATCCACGAACATGCCAATGGTCGCCACGGTGTTCTGGACGACTTTTTCTTTGTCCCGGATTTGAATGGGAAAGCGCAGGCCGCGCACGCCGACTTTGTCGATGCGCAGTTTGCGATGATCGCGCTCGCTTTGTTTGTCGTGCATGACCTCAACCTTGGACTTGTGCTTAGGAGATGTGCTCATGGTTGGTTAAAACCGTGTAACGGTAACAGGGGAAATGCCTGATGGCAAAGAGCAATCCGGTCGCGGCAAGGTGCGCTGCTCAGGCGGGTTGTCGGATCACTTTATCCAGGGTCTTGAGCAGTCGTTCGGCAGTATAAGGCTTTGCTATGAAATCGTGGACCGCGCTGCTGATCAACTTGGCAGGCCCGTCATTGGAACCGAGGCCGCTGGAGCCAATGACTTTGACAGAGGGATTGATTGCTCGAAGCGCGACGATGGCGGCGGGGCCATCCATCACCGGCATCATCATGTCCGTGAGTACTACGGCAATTTCGCCGGGCTGTTTGGCATAGAGCGCGACAGCTTCAGCACCGTTCGACGCTGTCAAGGTCCGGTAACCGAAGCAGCCCAAAGTTTGTTCGGTGATGCTTCGGATGGCGTCTTCATCGTCGACGATGAGCACGAGTTCACCGTTGCCGCGCGGCAATTGGTTTTGTTCGTTGGCGATTTCTTCTGTTGCGACCTGGTTCGGGCTCGCCGGGAAATAGATTTTGAACTGAGCGCCTTTGCCGGGTTCGCTATAGACGTTGATGAAGCCGTGGTGGCTTTTGACAATTGTGAGGACGGTGGCAAGGCCAAGACCTGTTCCTTTACCGACTTCTTTGGTGGTAAAGAATGGATCGAAAATTTTATTGCGAATGGATGCAGGAATTCCCATGCCGGTGTCTTCGACTGCGACGACGACATGTTGTCCGGGTTTACCGTCGGGATTCATTCGCGCATAGGCTTCATCGATGACCATGTTCTTGATGCGCACGGTCAGCCTGCCGCCATCGGGCATGGCATCGCGCGCGTTGACGCAAAGATTCATCAAGACCTGATGGATGTGCGTGGGGTCGCCTTCGATTGTCCAAAGATTCATCGGCGCTTCGATGTGGACTTGAATGTTCTTCGGGAAGGCGTCGTGGACAACTTTCTCCAGATCGCGCGCGAGATTCCGCACATTTACGGGGCCGCGCTTTCCATCCACGCCGCGAGCGAATGAAAGAACCTGTTTGATGAGGTCAGCGCCGCGTTGGCTGCTGGATTGGAGCGTGTCGAGTATCGCCTGGCCTTCTTTCGTTTTCACCGTCTCGCGCAGCATCTGCACGGACATCAGGATGGGGGCGAGAACGTTGTTGAGGTCGTGGGCGATGCCGCCGGCGAGGGTGCCGATGCTTTCGAGGCGTTGACCGCGCAAGATTTGTTCTTCGAGTCGTTTCTTGTCTGTAACGTCGGTGTTAATGGCGAGAATGGCCTTGGGAAGGTCGTGGTTGTCGCGGACGAGCGTCATGCGCACTTGCACGACCAGCTCGCGGTCGTCTTTGGTCCGCTGCGTCATTTCGCCGGCCCACTCACCGTGCTTGAGCACGCCGTCCATGGCTTCGCAAAACTTCGCATGATCTTTGTGGAGCGTGGAGGCTTTGCGTCCGATGGCTTCGAGGGCGGTCCATCCATAAGTGCGTTCGGCACCCTTGTTCCAATATATAATCCGGTCCTCGAGGTCCTTCACAAAAATCGCATCTTGCGCGATGTCGAGCAGGGCCGCTTGTTCTTTGAGGCGCTGTTCGACGCGGCTGCGTTCCTCTTCCGCAGCAATGCGGTTCAAGGCCCCGGCAGCGTAATCGGCAAACATCTGGAACAAATCGAGGTCTGCCTGGTTGTAAGCGTTTAAGCGATAGCTTTGGATGGACAAAATTCCGATGGTGTGATTTCCCTGTCGAATCGGGACCAGCATCAAAGAACGCGACGGTTTGTTGGCGTCGCCGAACATGTGGGTTTGGGAGTTCGGAAGATCGTCGATTTTACGAAGGATCAGTTGCGCGCCGTTAGCGAGAACGGTGCGGGCGAGCTTCGAAGGTTGGGACCAGTGAACCGCCGGGCGACACGAGGTTCGTTTACCGTCGATGGTGTCGACGGCGAGGATGGAGGCGGCGATATCGGATTCCTCGTCATAAAGATCGAGGGTCGCTGCGTCCCAGCCGAAAAGTTCGTCAGCCGCATCGACGATCGATTGGGCGGCTTCTTTGGCTGAAGTTGCGGAATTGAGAGCGCGGCCAAGACGAGAGAGGGCGGTCCAGCGTTGAGCGCTGCGCTTTTTTTCTGTCACGTCCAGGGCAGTTCCGACGACGCGGTAGACATGACCGTTTTTGTCGCAGACAGGATTGGCGCGGTCGCGGATCCAACGTACTTTGCCGTCGGGGCGGACGATGCGGTATGTCTCGTCAAACGTATCGGTAGCCAGTTTAGGCTGCGCGGCGATCCAGCGTTCGACATCTTCGGGATGGATCGAGTCCATCCAGCTATCGTGATTGTCGAGAAGACTTTGGCATTTTCTGCCGAAGACTTTTTCGTAATACGGATTGACGTAGATGATTTTGCGCGAGGGCCATTCGCAAATCCAAAAGACGGTGCTGACGTTCTCGGCGAGTTGGCGAAATCGTTCTTCACTTTCGCGCACGGCGGAGTCCGCCCGCGTTTGATCGGTGATATCCAGGATCATGCCCCAACGGCGAATTGGTTTGCCTTGACCGTCGAGCACGGTGTCGCCGCGACTGACCACGATGCGTTCTTCGCCATCGGAGCGGCGAATGCGGTATTCCATGTCCATCGCACCGCCTTCATGGCTGGTGCGCTCGTGCATTTCCCGCATGGCCGGCAGGTCATCGGGGTGGACGAAGCTCAGGAACGTGGTGAAATCGGTATGGGTCCACCCTTTGGGAACGCCGAAAATATTCGCAGTTTCTTCTGACCACGCGAGTTTGTCGGTGGCGATGTCGTATTCCCAGCTTCCCAAACCCGCGATTCGCGCGGCGAAGGCCAGCATCGATTGCTGGTGGGCGACGCGTTCTTCCGCTTGTTTTAAAGCGGAAATATCGGAGGAAATGCCGATGACACCGATCAATTCACGGTTGTGGTCATAGACTGGAGAATCGGTTGCCAGGGCGGTGAAAACTGTGCCGTCCGCGCGACGCACCAGAAATTCGCCGCTCCACGATTGGCCACACCGGAGTTGGTCCATGATTTCCCCGGCTCTCTCAATCGTCCCTTCGGCGGGAATGACGTCGAGGATGTTGCGCCCGAGAATATTTTCGCTGTTCCAACGATAGAGGGTGTAGGCCGCGCGGTTGGCGTAGATGATTTGGCCGTTCAAATCGGTCGCGATGACCGCCTGACCAATTTGAGCAAGCATTTGCGCCTGCAATCGCAGGTTTTCATGCGCCGGGCTTTGCGCGGCTTCTCTGCTCATAATTGCAACACCATCGGTGTTGAGGTTGCATCCATAGTTTATAATCCGTGCGCACCACTAGTGCAGAGGAGCGCATTAGATGGTGAGAACTTTAACAAAGGTAAAGCGCGAGCTCTAAATCAAATCTTGCGAGGGAGATGCTGATACTTGCGTAGGACAGATTCGGACAGAAACCGATCCCTGGGAAGTTTCTGCGGGGAGCGGGATTCCAGCACGCCAACACTCGAATAAATGAGTTTGGATTTCTGCTCTTTTTCCGTTGTGTCCATCGGGTGTGATTACTATTGTCGGACACATGGAGAAGGAAAAATCTGGTTGGTTGATCCTAATTTTATTCTTTTGTTCAGGAGCAACCGCACTCGTCTATGAAGTGATCTGGTCGAAGTTCCTTTCGCAAATGTTTGGTAGCACGATTTACGCGCAAACAGTTGTGCTCGCGGCGTTTATGGGTGGGCTGGCTTTGGGTAATAAATTGTTTGGACGCTGGGCGGACAAAGTGCAAAAACCCGTGCAGCTCTATGGCTATCTCGAGATTGCCATTGGTCTATATGCCTTCTTTTTCCCGGCGGTGAATGGAGCGGCTGACCATATATTTGTCAGTATTGGCAGCGGGATTGCCCAACGGACGGTATTGCTACTGATCTTGAAAGCGTCTTTAAGCGCTGCGTTGCTCCTGGGCCCGACGATTTTGATGGGCGGCACGTTGCCGTTGCTGGCGGCATGGTTGCAACATTTCACTTCGGATGCCGGACGCCGGTCAGCGCGATTTTACTCGGTGAACTGTCTGGGGGCGGTTGTTGGTTCGGCGCTTGGCGGGTTTTGGCTGGTCCAAAATCTTGGGATGGTGTCCTCGCTGCAGATGACCGCGATTGTGAATTTGATGATCGGCGGCGTGGCGATTCTAGTCAGCAAACAAATTCAACTGGAGCCGGCGTCCAAACCATCGCCGACAGCTGAAATTGAAACAACCAATTCAGACACCCTTCGCTGGGCTGGTTTGATCGTTGGTCTTACGGGAGGAGTTTCCATGGGCCTTGAGGTGCTGGCGTCGCGCTCACTGGCCATGATTTTCGGGTCTTCTTTGCAATCGTTTGCGATTGTCTTGATAGCGTTTATTCTCGGCATCGGCCTGGGCAGCGCGCGGATTGCCTCGCCTCGCCGGCGGACGTGGTCGAGTGAAAAAACTATTGTGGTTGTATTGTGCGCCGCCGCGGCGTGGGTCACGCTGCTGGTCTTCAACATCGAACACTGGGTCGACGTTTACCGCGTTTTGCGAACGGGATTGGGGCGCAGCAGCGTGGGTTATGTTTTTCACGAGTTGATGAACGCCGGAATTTCATTGGTCATTTTTGGTTTGCCGGCGGCATGTATCGGATCCGTGTTGCCTTTGATGATTCGGGTGGTTTCACAAAAAAGTCCCGCCCTTGGTATGAAAGTGGGGGCTCTGCTCACATTAAACACATTGGGTGCGGTGGTCGGCACTTTGTTGACCGGGTTTGTTTTAATGCCGGTGGTTGGCGTGCGAAATAGTTTCGCTGTGCTGGCTTTGGTGCTCACATCTGCCGCGCTGGTTTACGCGACTCGCATCAAATGGCGTGCCGGGACGACCGCCGCTTGTTGCGCGATCGTATTTGCAGTCAGCATTTTTGTATTGGGAGGTGAAGATTGGCGTTATGTCATCAGTTCGGGTGCATTCCGTTCGCGTGAAACGGAATTTCAGCCGGATACGATGGCCCTGCGAAAAAAACTGGTGAAACTCGTTTATTACGAGGATGGACCCGATGCCACGGTTTCTGTGGAAGATACCGGAGGAACCTCGAACTCAGGGTATGATCGCGGGATCCGCGTCAATGGCAAACCAGATGCATCCACCAAAGGGGACATAGGCACACAACTGCTCGTTTCCCACCTTCCAATGATCGCCAGACCCGGAGCAAAAGATGTTTTTATCTTTGGACTCGGATCGGGAATTTCGGCCGGTGCATTGCTGGCCTATCCGGTTAATCAAATTACCTTGGCGGAGAATTGCGAACCGGTCATCAAAGCCTCGCGCTATTTCACTAATTGGAACAGAAACATCCTGGAGGATCGCAGGGTGCATTTGTGGCGGGAAGACGCGCGGACGGTGCTTAAATTGGATCCGCAGCTTTACGATGTGATTGTCGCGCAGCCGTCAAATCCGTGGACAGTCGGCATCGGCAGCGTTTTCAGCCGCGAGTTTTATGCTGTCTCAGCGAACCGCCTGAAGCCGGGCGGAATTATGGCGCAGTGGTTCCACATTTATGAGATGCACGACGGCATCGTGGAATTGGTGCTCCGCACTTTTTGTTCGGTGTTTCCTTTTGTAGAAATATGGGACGCCGGTAATGGCGACGTTGTGATGTTGGGTTCAATGCAAGCTTGGCCGAGTAATCCCGAAATTTACCGGCAAAGCTTCGATTTAGCTGGAGTCAAATCCGATTTGGCGAGAATTGGTATTTCGTCCCCTGAGCTTCTTTGGGCGCGGCAAATGGCTTCGCAACGCACCGCTTTCGCGATTGCGGGGGACGGGCCGGTCCAGACCGATCTTTTCCCTGTGTTGGAATACGCTGCTCCGAGGGCGTTTTATATCGGAGTCACGGCGACAACGTTTCAAAATTACGACGAAAGAACGCGGCAGATGGGGCTGGCGACTGCCGAAAAAATTGCTGTTTTGAAATCACTTCCGCCTAC
>Ga0265327_10003724_pt1 | contig 14187 bp, 13 predicted proteins | sample 41621metaG_FD_202089 | JGI IMG/M metagenome (GOLD analysis project Ga0265327, IMG submission 202089) | Rhizosphere microbial communities from Carex aquatilis grown in University of Washington, Seatle, WA, United States - 4-16-21 metaG | ecosystem: Host-associated > Plants > Roots > Rhizosphere... | reverse complement strand
CGTTTCGACTCGTCGATCATCACGCCGGCCGCGTCTCCCTGACGGGCGACGACCTCGATGTTCTCGGATCGCTGCGGCCCGAGCACCCGCTCGACCTCCTCCTCGGCGACCTTCTGTGTCTCCTGCTGCAGCGTCTCGGGATTGACCTGCGCAAGAGCGGAGGTCGACATGTAGATGGTGGCCGCGATGTGCCAGGCGATTACCACCCGCAGCTTGACGTCGTGGAGCTTCGCCTCCTCGGCCGCGAATCGCAGGGCGGACTCGGAGCCGCGAGAGCCGTCTATGCCGACAACGATCACGGCGTCAGCTTACCCGAGTCAGCCCAGCACGCGGCGAACCTCGGCCGCGATTTCGAGGTCCTCGCGGGCAGCGACCACCAGCGTCTGCACGCCGGCCTGGGCCCCGCTGATATCCCGGTCGGGGTCGCCGGCCAGATTGCGGTCGGGGTCAATCTCGACCCCGAGGAAGGACAGCCCGCGAGCGGCGCGCCGGCGGATCTCCGGGGCGTTCTCGCCGACGCCACCGGTGAACACCAGCACGCCGAGGCCGCCCGCGGCAGCGGTCATCGCCGCCACGGCTCCGCACAGGCGGTGGAGGTAGACGTCGAGGGCCAGCGCCGCGTCAGGCTCGCCGGCCTCCGCTCGCAGGATCACTTGCTGCATGTCGGCGGTGCCGGCCAGAGCGAGCAGGCCAGACTCGAGCTCAAGCGCAGACGCCAACTCCGCCGGCAGCATGCCCGCGTGCTCCTCGAGCCACAGCACCAGGCCGGGGTCGACCGTTCCGGAGCGGGTTCCCATCACCAGTCCCTCCAGCGGCGTGAACCCCATGGTGGTGTCGACGGAGCGGCCGTCGACGACGGCGGCCAGCGACGCGCCGGAGCCGAGGTGGCAGGTGACGACCCGGAAGTTGGCGGAGACCTCGTTCGCCATCTCCGCGGCTCGCCGCGCCGCGTATGCGTGCGAGAGGCCGTGGAACCCGAACCGGCGCAGCCCCCAGCGCTCTCGCCACTCGCGCGGGATCGCGTAGGTTGCGGCCGCGGCGGGCAACCCGGCATGGAACGCGGTGTCGAAGCAGGCCACAGCGGGCGTCGATGGCAGCACGGCCGTTACGGCGTCGATGCCGGCGAGCGACTTCGGCTGGTGCAGCGGCGCCAGGTCGGCCAGGTCCGACAGCTGCTCCCTGACCTCTCGATCGATCGCCACCGGCCCGGTGTAGACGGTGCCACCGTGTACCACCCGATGACCGACGGCGTCGACCGGACCGTTCGCACGCACCCACGCTCGGAGCGTGTCCGCGTCCGCCTCGCCCCGCGGTGCAGGCAGGTCGGCGCCGGCGGTTAGCCGGTCAGCGCCGTCGAGGATCCGCAGCTTGAGGCTGCTGGAGCCTGCGTTCACGACCAGGATGTCCACTCTGTCCGGCCCGCGCTAGCCGGGCCACTCCCACCGTGCTATCTCGGGCGCATCTTCGCCGGCGTCCCGCGTGTACGCGCGGCATTCCAAGCGCCGGTCGACCATCAGCTGCCGAACGTGGCCGGCGCGCGATGCCAGCCCCGGTACGCGGTCGATCACGTCCATCACCAGGTGGAAGCGGTCGAGGTCGTTCAGCATCACCATGTCGAACGGCGTGGTGGTAGTGCCCTCCTCCTTGTAGCCGCGGACGTGGAAGTTGTCGTGGTTGGTGCGGCGATAGGCGAGCCGGTGGATCAGCCACGGATAGCCGTGGTAGGCGAACACCACCGGGCGGTCGGTCGTGAACAACGAGTCGAACTCGGCGTCGCTGAGCCCGTGGGGGTGCTCGGTGGGCGGCTCCAGCCGCATCAGGTCGACCACGTTCACGACCCGCACACCCAGGTCGGGGAGATGGTGTCGGAGGAGGTCGGCGGCGGCCAGCGTCTCCCGCGTCGGGACGTCGCCACAGCAGGCAAGCACCACGTCCGGCTCTCCGTCGGCGTCGGTGCTCGCCCACTCCCAGATGCCGGCGCCGCGGGTGCAGTGCTCGACCGCCTCGTGCATCGAGAGGTAGGTGAGGCCGGGCGCCTTGCCGGCGACGATCACGTTGACGTAATTGCGGCTGCGCAGGCAGTGGTCGGCGACCGAGAGCAGGCAGTTTGCGTCCGGCGGCAGGTAGACGCGGACGACCTCGGCCTTCTTGTTCACAACATGGTCGATGAACCCGGGATCCTGGTGTGAGAAGCCGTTGTGGTCCTGCTGCCACACATGCGAGCTGAGCAGATAGTTGAGCGAGGCCACGGGGCGCCGCCACGCCAGCCCGCGCGTCACCTTCAGCCACTTGGCGTGCTGGTTCAGCATCGAGTCGACGATGTGGATGAACGCCTCGTAGCAGTTGAACAGGCCGTGCCGCCCGGTCAGCAGGTACCCCTCGAGCCAGCCCTGGCACAGGTGCTCCGAGAGCACCTCGGTCACCCGCCCGCCGGCGGCCAGGTGGTCATCACCGTCGAGAATCTCGCCCTCCCACTGCCGGTCGGTGACCTCGAACACGGCGGTCAGCCGGTTGCTCACCGTCTCGTCCGGGCCGAAGATCCGGAACGTCTCCGGATTGGCGGCGATGGTGTCGCGCAGGTAGGCGCCAAGAACGCGCGTTGCCTCGGCCCACCCCTTCCCGTGCTCCTCCACCGGCACCGCGTAGCTGCGGAAGTCGGGCAGCGTCAGGTCGACCAGCAGCAGGCCGCCGTTGGTGCGCGGGTTGGCGCTCATCCGCCGGCTGCCCCTGGGCGGCAGCTCGGCCAGCTCGGGAATCAGCGTCCCCTCTGGGTCGAACAGCTCCTCCGGCCGGTAGCTGCGCATCCAGCGCTCGAGAATCGCCAGGTGCCCGGGGTTGGTGCGTGTCTCGGCCAACGGCACCTGGTGGGAGCGCCAGGTTCCCTCCACCGGGACCCCATCCACCGTCGCCGGGCCGGTCCAGCCCTTGGGTGAGCGCAGCACGATCATCGGCCACACCGGCCGCCCCGTCGCACCGCGATGGCGCGCAGCACCCTGGATCTCGTGGATCTCGTCGAGCACCCGGTCGAGCGCCACGGCCATCTGCTGATGCATGTCGCCGGGATCGCTGCCCGAGACGATGTGAACGCGGTAGCCGTACCCCGCGAACAGCGCGGCGAGCTCCTCCTCGGGGATCCGTGCCAGTACCGTGGGGTTGGCGATCTTGTAGCCGTTCAGGTGCAGGATCGGCAGGACGGCTCCGTCTGTCACGGGATCCAGGAACTTGTTGGAGTGCCAGCTGGTCGCCAGCGGCCCGGTCTCGGCCTCACCGTCGCCGACGACGCAGCAGACGAGCAGCTCGGGGTTGTCGAGCGCGGCACCGAAGGCGTGGGCGAGCGAGTAGCCGAGCTCGCCGCCTTCGTGGATCGAGCCTGGCGTCTCGGGAGCGACGTGGCTGGGGATCCCGCCCGGGAACGAGAACTGCCGGAACAACCTGCGGAGCCCGGCCTCGTCGCGCGACACGTGAGGGTACACCTCGGAATAGGTGCCCTCGAGGTAGGCGTTGGCTACCAGACCGGGGCCGCCGTGCCCGGGGCCGGTGACGTAGATCGCGTCCAAGTCACGCTCGCGAATCGCGCGGTTCATGTGCGCGTAGACGAAGTTCAGGCCCGGCGTGGTGCCCCAGTGCCCGAGCAGCCGCGGCTTGACGTCCTCGGGTACCAGCGGCCGTCGCAGCAACGGGTTGTCGAGCAGATAGATCTGCCCGACGGACAGGTAGTTGGCGGCACGCCAGTACGCGTCGAGCAGCGTCAGCTCGTCGGCTGTCATCACGTCGGTCGATGCCCGCGACTCCATGAGGGGACGGTATCGCGTCTGCTGCGGGCGGTGCTAGCGTCTTGCCGTGGCCGGCCAGATGCAGGCGATGGTGCTCTCAGCTCCTGGTGACTTCCAGCTGCGGACGGTCGGCGACCCGGTGCCCGGCCCCGGCCAGACGCTGATCGAGATCTCGGCCTGCGCCGTCTGCCGCACCGACCTGCAGATCGTGTCCGGCGATCTGGAGATGCGCCGCTCGCCCGTGATCCCGGGCCACCAGGTGGTCGGGCGGCTGCCGACCGGCGAGCGGGTGGGCGTCGCCTGGCTGGGCGGCGCAGACGGCACCTGCTCCTACTGCCGGGGCAGACTCGAGAACCTGTGCCCGAACGCCGAGTTCACCGGGTGGACGCTGGACGGCGGCTACGCCGAGCGGATGGTTGCCCGCAGCGACTACGTCTTCCCGCTCCCCGATGGCATGTCTGACCTGGAGGCCGCGCCGCTGCTCTGCGGAGGCATCATCGGCTACCGCTCGCTGCTGATCAGCGGCATCCAGCCGGGCGGCCGCCTCGGCCTGTTCGGGTTCGGCTCCTCGGCGCACCTCGCGATCCAGGTGGCCAAGCACTGGGGGTGCGAGGTCTACGTGTTCTCGCGGTCGGAGCGGGAGCACGACCTGGCCCGAGCGCTGGGGGCCGACTGGATCGGGGGATACGACGACCAGCCGCCGGCGCCGGTCGACGCGTCGGTCACGTTCGCACCGGTCGGCTCCGTCGTCGTAGCCGCCCTGACCGCCGTCGCACCGGGTGGGACGGTGGCCATCAACGCGATCCACCTTGACGGCATCCCGGCGTTCTCCTACGACCTGCTCTGGCGTGAGCGGTCACTGCGGTCGGTGGCCAACTTCACCCGCGCCGACGCCCGGGAGTTCCTGGCGCTGGCAGCCGAGATCCCGATCCACGCGGAGGTGACGACGTTCGACCTGGACGCGGCCGGCGACGCCCTGTCGCAGCTGGACGCCGGAGACATCCAGGGAACCGCCGTCCTCCGCGTGCGTTGAGTTCTGGGCCGATCCGGCCGATATATCCGACATGACTCCAATCTCGCTCAAACGCGCCCTGTATGCGGGCGCGGTCACAGCAGCCGTCAGCATGCTCGCCGCCGCGGCCGTGGGCACGATCCTGCTGGCCCAGTCGCTCAAGGCCGGCGGCCACACCAGCACCTCCAGCACCATCGCCTACGCTGCCGCCGGGTTCATCCTCGCCAGCATGATCGCGGTGGGCGCATCAAACCTGATCCTGGTCCGGCCCACGGGCCGCGTCAGCCGGGGCCGCGTGGCTGCGGCGGCCGTGGCGCTGAGCGCCGCCGTCCCTGCCTGCGCGGTGCTCGCCCTGCTGGTCGGTCCGCAGCTGATCAGCGGGTTCGGCCTGCTGCTGGCCATCTCGGCGCCGACAGCCGCGGCAATCACCCTGGTCGTCTACATCTGGGCGCGCACCGCGATCCCCTGGGTGAACCGCAGCGCCACCACCCCGGTCTAGCCGTCCGCGCAATCTAGGTGCCGAACAGCGGCCGCAGCGCGGCGTAGAGCGCGCGGTGGCGGATGTAGAGCTCCTCGTACACAGCCTGACAGACCGGCCGCGGCTGCAGCGGCTCGAGCCGGCGCCCGGCCATCTCACGGCTGGCGGTGGGGACGTCGGGATGCAGACCGACTCCGGCAGCAGCCAGCATCGCCGCCCCCCGGGCGGTCGTCTCGACGTCCTCGGGCCGTGTCACCGGCAGCCCGGTCACGTCGGCGCGGATCTGGCGCAGCAGGTCGCCGCGGGCGCCGCCCGCCACACAGACCAGCTCGGTGGGAGCGAGGCCGGCGGAGCGGATCGCCTCCAGCACGTCACGTAGCGCGAAGGCGTTGCCCTCGAGCAGGGCGCGGGCCAGGTGCGAGCGGCCGTGGGCCGCGGTCAGCCCGAACCAGCCGGCCCGCGCGTCTGCGTTCCACTCGGGCGCCGTCGCCCCTGCGAGCGCCGGTACCCAGAGCACGCCGTCCGCGCCCGCCGGCGCATCGGCCGCCAGGCCGTTCAGCAGCTCGTAGACGTCGGCGCCGGTGGCCGCGGCACGCGCCGCCTCCACCGATCCCAGCTCATCGCGAAACCAGCGGTACGCGCCGCCCGACAGCCAGCCCGGGTTCTCGAGCAGCCAGATGCCCGGTGCGGCGTGGGGATGGAGCTCGGTCACGCCCTCGTCGTCCAGCGCGGGCGTCGGCGACACCGCGCAGACCGGCTCGGCGGTGCCCATCACGTCGCACACGACTCCCGGCTCCACCACCCCGGCGCCGAGCGTGGCCGCCATCTCGTCGCCGCAGCCGAGCACGACCTGAGTGCCCGGGTCGAGGCCTGCGGCCTCGCGCAGCCACGGCGCCACGGGGCCGAGCGCGAGGTGCGCCGGGCGAACCGGCGCCAGCGAGCCCGGGTCGATCCCGAAGGCCTCCCCCACCTCCTCCGACCAGTCGCCGCCGCGAACGTCGAGCAGCATGGAGGACGAGGCGTTGGACGGATCGACGGCCAGCTCGCCGGAGGCGTGCCAGGCGACGAACGAGCCCGGCAGCAGGAACCAGCGGGCGGCCGCATGCTGCTCCGGCCGGTTGCCGGCCAGCCAGGCGATCTTCGCCGCGACGTGCCCAGGGTCGAGATTGCAGCCGGTGATCTCGCGCAGCCGCTCGGGCCGGATCCGGTCGGCCGCGGCCTCGCACTCCGATCCTGCGCGCCGGTCCATCCAGATCAGCGCCGGCCCGGTCGCCTCGCCGTCGGCCGCGGCCGGCACCAGGCCGTCGAGCTGCGAGCCGAACGAGACGGCCCGGATCGCCGAGCCGTCGACCGCGCGCCTGACCTCGGCCAGTGCCTGGGCGACGGCGCCCAGCCACTCGCGCGGCTCCTGCTCGGCCCAGCCCGGGCGCGGGTACGAGAGCGTGTGCGGCACGTAGCTGGTGGCGTGGTGGCTTCCGTCCGGAGCGATCGCCTGGGCACACGTGCCCTGCGAGCCGACGTCGACGCCGACCACCAGCTCGGTGGCCATCACCCCTCCTCGCCGTCGCCCGGCCCGCGCCGGTAGACGCTGATCTCGAAGGCGTCCGCCAGGTGGTGCTCCTCGGAGACCAGGACGACCACCCCGTCAGCCGTGCTGTCGACCTGGAACAGCGTCAGTAGCAGCGATCCTCTTGGCACGCCCAGGCGGCGGGCGACGGTCCCGGTCGCCGCGTTCGGCGTGATGGTGGAGACGCCGTGGTGCACGGTCATCCCGCGCGCCGCCAGCGCGGAGTAGATCGAGCCTCCGCTGACGTCGCGCATCTCGTCGGGCGCGATGATGGCGGGCGGGCACCAGTCGGTCACGTCCACCACCCTCCGTCCGCCGGCGGTGCGGACCCGGCGCAGGACGCTGACCTGCTCGCCGACGTCGATTCCCAGTGCCGACGCCACCGGCGCCGGGGCGCCCTCCGGGCCGCATGACTCCTCGACCGACCCCGCCTCGAGCCCCATCGACTCGATCATCGAGGACACGCCGAAGTTGCGGCTGAGGTCGTTGCGCAGCGGAGGGCGGTCGGTGACGTACGTGCCCGAGCCGTGGCGCCGCCACACCAGCCCATCCTCCTCGAGCAGGGTGATCGCCGCCCGCAGCGAGCTGCGGGAAACACCCAGCTCTCGGGCCAGCTCCGGCTCGCTCGGCAGGCGATCCCCGGCACCGAACTCCCCCGCCACCACCCGCTCGCGGAGCAGGTCGGCGATCGAGTGTCGCAGCGACCGGCGGGGAGTGGACGCGGGCAAGTCGCTCGTCCTAGGGCCGGACGACGACCTTGAGCACCTCGCCGGCGCGGATCCGCGCGAACGCCCCCGGCGCTCCGTCGAGGTCGACGACGTCCGAGACGACCGCCCGGAGGCCGCCGATGTCGCCGGACAGCATGTCCAGCGCGTGCACCTGGTCGCGGTGCCGGGAGGCGTAGGAGCCGTGCACCTGCACCTCCTGGTAGTGGAGGATGTTCGACGGAAACCGCATGTGCGTGGTGCCCTTCGGCAGCCCACCGAAGAACAGCACCCGGCCCCGCGGCCCGGCCATCTCCATCGCCTGCTCCTGGGCGATGTCGCTCGAACAGGCGACGATGACGACGTCCGCTCCGATGCCGTCGGTCGAGTCGCGCGCGGTCGCGATCGGGTCGACCGCCGACGTGTCGACGTACGCCATCCGGTCGTCGCCGAGGATCTCACGGGCCAGGTCAAGGCGGCCGGCCGCGGTCTCCAGGAGCTGGACGTGGCTTGCCCCCTCGAGCCTGGCGATCGCGCAGTGCGCCGTCCCCACCGGCCCGGCGCCGATGACGACCACGGAGTCGTCGAGGCCGATGTTGATGTCCTTGTGGCCGCAGATCGCGTCGGACAGCGGATCGGCAAACGTGGCGTGCTCGTCGGACAGGCCCTCCGGGATCCGGAACAGGTTCTTGAGGGCGATGTTCGGGACGGCGACCAGCTCGGCGTAGGCGCCCTGGTGGTCGAATCCCATCAGCTCGCCGTTGACGCAGAGGTGCTCGTTGCCCGTGCGGCACATCCGGCAGTGGCCACACCACAGCGTGGAGATGCAGTGCAGGTGGTCGCGGTGCTCGATCCCCATCTCGGCGATCTCTGCCGCCGCACCCGGCCCGATCTCGATCAGCTCGCCGCTGATCTCGTGGCCCAGCACCCAGGGCGGCGAGATCCGGCGGTCGCCGTTGTAGAAGCTGCGGACGTCCGTGCCGCAGATCCCGCAGGCGGTCACCCGCAGCAGCACGCCGTCCTCCGGACAGGTCGCGTCCGGCACCGTCCCCACCGACATCTCACCCGGCCCATCCCAGATTGCCGCTCGCATGACCCTCCCGTCGCACGCCGTCCCGATCGAGCCAGTATCATACCGAGTTGTCCTACAACTTGGGGGATCCGGTGATCGAATTCATCTTCATGCTGACCCGCGACGACGTCACGCTCGGTGACGCCAGGGAGCTGTACGCCTCGATCGCGTCGAGCGGCGTGCGTCACGTCGGGTGCAAGGACGTGGGGCTTCCGCAGGCCGAGCTGAAGGCGCTCATGGACGACATCCGCAGCAACGGGCACACCAGCTACCTCGAGGTCGTGTCGGAGACCGAGGAGGCGACGCTGGAGTCGGCTCGAGCAGCAGTTGGGGTCAATCCAGACTACCTGATCGGCGGCACGCTGATCGAGCCTGTCCAGGAGATCATCGCGGGCACGGACATCAAGTTCTTCCCGTATGTCGGTCAGATCGTCGGGCACCCCTGCCTGCTGCGGGGAAGCATCGAGGAGATCGCCGAGGACGCGCGCCGGGCGGAGGCCCTAGCCGTCGACGGCATCAACCTGCTGGCCTACCGCTACGACGGCGACGTCGATGCGCTGGTCGAGGCGGTCGTCGATGCCACGTCGCTGCCCGTGGTCGCCGCCGGCTCGGTCGACTCGCCGGCCCGGATCCGGGCCCTGGCCGAGCGCGGCGTTTGGGGATTCACCATCGGAACCGCGGCGCTCGACGGCGTGCTGGTTCCGGGGGCGCCGCTGGCAGACCAGCTAGCCTGCGCGCTCGACGCGGCTGCGGCGGTGGCGTAGGGCACGGCCCTACGCCAACCGCCACTGCCTTCGTCCCCTCCCTACACGGAGTCCAGGCCCTCGTTGACGAGACGTCCGATCGTCTCGTACTTGGCCCTGTCGTTTGACTTGATCCAGAACGCCCACGCCACACCGCCGACGAACACGATGAGGTCGATGTACAGCAGGTAGTTGACCCAGCTGACACCGGTGGCGAGGAAGCTCAGGTGCTTGATTGCCAGGTAGACGACGTAGACCTGGGCGACGACCGAGATCACCGGCGCCAGCGTCGTCGTCCACCAGTGCGCTTCGTCCTTATGGCTCGTCCTGAAGTAGACGATGATCGCAACCGACACCAGGGCCTGCGTGCAGAGGATCACGACCACGCCCATGATCGCCATCAGGCCGTACAGGTAGATGTAGGCGTTGGTGCCGGCGTCGTGCAGCCCCTCGCCGAACCCGAACGCGAGCACGATGCACGCCGTGATCACGGTCTGGGTGAGCGATGCGATGTGGGGCGAGTGGTACTTCGGATGGGTGCGCCCGAGCTGTGACGGGAGCACCTTCTCGCGCCCGAGCGAGTACATGTAGCGCGCCGCCGTCTGGTGGAACGCCATGCCGCAGGCAAACGATCCGGTCAGGATCAGGTAGCTCATCAGGTCGGAGATGAACTGGTTCCCGAACTGGGCCGCGGGCGCCAGGTAGTACCCGTAGTAGTTCGTCTGAGCGGCAAGAGCGGCCTGGGCCTGGCCGCCCCAGGCAGAGATGGATGCCCAGGAGGTGACGGTGTAGAAGATGCCCAGGCCGATGACCGAGATGTACATCGCCCTCGGCACGATCTTCTTGGGGTTCTTCGACTCCTCGCCGTAGTTCGGCGCCATCTCGAAGCCGACCCACGACCAGAAGGCGAAGAACACCCCGATGCCGGCGACGCCGGCCGCAACAGCTGTGCTCCCGTGACCGCTCGCGGGCAGGTCGTGGAAGGCCTTCAGCGGGTTCAGCGCCTTGGCCTGCACGTTGCTGTCGCCCGAGAAGAACACCGAGCCGTCGAAGATCAGCAGGATCAGCACCTCGGTCACCAGCGCTGCACCGAGCACCTGGGCCGAGAGGTGGATGTCGAAGTAGGACAGGATCGAGATCAGGACGACCATGAACAGTGCCGGGATCACCCACGAGAGGTGGACGCCGTACTGGTTCAGCTTGCCGGTCGCGAAGAACGCGAAGCCGCCGCATAGCGACGCCTCGAACACGGAGTAGGCCAGCGTGATGGCCAGTCCCGTACCCATCCCGAGCTCACGGCCGAGGCCGTGACTGATGAAGCTGTAGAAGCCCCCGACGGCCGTGACCTTGCGGGCCATCGCGATATAGCCGACGCTGAAAACCGTCAGGATGATGGTCGCGAACAGGAAGCCGGCCGGCGTGTACAAGCCGTTGCCGTAACCAACCGACAGCGGGGTATTCAGCAGCATGGCCGTGATCGGAGCCGAGCCCGTCACGGTCAGGAACAGCACGCCGGCGAGACCGACCGCACCTCCGTGCAGGTGGTGCACGTCGCCGCGCGAACTGACGTCGACACTGTCGACGACCGGGAGCATGCCCTGGTGGTGCTCGTGCATGCCCCCCTCTTCAGTACTCATCCAACACCTCCCTCAGATTCCCCGGCCAGCGCCGGAAGTTGTCAGACAGCTGAGTGGGGCGTTTGTACCATTTGCGTCGGCTGAGGGCAAGTGTCCCGGAGGGTCAGATCACCGAAATTGGCTCCCGGTCGCCCACCTTCTGCTCGCCCAGCACCTCCACCAGCATCTGGGAGACCACCATCCGCCAGCGCGGCCGATCGAGGTCGGGCGGGCCGAGTCTGCGGCCGCTGCGCGCGTACTGCGCCCGGGCAAGCCGGTCGAACGCCGCGATCACGTCGATCACCTGGTGGTAGTGCTCCCTGCCGGCGACGCCGCTGACCCAGGCGCGGGCCTTGCCGTCGTCCTCGAACACGCCTTCGGCCACACCCTGCCAGTAGGACTGCTGGAACAGGCAGCCGGCGTCTCCCTTGCTTGTCCAGCAGCCGGCGGCCAGCTCGTGCTCACCGGTCTCGATGCCTCGCAGCGACAGCTGCAGCAGCCGCCGCCCTCCGTCCGTCGCCGCCAGTCGCCTCAGCGAATCTCGCAGCTCGCGCTCTTCCCTTGTCATCTTGCCTCCTCGGTGAACACTGCATCTGGCATGAAGCAGCCGACGATCCAGTTGGGTGCGTCGACCACCTCCGTGATCTTCAGGTCCCCTGCCAGCGAGCAGAGGATGTACGCGTCCTCCTGGGACAGCCCCCGCTCCCGCCCCAGGTGGTCGATCATCGCGCGCACCGCCGAGCGGGCGGCCTCCATCAGGTCGGGCTCGACGCCCGTCGTTGCGAACCAGCCGCCGCCGTCGACGCGCCGGGTCAGAGAGCCGGCAGGCCGCCGGAAGGCCGGCGTGGTGATGACCATGTCGCGCACCACCGACACGCGGATGGTCGTGCGCATCGTGCACTCGAGCCCGGAGACGCAGACCTCGCCGTCGCCCTGGGCGGCGTGCGCGTCACCCAGCGACAGCAGCCCGCCCGCGACGCCGACCGGGAGGTAGAGCGTCGAACCGGCGACGGTGTGGCGGAAGTCGATGTTCCCGCCGCCGGGATGCGGCGGCGGGATCGGGACGTCTCGCATCCCCGCTCCCGGCACCCCGGTCGTGCCGCAGAACGGCTCGATTGGGATCTCGACGCCGGGCTTGAGCTGGGTGGTCGGCCCTGTGGTCAGGTCAAACAGCTTCAGGTAGGGCTGGTCGAACTCGCCCTCCGGCAGCAGCCCGAAGCCGGGCAGGATGAACGCCCATCCCCACTCGGGCAGCTCGAACTCGAGGAACTCGACGGCCAGCGCGTCGCCCGGCTGGGCACCGTCGACGTGGATCGGCCCGGCCAGCGGGTAGATCTTCTCGAAGTCGAGCCCGAGCAGATCTTCCGACGTCGAGCTCCGGGTGATCTGACCGCCGGCGAAGTCGTCGGTCTCGACCGTGATGGTGTCCCCAGGGCGCACCGACAGGACGGGCTCGAGCCCGGCATCCCAGCGCCTGTGGGTGGGCGCCGAGCGCTCGATCAGGTGATCGGCCATGGCGACCGGCAGTATCGCATGCCACGAAAGTCGCGACGTGAGCGGGACTACGCCCCGCGCAGATCCCGCGCCATCAGCTCGGCCTGGTTCGTTTCGTCCCACCACCCGGCCGGCCGCCACAGCGGCTCGAAGCCGTGCTGACGGTAGAACCGCCGCGTCGTCTGGTACCCGTCCGGCGGCGGATCTGGCTCCGACTGCTCGGCCAGCGTCGTCACGACGAGGTAGCGGGTGGTGGTGGGAAGCGCGCTGATCAGCGCATCGACCAGGACGCCGCCGATGCCCTGTCGCCGGTGTCCCGCCTCAACCGCCAGCCAGGTGATCTCCGCCGCCAGCCCCTCGGGAATCGTCCAGGTGATGAACCCGACGACTGCGCCGCCGTCCGTCGTGGCAACCAGTCCCGGCTGCGTACGGACTGCCTCGGCGCACGCGTCCCGGCCACCCTCGTCGCCGAAGTGATACGGCAGCGAGGCGACGACGGCGTCGCATGCCTCGGCATCGGCCTCGCCCAGCCTCCGGATCTCGACCACACAGCCAGCCTACCGCGGCCCCTCCCTATCGCCCGGACGGATGCCGCGCTGTATCTTCGGTGCGCGGGGTCATCGAAACGAAGGGGTCACATGTCTCATCTACGTCGTCTGCTGCCGTCGCGCGCCATGGCGGTCGCGGTGCTCGCCGTCTTCCTGGCGGTCGGCGGCCGGTCTGCCTACGCCGCGGCCAACAGCTTCCTGCTCAACACCACCAACACCAGCACCGCCCAGACAACGCTCAACGGATCTGCCGTACACGGGCCTGCGCTGCAACTGAGCAACACGTCAAGCAACACCGCGGCCACCGCCCTCGCCCTCAAGGTCTCCTCGGGCAACCCGCCGCTCACCGTCAACTCAACCAAGAAGGTCGCAAAGCTCAACGCCGACAAGCTCGACGGAATCGACTCCAGTGGCTTCGTTCAGGGCGCCGAGCACGCTCTGGCCAACCGCGTGGTGCTCACGGTGCCGGACGACGGCTCGAACAATCAGACCGCCGTGCTGAACGTTCCAGGGTTCGGTGTTCTGAACGCCATCTGCACCGCCTTTGACACTGGGTCCGCCGAGATCAGATACGCCTTCGCCAACTCGTCTGGCCAGGCCCTCGACGTCGACCGTGTGAACACGTACTTCGCAGATCCAGACGACACTTCGAAGAACGGGCTGTTTCAGAACATGTCGGAACACGTGATCACCAACGGGGGCTCCGATTTCACTGACCTGAGCTTTGTGGTCTCCCCGGGGAGAACCACGTACATCCAGGCGGACTACCAGATCGGTACCGGCACGGGATCGAGTTCGCGGCTGGCGACGATCCACGCCACGCTGACGATGGCCCAGGGCTCGACGAGCTGCGTCGGCTCCGCCCAGGCGATCATGATGCCATAGCCAGATCAGGCCAAACCGACGACCTCGACCGCGCTGCCCAGCGAGACGTGGTCGCGGCTGCGCACGCGCACCGAGATGCGCACGCGGTCAGCGCGGAAGAGGTCGTTGGAGCGCTCGAAGGGCGTGCCGTCGGCGCCCCAGGCGGTGCGCGCGATCGAGACCAGCGGGGAGCCGGCGCGCACCTCGAGCACGCGGGCCTCGGCCGCCGTCGCCCCGACCACCTCGATCCACTCCTCCGCCTCACCGGCCTTCTGCCCGTACTCGGATTCCAGCAGCTCGTACAGCGAACCCGACA
>Ga0265327_10003723_pt1 | contig 14194 bp, 12 predicted proteins | sample 41621metaG_FD_202089 | JGI IMG/M metagenome (GOLD analysis project Ga0265327, IMG submission 202089) | Rhizosphere microbial communities from Carex aquatilis grown in University of Washington, Seatle, WA, United States - 4-16-21 metaG | ecosystem: Host-associated > Plants > Roots > Rhizosphere... | reverse complement strand
GCCTGGCATTAAGCAGAGATAAAAAAGGAGTTCTTCAACTTTCCGAAAAAGGTCACATAGCTGATCGTCCAAGGGAAGTATTAAAAGACCCCTATGTGCTGGACTTTTTAAAAATCCCCGTTCGCCGTAGCGTGTATAAGGGCCGCTGGGCGTAGCGTCCTGCTCGCCGTAGCATGTAACACTGAGGCGCTGGCGTAGCGTCTCGCTACGTCCTGTTAAATCGGCGTCCCGCCGATAGCTAAACTGCTAAATAAAATCACTAACACAGCAAATTTTAAATTTTCACTACGATAATAGCAACTGCACCAGGCCGGAGGCCTTTTAAATAAAGACGTAGCGAGACACTACGCCGAACTGTCCGCCGTTTGTGACCATTTCATAAACGCACAAACAAAAAACATTAATTTGTATATTTATATTTAGAATGATAACAGGAACGAAAACCTAGGCGAAGCGTTGAATAAATTTATATTTCTATTTTAGTATTATTCTTATTAAATTTCTAACAATAAAATAAATGACACTCTTAACAAAATTAAAGGAATTAAATTATAAAATAAAGATGACGTTAATTTCATCCCTTTTTTTAGTTATACCTTTAACTATCCTAGCTTATCAAATGAGCCCTGAAAAAAATGATTATTTAGTAAGCTATCTGATTTGCATAACTGCTATCATACTTGGTTGGGTGTTCGCATTTATCACAAGCCCTTATGATAACAGCGATAAGAAAAATTTTAAGGAATTTTCTAAGCTTGTTGGAACTTTTCTAACCGGTTACTTTTTAAGTAAGTTTGATAAATTTTTAGATTCAATCGCAACAGTGCATGCTGAACTTACGATCTTAATAGGTGTGAGAATTTTATTGTTCATTTCTTTTTTCTTTCTTACCTGGATCGTAGTTTATGTTTTCCGACAATATGCAGATAAAACTGACCGGACACCGCTCTCAGCGTCCTATAAAAAACGTTTGCTCATTCCAATGTTAAACCGACGTGCAGCCGATAGGTAGATTGCCGTGAAAACACCCCCGTTCGCCGTACTGTGTATAAGTGCCGCTGGGCGTAGCGTCTCGCTACGTCCTGTTTAACCGGCGTCCCGCCGATATGTATGCTGCTAAATAAAATCGCCAATACCGAAAATTTAAAATTTGTATTTATTCGTGGAACAATCGCATCTTACTTAAGGCCGGAGGCCTTGTAAATAATGACGTAGCGAGACGTTACGCCGAACTGTCCATCATTCATCGTAGTTAGTTCACGTTGATCGTTGTTCTATAAACACAAACAAAAAACATTAATTTGTATATTTATATTTAGAATGACAACAGGCTATAAAATAAGTGAGCAGGATAAATTACATTTTGTAACCTTACAAGTAGTGGAGTGGGTCGATATTTTTACCAGAGAAAACTACCGTAAAATAATAATCGAAAATCTTGTTTACTGTCAAAAACATAAAGGGCTGGAAATTTATGGCTGGGTTATAATGAGTAATCACATTCATTTATTGCTAAAAAGTAATACAGATTCATTGAGCGACACTTTACGAGATTTTAAAAGTTACACGAGTAAAAAAATTCTTGAAGCGATTGAAAATGATCCGGAAAGCAGAAGAGACTGGATGCTGAAAATATTTAAAGAAGCTACATACAAACACAAACGAAATTCAGAATATCAATTTTGGACGCACGACAATCACGCCGAACATATATTTTCGAATAAGTTCATGTAACAGAAATTAGAATACATCCATAATAAGCCAGTGCGGGCAGGCATCGTGGAAAAACCAGAAGACTATAAATATTCAAGTGCCATTGACTATTCGGATGGTAAAGGATTGTTGGAAATAGGAAAAATAATAGTGCGTTGGAAAACGATTGGCTGAGGCCGGAGGCCATGCTAGTATGGCGTTGGGCGAAGCGTCTCGCTTCGTCCTGTTTAACCGGCGTCCCGCCGATAAGGAATATCGCTACAGAAAATTAAAAAAGAAATAAAATTTTATTTTCTACCTTGTGATAGAAATTTTTGGTCTTAGGCTACATGATCTTCAGCATAAAAAAATATCTGAACTTTAACGCTGCACCAACTATAGATGTGCATGTGCTTGATTTTGGTAAAAAGCTTTCTGCAGCAAACTGCCGCTATCACAAGCCTGATCACAGCGTTTTTTTTATGGAGTCGCCCACTTTTACTTATGTGGTAAGCGGTAATAAATACATGTTCATTAATAATAAGGAGTTTTTTCTAAAAGAGGGAGATCTGCTTTTTATTCCAAAGAACAGCGTGGTCTTTACGTATATTCCGCAACAAGCTATTGGTTTTGAGAGCATAAATGTAATCGTGCAGGATGCCCTGTTGAAGGACGGCGCAATGCCCTTTGCAAATACAAATGATCCGGTCTTATTTAGCTCTGCACTCATAAAAAGTATTGATCGGGTACTGGAAAACGACTTTGAAGGTTTTAAGATAAGTCTAAACAACGAAGCTTTAAACAGTACTGAAAAAAAAGATGCATGCATCACATTCCTATCACAACTTACCAGGAGTTTGATCCTTAACAAGGCTGTTGATAAGGGTTCAAAAATGCGGGATTTAAACGAAACCGAAAAAATAAAAACAGTGCTGCTTGAAAAGATGTATACGTCGGTATCATTGTCGCATATTGCAACACATTGCCATATGAGCGTTTCTTCTTTTAAAAGAAAATTTGAATTACTTTTTGGGGTTCCACCAAAAACATGGAAACGTACTGTGTGTTTACAAACGGCTTACTTCGTCCTGAAAACAGGCAATTACAAGATTTCGGACCTGCCGGACGCTGTTGGTTTCGAAAATTTTTCTCATTTTTCGTATGCCTTTAAAAAGCAATTTAAGCTTTCACCTTCGGCGATCACTGGAACTAAACCACTATCGACTAAAAGTCGATAGGTCTAAAGACCAAAAGGATGAAATTCTCATTTTGCAACACAGAGATTCGGAGACACAGAGAGATGTGCGTGTTTTACGGCCTCGACTCCGTGCCTCAGTGACTCTTGTTACTCTTGTGTTATTTTTAGAAACTGATCCCGCAAATGCGGGAGCGCTGAAAGCGCATATTTTTAACTAACGCCAGAGACCAATAAATTGAGCTAATTTCGATAACAGGCAGGCGTTGCAAAACTTAATTTTGCTTAAAAAAAGAAAATGATAACAAACGAAAAAGCAACTCATTTTGCCGCAAAGTGGATCAGTGCCTGGAATAAACACGACATAGACGCCATCTTAGAACACTATGCTGATGACATTGAATTTACGTCGCCGCTGATCGTTAACATTCTTAACCGTCCCAGTGGCAGGGTAATTGGAAAGGCGGAGCTTCGCGCTTATTTCTCAAAGGGCCTGGCCGCTTATCCGGATTTGAAATTTGAACTGTACCACGCATTCGCCGGGGTAAACAGTATTGTACTGTATTATAAAAGCGTAAAAAATCTTATTGCAAGCGAAGTATTTATCTTTAACGAACAGAACATGGTGCAAACCTGTTTTTGTAATTACAAAGAGAGTTGAATGCTTGATCGCTTCATGATACACGCGTTGGACGTCGTGCGGGATGCTTTGCCTAATCGAGGATCAGTCGGAAAAGTTGAGGGCCTTATAATTTTACTAATGCTTTACATGTAACGCGCCACTGACCGCAGCGGCATCCCCGTGAAGCCTGGCTTTAAAGCGGCTGTTTGGCGGAGGCTTTGTCCCAACGGGCAAAGACCCCGCACAAACATAGCCGATTTTAAGCCAGGCAAGCGGGATACAGCGAAGGGCAGGGCCTCTATGAAGTGAAAGGCTTTCCTGAAATAAGAAAAGTCTTTCTGCTTCAGAGAGGAGGCGCCCAAAAGACTTTTGAAACTAGAAACCACAACAGAATTTATCTCAACATCTCACAACTGATCCGAAAACAGTTTCATTTATAATCCCTTCAATCCTTCACCACCTTCACAAATTTCACATCGTTGCCATCTACGAGTTTAATTAAATACACACCATTCGGATAAGCTGCAAGATTGAGTTGTGTTGTACCAGGATCAATCTTTTCTTCTTTTAAAATCTGCCCGATTATATTTATCACTTTTACATTCAATACATCAGGTGTCTGGATACTAAGTGATTCTTTAAAAGGGTTTGGAAAAATAGTTGCGGAGATCTTTTCTGATTCGTCAATACCAGTGCAAACACGCACTGTCACTGCCACACTGGCCATGACGGTGCAACCATTCACCGAAGTCCCTGTAACAGAGTAGGAAGTGCTTGTTTGAGGGCTGATGACCATAGCCGCGCTAACAGGCCCTGAGGTCCAGGTGTATTGATTTGCTCCCGTTGCTGTTAACGTTGCTGTAGCGCCAATACACACAGGATTGATGGGCGCAGTGATAGATACCGTTGGAGAAGCATAAACAGTTACTGTGATGGTGGAAGGCGCGGAACAGCCATTGGCAGAGCCATTCACGGTATAGCCTGTGGTGGACGAAGGTGTTACGGTAATTACAGACGCGTTGGAATTTGTGCTCCAGGTATACTGTGACGCTCCAGTAGCTGTGAGGGCAAGCGTTCCACCAGGGCAAACGCCGGGATTGCTGCTGCTTATATGCGTGGCAGGTCCTGGCACTACAGTTACCGTAATGGACGTAAATGCTGAACTGGCGGCGCAGCTATTGGTGGCTGCTGCATAAAATGTAGTGGTGCCGGCACTTAATGTGGGAGTTACAAAAGAAGAACCGGTACCAAGACTTGCACCTGTAATAGAATTATACCAATTAAGTGTTCCTGTACCTGTTGCATTTAATGTTGCTGAACTTCCGCTGCACAAGCTTGCATTTGTTGCGGATGTAGTATTTACTGGGTTTGCAGGCGCGATGCATTCAAAGAACTGCACAAGAAATCCATCAGACGTTCCACCGCCAAAAACACTCTGATGACTTCCAGGAGTGGCAATGATGGTTGCTGATCCACAATACCCCGACATATAAATGTGACCGTTCGCATCTGCTGCGCAACCCAACGCCGTTTCTAACCCTGCACCTCCATAATAGGTTCCCCACACCCGTTGCCCAGTCGGCGTCATCCTGGCAAAAAATGCATCCTGGCTAACAAGACTTGTCTGAATACCATCTGCTGTTGCAATGCCTGCAGGAGAATTGGTGATCCCCGCAATGTAAATATCTCCGGAAGGTGCTATGGCACAGGCTCCCACGGCATCGTCGGTATTCCCTCCATAATACGTTCCCCACTGGCGAACACCTGCACTATTAAATTTCACCAGCATACCATCACCGTTCAAAGCCATGCCAATAACAGGTTGGAATGTTCCAGGCGTTGAGATGCCCGTTGGCGAGGCTGCAAGGCCCGCAAAATAAATATTTCCGAACGCATCTGTAGCGCAGGAACTAATATTTTCCAAAGAAATATCTCCATAGTACGTGCCCCATTGCCTGACACCGGCTGAATTAAATTTTACGAGATAACCATCGTACAAACCAACAAACGCGGTTTGATGTGCGCCGGGAGTAGCAATATTAGTGGTCTCCATGGTAAGACCCACCATGTATACATTTCCACTTCCATCCACAGATACTGCATTTCCGGGAGCATAGGTCGGACCTCCATAATAAGTTCCCCATTGACGAACGCCAGCCGTGGTGAACTTTACAAGAAAACCATTGCCAACCGCTGTTTGATGCGAACCTGGCGTGGCTATGGGATTAGCCGGGAAACCTCCGGGTGCAGACATGGTGTAACCTGACATGTATAAATTAGTTCCATCAACAGTTATTCCCAAACCCTGATCTAAACCACTGCCACCGTAATAGGTGCCCCAAACGCGGGCTCCCAGGTTATCAAATTTTACAAGCATTGCGTCAAATCCTCCTCCACTGAATCCCTGGTGTGCAGTACCAGGACTTGCAATGCCGGAATTAGAGCCGGAAGTTTTTCCTGCCACATAACAATTTCCCGCAAGGTCTGTTGCACAACTGTTCCCTGCTTCTTCGCCTGTTCCACCGTAATACGTGGCCCACTGGCGTATGCCCTGATCGTTCAGTTTTACAAGGAACGCATCGTAATCACTGCCGGAAAGTGCAGCCTGGTATGCCCCTGTTGTTGCGATGTTGCTTGTTGATTTACTGCGTCCTGTCATAAACACATTCCCGTTTACATCCGTGGCGCAACCTTTTCCTTCATCCACATCGCTACCTCCATAATAGGTTCCCCAGCTTCTTACCATAGGATCGATTATGAGTGGTAGTGCAGGATTGTGAACTGAAATGAAAAAACTTAGTTCTTCCCCCTTTAAGATCCAGCGTGCTTTTATTTGTTTTTTATTTTGGTAAACACGTGGTGCTTCTTCTTTTATATTTCCTAAAGGCGTTTTAAAAAGCATTGAGCCATCGTCCTGCAGAACGATTCCGTTTGTACCTTTTACACGAATGCGGATCTTCGAATAATCCGCATAAGGCGCCACCAGGTAATCGTATTTTAAATTTTCATGTTGATGATAATAATGTAAATCGATATTATCATAAATGTTTTTATAAGTTAATCCGGAATACGTTTTCACGTTGCGAACACCATCAGGACAAACAGAAAGATAATAATTTGACCATCCTGGCAAGGCGTCTTCTGTTTCGATTTTAGAAGGGTTAACATTCAGCCATTCCAGGTCGAGACGATACACCGAAATTTCGTCAGGCACCATTTTGTCCACAGGATTCAGACTGTTTATGATAAGCTCTTTTTCTTTTTTCCAACGCGCTACTTTGCTCAGTTGGTAACTGATTCCGCTAGCACGCAGGTGATATGCCAAACCGCCGGCGCTACTTGAGAATAATATATCGGGACGCGCGTTTCCATTTTGATCACTGAGCTGACCTTTATTTTCGATAAAACCAGATGTCTGAATATTTTTATTTAACTGCGCTGAGCCGGATAACACAAGGAATATACTACTTGCGGATAAAAAAAGGTTTAGGTGTTTCTTCATGCTTTCTTTTTTGAAAACTAAAACTAAGTAAATGGTCTTACGAACTAAAGTTATTCAATCACTCAAAACGGACATTCAATCATTAAGATCAGGCCATAAAGATTCCATTAAATAAATTGGTAAAGTTCTAATCCGGGTAGTATGTTGTTAGAGGTGGAAGAAACATAAGTCATTTCGAATAGGCATGGAGTGTTTAAGAGTGGCCGTATCCAGAGCTCTGCTTAAATTTTTGATACCACCCAGTAACCTATCGGGATTAAGGATGTTTTATCAAAAATTCTGAATACTTTTTGTATATTTAATGTTGTCTGAGGACGGCAGCAGTCCTTCGGAAAATTTTTATAAACTACCCGAATATCAACCAACATCTAAAATTAACCAAATGAAAAAAAATTTACACTTTCTTTTGATCGTTTGTCTGCAGCAAGTAAACGCACAAACACTTTCCAACACAACTTGAAAGGTTAGTAATACGGCAAACACGTATTTAGAATATTTTCATTTTGGTACGAATATATTATCTTATAGTAGTGATAATATTTTTTATTCTAATCTTTCATCGTTTACGGTAAGTGCTAATCATTTTTCAATTAACGATTTATCTGGCGCACCTTGCTCAGCCGATACAGGACGTTATACCTTTTTGATTCAAAACACGGGTGTGACATTTTCATTAATTAACGATGTATGTGCTGGTCGGCCAGATGTATTTACCATTTTTAATTGAACACGTTTGGCAACGGGAATTAACGAAATTAACCTGGCAGCATCAGTGAGTATTTATCCAAATCCTGTGAGCGATCAGTTCTCTATTGACATAAACAGCCTTGGAACATTCAATGTTGAATTGTTTGATATAAAAGGCTCACGGGTGTTTAAAGGATTGATGTGACTCCTTTTAATGATGGAGTTTATACTTTGGCCATAAAAACCTCTGAGGGTACCATAAATAAAAAATTGGTCGTAGTGCGTTGACAAATTGGTTACTGGAAATTTGATCTGCATTCTCCAAAACGTCTGGAATCACCACTACCAAAAATTTAAATTTTAGTATTTAAAAGTTGTAGATCTCAAAACTGCATCAGGCCAGAAGCCAGATTCAACAGAGCTTGTCGGGTGATCTAATAGCATTGCACGAGAAACATAATCAAAAAATATTCTCCTGTTGGCGCAGAAACAAAGCGAATAGTCAACGAATAGACGAAGACTAAATCAGTACTTCACAATTAAATTAATAATCCAGTTGAACAAAAAGCGTATCCAATCCCGGAACATTGAAGGTCTTCGTGTTTGTAGTGTAATCCGAATTATGCAGAAGCTCGTACACGAAATTATCCGGTTGGTTTCCTTTAATGTGCCAGAAAAAAGTTGTGTCTTTGGCTAAAACATTTCTGCCCAGCCAAAGTGTATCAGTCCCATGTCTCTCTGCATGAATCATTAAAGTTGCGAAAGCGGGTAACTGATAGTCGATATGATTTGATTTTCCATTTGCTATGTGGATAAATTGAACGCTATTATCACACTGAGACGCCATTCCATCTAAACCATAGCTCGCATTCCTATTGGCCTGGAAGACTATTTTGTATTGGCCATTGGCATCGGCAGTGGTGGTAGAGATTCTATTGGTATGAGATCCCACATTTTCTTCTACGAACAAGGTGGCAAAAGGAATAGGTCGTGCCGAAATCGTTTGGCGTGCCGTTCCTTCCACAGTTGTTTCTTTACTGCAACTCAGCAGAAAGAAAAGTAGTAGATATAGAGAAACGCGTCTCATTTTGTTAGATAAAATTAATGAATTTAATTGAAAAAGTAGAAGTTCCTTCGAGTAGGCATGGAACATTTAAGAGTGGCCGTATCGAGAAGTCTTCTCAATTCTCTATACGATTTTAGTGAGAGGCAAAACAAAAATCTACTCGAATTGACGTTCATAAATTAGGAGAAGCACCTCGTTGTTATTTTATTATCTCAATGTACATTTGTATATTTAGTCTGTTGACTTAATATCAAACCCTCTCCAACATCTAAAACACAATCGCATGAGCTTAAACAAAACCGAACAGAATTTTGGCGTGATCATTAGCTTTTTCGCTATACTCTTGTTATTATCTTATTTTATTTTTTCTATAGTTGGTTTCGACGATCAAGTGCTCTTATTGCTGGCATTTGGAATTGTTTTCATCACTTTGCTTTGCCTCTGCATTTTTGTGCCGCGCAGATTTAGAAAAGCAAATAAAATACCTGAGATCGATTACCTGAATCTTGGAACACAGAGATATATTTTAGGTCTGTTTATGATCTTTTACGGGCTCCCTAAGCTCATGGGTACTTTTTTTGACTACCAGTTGTTTGCTCTGGACTCTAAATTGAATGAAGTTTCTGAGTTTGAACTGGCCTGGTATTATTTTGGAAAAAACAGGTGGCAGGAATTATTTGCGGGGCTGATGGAATTTATTCCCGGTATCTTGTTGTTCAGCAAACGAAGATATTATATAGCATCTATTATTTTACTTCCCGTTACTGCACAGGTTTTTATTCTGAATTTATTTTTTAAAATAGGTGGCGTCACCTTTCCGGCAGCCACAATCCTGCTGGCATGCAATGTTTACATACTCTACAGCCAGAAAGAAAAGATCATTCAATTTTTCAGATCACTTAACTTTACGCCCGACATCCAGCTAGGTAGCAAAACAAAAATTTTCATCAAAATTTGTAGGTGGACAATTTTAGTATTGGTGGCATTAGTAATTTTTATAAATGTAAAACCTTTTATTTTTAAATCAGAGCGTAAAACAAAATACGAAAAACTCATCGGCATGTACACACTCGAAAAAATGACAAAAAATAACCGCAATTATGTGCCTGCTAATGATAGTAGTTTCTATAAGGACCTGTACATTGAAAAACAAGACCGTTGGAATGTGCTAAGAAGGTTTAACAATGAAACAAGTGCTTTTGTCCTGGAGATCAATTCAAAAAATGATTCTTTAAAAATATACATCAACAAAGGTGGTTCAGGGGATGATCCGGACATTATAGATTCTGTATCGGTTCTGAAAGGCACCTACCGCTTAGAAAATAATCTTCTTAAAATAAAAGGTGTTCAATTAAAAGATACACTTCAATTAAATTATAAGAGACAAAATATTAAACCGAAAAAATGGTTTTGGTAAGGTGATTGCAGCAAATAAAAATTAAATAAACACATGAGCAACATCCCATTTCAAACAATCGACTGGACCACCATTGAAAAAGTGGAACACAAAGGAGAAACAGGCATTGCGTTATGGCAAACGATGCAATTCAGTGGATTAAGAATTCGCTTAGTAGAATATTCAAAAGGATATTTGGCAGACCATTGGTGTCAGAAAGGACATATTGTTCATTGCCTGGAAGGAGAGTTTATCACTGAATTAAGTACAGGTGTGAAATTAAAATTATTAAAAGGAGAGTCTTATGTGGTATCCGACGAATTGAGTTCTCACCGTTCCTTTTCTGAAAACGGCGTTAAACTTTTAATTGTTGACGGAGATTTTTTGAAGCGCGACTAAATAATTTATACAAAGAAAAATTTTATGGCTTACGACACAACCCTTGCCGACAGAATAAGAGAATACGTCTCCGACTTTCCAAAATTAAAGGTGGAAGAAAAGAAAATGTTTCGCGGACTCACATTTATGATCAACGATAAAATGTGTGTAAGTGTGAGTGGAGAAAATTTAATGTGCCGTTTCGATCCGGCCCTGCAGGAAGAAGTTGCTGAACAAAGAGGTTTTCAAACGATGAAGATGAAGGGCAAAGAGTATAAAGGATTTTGTTATGTGAGTCCCGATGGAATTAAAACGAAAAAGAATTTTGAGTATTGGATCAACCTTTGCCTCGACTTTAACGAACGGGCAAAATCTTCGAAAAAAGCTAAGGCCAAGTAAGGCCATTTAACTTACGGTGCTAAATACTACGGGCTATTGCGCCATGGGATGCACAGGGTTTAGTTCTTTTTTCGCTTAAATTTGATTTCTATGACGAGCGAAAAAAACCGAGCGATCAGCGAGCCCGACGCAGCCCGGTTCCGAACCTGCAAAACATGGAGAAACGACCGAGGTTTTGCAACTTCGGAAGGCGCCCAAAAAATTTATGCAAAACTTCGAAATAAGTTATTTTTGAGGGTCAGCTAATTATTTCAAGATAAACAATCATGATTTACATCACACAACTCATTTACATCATCGCCGGACAAGAAAAAATTTTCGATGAATTTGAAAGCATTGCTATTCCAACTATTCTAAAATATAACGGAAGACTTTTATTACGCGTGCGCCCAAACGAAAACTCTTTTATAGAACATCACACGGAGAAACCATACGAAATACACCTTGTAGAATTTAATTCAGAACAGGATTTTGAAAACTTCAAACATGACAAAGAGCGAAAGAAATTTTTGCATTTAAAAGAGCAGTCAATAAAAGCATCCGTTTTATTTCAGGGGAAAAAATTATAAAATCATAAGATCAACTAACTCTTTTCACAGCGGCAAGTAGAAGAACACTAAAAATAAACATACTTTTGTGCGATTCAACTGAATAGTCCTTACTTTCGTGATATATGCAAACACGCATTCAAAATAGCTCCACCTGTATTTGTCGCGTTTCTCGCGCCTATTCAAAACACCTGTAAATGAACGAGCCAAAAAGTAAATCAACAAAACTTCAACGCTTCTGGAAACTTCTTGGTCCGGGACTTATAACTGGCGCCAGCGACGATGATCCATCCGGTATTGCCACCTACTCCCAGGCAGGCGCACAGTTCGGGCTTTCCACTTTATGGACAGCGCTTATTACATTTCCTTTAATGGCCTCTATACAGGAAATGTGTGCAAGAATTGGTTTAATCACAGCACAAGGTTTAACCGGAACATTAAAAACAAATTATTCAAAACCTATTTTGTACCTGATGGTGCTTTTTAGTTTTCCCGCAATAATAATGAACATAGGTGCCGACATAGCAGGAATGGGAGCTGTGGGTAATCTTTTATTTCCAGGTATTGATGCAATTTTTTTTAGTGTGGCTTTTACTTTACTTCTCTTAGTAATTATGATTTATTTACCGTATCAAAAAATAGCTTCTGTGCTTAAATACCTTTGCGTTGTTTTATTGGTTTATTTAGTTGTTCCGTTTTTATACAAACAAGACTGGACTGCTGTTTTAAAAGGAACGTTTGTTCCCTCGATAACTTTCGACAAAAATTTTATCAGCATCCTGGTTGCCATTCTTGGCACAACAATTTCTCCTTACCTTTTTTTTTGGCAGGCAACCATGGAAGTGGAAAACAGAAAACACAGCGAAAAATTATTAGTACTTGATAAAAGCATTATGAAAAACATGAAACAAGATGTAAATTTTGGAATGTTATTTTCAAATCTCGTTATGTTTTTTATCATTCTCACAACAGGCACTGTTTTATTTAATGGCGGCATTCACCAGATTGACACAGTTGAACAGGCTGCGCGGGCTCTAAAACCATTAGCCGGGAATTTTGCGTATGTTCTTTTTGCGGTAGGTGTAGTGGGTACGGGGCTTTTGGCAATTCCTGTGTTGAGTGGCTCTCTCTCATATATCATTACTGAAACGTTTGGCTGGGAACAAGGACTCGACAAAAAATTTCACGAAGCCAAGGCATTTTATGTGGTTATTACCGTTTCACTCGTCTTAGGCTTGCTGATGAATTACATTGGCATCTCACCTATTAAAGCACTCATATACTCTGCCATTCTCTATGGTTTAACTGCTCCTGTGTTAATTGCAGTAATTCTTCATATTGCCAACAACAAAAAAGTTTTGGGAGAATACACCAATGGAACCCGCTCAAATATTCTTGGTTTCGCAACGTTGATTTTAATGACCGGTGCTGCTGTAGTAATGATTTATATGCAGTTTGCAGAAAATTAAGTTGTAGATCTTAAAGATTGATTTATTTCATGAAGCAAGCATAGAAAAATTCAGACAGCTTCCGTGAGTATAGGTCTGATTGAAAAAATAAAATATATTTGCATTAAATTCATCCCTCTTCTGATCCGTTTTTATTAGAGTTACTCTATGGCAAATCAATTCATCCATTTCACTGCGTTATTCCTACTCCTTCTGGTAACCGGCGTTTTCTGGGGACCCTGGTTTGCTTTACACCGTTCTTTAAAAGTTTTTAATGCGGGAGAATTTCTTCACATTGTAAAAACACTGGCGGCAAATTTGGCCGTTCCCATGCGAATCCTAATGCCAGCTTGTCTTCTTTTTATGTTATTATCCGTTTGGTTTTTCCCGCAAAAAAATTCGCTGGAGTTTTATCTAAATGCAGGTGCATTTCTTCTCACAATTTTTTCGCTCATCATTACATTAGCCATTGAAGTTCCTATTGTCACCCAAATACAACAGTGGACCCCGACAACACTCCCTCCCAATTGGGAAGCTATTCGTGATCGCTGGATAAAATTTCATATCATCAGGACCTTCTCTTCACTTTTGAGTTTCGCGTGTTACAGCGCTTCTGTTTTATTTTTGTAATTATGCAAACATCGACTTACGATAAACCACATTACTTTCCCGGATAAATATCGCGAAGCTGGAAAATAAATCCGCGTAAATTATTTTAGTTTAAAACGTTATTCATGTTTCTAAAGAATATTGCTCTGCGCGAGGGATGCGTCGGATTTAGCTCAATGTCCTTTAATTAAGTAACTTAACACGTTTGGAATTCAAAATGTAACGTAAGCACCTTCTGGTGAACGGGTTTTGGTGGCCGGCCTCATAAAATTTTCCTAGGAAATCTTTGCGACTTTAAAAGCGAGTACAAAAAGTTTAAGAAGAACTTTTGCGGGTAGTTGGTATTTGAGGAAACTTTTTGTACAGCTCGCGCGTAAACGCTCCGCTTTTCCGGCCCTTCGTCGGAAAATGATCGGAGCGTTGGCTTAAAGACGCAAATGATTTTCAGGAAAATTTTATGAAGCCTTGACTTTTTTGTTACTTTTTGCGTTAAGGCAAAAAGTAAGTTCTTAAAAGAGCAGAATACCAAAATAGGGATTGATCTATTATTCACAAAAACACTACCTTTCTATATTGGCCTCCAATAATCCTTAACTAAATGATATTGGGGTTTAGCTCCTTTTTTCTGCTGAAAAAAAAGCCGAGGTCATAT
>Ga0265327_10003722_pt1 | contig 14194 bp, 13 predicted proteins | sample 41621metaG_FD_202089 | JGI IMG/M metagenome (GOLD analysis project Ga0265327, IMG submission 202089) | Rhizosphere microbial communities from Carex aquatilis grown in University of Washington, Seatle, WA, United States - 4-16-21 metaG | ecosystem: Host-associated > Plants > Roots > Rhizosphere... | reverse complement strand
ATCAGCTCCGCGTCGCTGGCGGTCGGTGCCGCCAGCCTCAAGTTGTCGAGAATACTGCCGGAAAACAGCACATTGTCTTGCAACACCACGCCGACATGGCGGCGCAGATTGCGCTGGGCAAAATTGCGCACGTCCAGCCCGTCGATGCTGACCGAACCCTGGTGAACCTCGTAGAAACGGGTCAGCAATTGCACCAGCGTGCTTTTACCGTGCCCGGTCGGGCCGACGATGGCCAGCACCTGGCCGGCCGGCACATGCAGATCCAAATCGCGGATGACCGGCTTCAGCGCGTCCGGATCGTAAGCAAAGCGAACCGTGTTGAAAGACACGTCGCCGCGCACGGCGGGCAGGTGGATGGCATCCTCGCTGTCCACAATTTCCGCCTCGGTGTCGAGCAGCAGGAAAATGCGCTGCGCCGAAGCCGCGCCGGTGGCGTAGCGCTCGAACAAGTCGTTAAGCTCCTGCAACGGCCCTAAGAACATGAACACGTAAAACAGGCTCTCGGCCATCTGGCCGAAGCTGATTTCGCCGAGCGCGATGCCACGCCCGCCGACCAGCAGCAGCAAGGCCATGCCCAGCGTGGTCAGCAAGGCGGTGAACGGCAGGAACCAGCCGGAGCGGATGTTGCCGCGCACTAGGGAATAATTGAACTCGTTGACCAGCCCGCGGTAGCGTTTCCGGTTAGGCTCTTCCTGCACGGTTTGTTGCAGCAGCCGGACGCCGGACACGGTTTCCACTAAATGCGCGGTAAAGCGACTGCGGTTCTCGGCGACGACGGCCCAGTTGCGCTGCGAAATGCGTTTGAACAGCCAAGTGCCCGCCAGCAAGAACGGCACGATGCTGGCCAGACTCAAAAACAGCAACGGCGAAATCCGCCACATCAAGATGCCGGAGACGATGCTGCGCAGCAGCGCCGACAACAGTTCGGGCGGGCCTTGGATCAGCAAAGACTCCAAGCTGTCCACGTCACGGTCGGCGCGGGAGATGATGCGGCCGGCCTTGGTGCGGTCAAAATAGCGCACGCTCAAGGATTGCACATGGGTGAACACGCGCACGCGCAGGTCGTTCAACACGCGGATGGCGGCCGAGCCGGCCAGATATTGCGACACGCCGGCCAAGATAAAGCGCGCGGCCCAGGTCAAGGCCATGGCCGCCGCCAGCCACTGCACGTACTCGTATTGCACGCTCCAGCCCGCGCCCTGGCGAATCAAGCCTTTGTCGATCAACAGACGAATGAGCCAAGGGCGTAAGAAAATCGCCGTCACCAGCAAGATTTCAATGCCGATCACCGCGATGACACGCTTGCGCACCGGCGCAAGCAGCGGCACCAAGCGGGAGAACATGCCGCGGTTGAGAGACTTCTTGGCGAAGACCTCTTCCATCTCGATGTCGCTGAGGACTTTAGTGCGCAGATTTCTTTCAGCCATTTGCCAACCCCAAGCCAGCCTGTTTTCGTGGAAGCACCCAGTTTTTAGCCATTGTCCAATCCCAAAAGGTCGCGGTATTCCGCATTCGTGCGGGCCAAGGTTTCATGGCTGCCCTCAGCCACGATGCGGCCGCCGCCGAGCATCAGCACATGGTCGGCCAACAGAATCGTGGACAGCTTGCTGGCGATGATAATCAAGGTCGTGCCATGGCCGTCGGCCCGTTTCAGCTTGCGGATATTGTTGAGGATATTCCGCTCGGTGACGGCGTCCAGCGCACTCGTGGCGTCGTCCAAGACCAAAATGTCCGGCTTGCCGAGCAGGGCGCGGGCCAGGCTGACCCGTTGCCGCTGCCCGCCCGACAACGTCACGCCCCGGTCGCCGAAGCGGGTTTCCAGCCCGTGCGGCAGCCCTTCCAAGACTTCCTCGGCGGCGGCCAGGCGCAGGGCTTCATGCAATTCCGCGTCGCTGGCATCCGGCTTCGCCAGGCGCAGATTGGCGGCGAGGCTGTCGGAAAACAAAAAGCTCTCCTGCGGAGCCACATGCACGCGCTTGCGCAACTCGCCCGTATCGACGCGGCGCACATCGCGCCAGCCGGTCTTGTCCGAGCCGACCGCCAGCATCCCCTCATCGACATCCAAAAGCCGCGCGAACAAGCTGGCCAGCGTGCTTTTACCGGAGCCGGTCACGCCGACGATGGCGACCACCTCGCCCGGCTGGATGGTCAAGGAGCAAGCGTTCAAGATGTCGCTGCCGCCGCCGGGCGTGGCGACGCTGACATCGGTCAGCTTCAGGCCCAAAGGCTCTTTCGGCAAAGGCCGCTGGCCGCTCAAAAAAGCCGGCTGGGCGTCGAGCAATTCCCAAATGCGCGCCGCCGAGGAGCGGGCGTCGGCGAAGGTCTGCATGACCCGGCCGATGCCCTCGACGCGGAACACCAAGGTCGTCGCCACCAGCAAAGAAGCCACCAACTCGCCCAGGTTGATCTTGCCTTGCGCGACCAATTCGGCGCCGTAGAACAACACCCAGACATGCCCCAGCGAAACCACCAATTGCGGAAATGGAATGCGCGAGGTCGAGTAAGCCAAGGCGATGCGGGCCTGCTCGGCGAAAATCGCCACTTGCTCGCTGAAGCGGTCGATGCGGGCCGGTTCGACGGCGAAGGCCTTGATGACCCGCACGCCGTTGATGCCCTCCGACAAATCCTGGTTGACCTGGTCGTAAGCGGCGCCCACCGAACGATCCAAGGCCACCAGGCGCTCGGTCTGCGCGACGAAAATACTGATGCCGAGCAGCATCAAGGCCAGCGGCACCAGCGCCAGATTGACGTTGTACCAAGCCAGCAGGCCAATGGAAGCGACAATCACCAAGGCGGTGTCAAACACCTGCCGCCAGAAACTCACCAAGGCATCGCGCACCTTGTCGGCGTCGCGGGTGGTGCGCGTCACCATCTCGCCGACGCCGTGCTGCCAGTGGAAGCCGAGATCCAGCCGCTGCACTTGCGCCAGAATGCGCTCGCGCAGGATCGACAGCAGCTCCTGGCCGATAATCAGCGCCAGCAGCCCGGCGGCGTATTGGATCACACCACGGCCCAAAGCCACGCCGGCCAGAATCACCAGCCAATGCAGGGCGACCGTGTAATCGAGGCTGCCGTCGGCCAGCTTCACCACCGCCGTGCCGCGCTCCACCTCATGCACGGCGCGACCCACCAACCATTGCTGGCCAGACAGGCTGAGGTTGACCAACAGGAACAGGAACGCAGTCAGAAAAAAACGCTTGGGCATCTCCCGATAGATCGCCAAGCAACGCAGCAAAGGATGAGTGTTATTGTTCATGGCCGTCCTCAACCCACGTCGGCGCGAGGCAGCGAATAGAATTCGGCTTTGGCGCGTTTTGCTTGCGCCGCCGAGTCGGTATCGATCAGATCCTCCAGGATCTCATCTTTGAGGCGATGGAACACCGGCGAAGAACGGTCGCGGGGATGATCCAGCGGCACATTCACGACCCGCTTGATGCGGCCGGGATTGGACTGCATCACAACGACGCGGTCGCCTAGGAACAGCGCCTCCTCCACATCATGCGTCACCATAATCATCGTGCTGCGATGCTCGATCCAGATGCGCTGCAACTCCGCCTGCAAATACAAGCGGGTCAACGCGTCCAACGCGCCCAAAGGCTCGTCGAGCAACAGGATTTTCGGCTCGTTGACCAAGGCGCGGGCGATGGCGGCACGCTGCGCCATGCCGCCGGACAATTGATGGGGATAGGCGTTTTCAAACCCGCCCAAGTTGACCCGCTGGATGTTGCGGGCGACGATGTCGCGCTTTTCCGCCGCCGGCACGTCGCGGTTGATCAAGGCGAAGCCGATGTTGTCGGCGACCGTCATCCACGGAAACAAGCGGTGGTCTTGAAAAACGATGCCGCGCTCCGTGCAAGTGGATTTGATCGGATCGCCGTCCAGCAAAATCCGCCCTTGATAATCCGCGTCCAGCCCGACGACCAGCCGCAAAATAGTGGATTTTCCGCAGCCGCTTGGGCCTACGATACTGACAAACTCGCCCGGAAGGATATTCAAATTAATATCCTCCAACACGTTCAGGCGTTTCTTTTCCAAAGGATATTGCTTATGCAGCGACTGGATGCTCAGTTCGCCGGACATGGATTTCGCGGAACGGCTGAAATCAGGATGAATAAGATTGCTCATGCTATATTTTGATCGTGGAGGGACTATGCGTGATGACAGCGCGGGCAGCCCTGTCATCCTTTTTTCCAGGGCTTAACGGGTCACGCGCCAGCGCAGCAGATGACGGCTTAAACGAGTGAAAGACACATTCATCAACAAACCAGTGACGCCAATGCTGAGGACGCAGACGATGACAATGTCCATGCGCGCCGACATTTGCGCAGTCTGCATCAAACTCCCCAGCCCCGGCCCCGCCGTGAACAGCAATTCGCTGCCGACCGTCGATATCCAGGAAAATGCCAAGGCATGAAAAATCCCGGTAAAAATAAACGGCAGGGCGCTGGGAATAAAAATATACCGGTAAGTCTGCCAGCGGCTAACGCCTAACACCCTGGCCACTTCGAGATGGTTTTTTTCGACGTTTTTCAAGCCCTCATAGGTATTCAATACCATCGGGTAAAACGAGGCGAGGCAGACGACCAAGGTTTTCGCCAGCAGCCCATTGCCGAACCACAGCCCGATTAGCGGAATCCAGCCCAGCAAAGGCACTTGACGAACGGTGTGGAACACCGGGCCAACGAATTTGTCGGCTACTTGGTTAAGCGCCATCAGCGACCCCAAGGCCAAGCCGACGCTGCCGCCAATCAACAAACCGGTGGACGCGGTGCTGAGGCTGGCAATCAAATTAGTGAACAAGGAACCGCTTTGGACAACCTCAAGCAGGCTGCTGGCGATAGCCTCCAGCGGCACGAAAGCCAAGGCATAGGCATGGCTTTTCTTGGATACGACTTCCCAGGCTAACAATAGCAGCACAGGCAACACAAACCCCTTCAGCCGCTTGGCGAAGGCGGAAAAATCCCAGAGAGTTTCCATTAGCGCGTCTTCCAGCGCACCAGACGGCTTTCCAGCAGCTTAAAGCTGCGATCCAAGGTAAAGCCGATCAGGCCGGTGATAATCACGCCGACCACAACAATATCCATGCGAAACATTTGCCGGCCCCATTCCATCATCTGGCCGATGCCGGAATCCGCGGCCATCAATTCGGCCGCCACCAACACCATCCAGGAACGGCTCAGGCTCAAGCGTAGGCCGGTCAGTATTTGCGGCACGGTGGCGGGGACGACGACCTGCTGGATAAGCGGCCAAACCGGGCAGCGATACACTTTCGCCACTTCAAAATAATGGCGCGGGATGCCTTTGACGCTATCGTAACTAGCCAGCGCGACGGGGAAAAAAGCGGCTTTGGCGACGATGACGATTTTGAAAGTTTCCTCGATGCCGAAAATCAAAATCAACATCGGGATAAACGCGATGGAAGGCACTTGGCGGAAGGCGTTAAAAAAGGGTGCGCAATAATCCTCCACTGATTTAAACAGCCCCATCAGCACGCCGAACACCAAACCTAGGCTGGCACCGGTGAAAAAGCCTAAGGATAGGCGGTATAAGCTTTTGCGCAAATGCTCCGCCAACTCCCCGCTATCCCATAACTCCGCCGCCGCCTCCATGACTTTTAATGGCGGCACTAACAATTGCTCGGGTACCCACTCCGCGCCAGTCACCACAATCCACAGCGCGACCATGGCTAGAGGTGGAATCAATGCGACGAAGGCATCAAGCGGGATGGCTAGTTTTCGAGGCGTGGAAATCGCATTCATAAGACAAGGGCTTTATTGTGTGATATTTCACCTTAAGGTTATAAGCCTTATAAGCACAAACCAAGCCAAACTCTGACGGCCGGGCTGCATCAATACCTTGAAGCGCAGGCGCATCGGGTCCTCCCACGGGATCGCCCAGGCCACACCGCGTCGAAGGCTTGCCGCAGGCCCGTTGAAGCGGCGCAGCCGGTGTCTGCCGGCCAGCAATGTTGCTGATGTATTGCTTGAGAATCAGCAGCGCCGACTGCTGCCTGTGGCGCAATATGCTGAAGCGGTGCTGACCAAGAAACAAGCGCCGCTTTTACACAACCCCCATTACCGGCGAAAGCAAGCAATCAGGCGGATTTCATACCATCTAGCACCCTGGCATGAACCATGCGTTATCTGGAAATCGAAATGCGCACCTTTTAAAAAAACGACGCTCAATGAGTGCCACACCGCCTAGCGGCGACGCCATTAACCCCTTATCCCGGTGGACTTTATGACACAGCACAGCAGCCATCCCGGCACCGCTATCGACCTTTGGTATACCCGCTGTGGCGCGGCCACAGCCTCGGCCCTTGCCATTCAAAAAAACTGGTTGCAGGCGGAATTTTCGCAAGGCGGAACAACGCTCCATTCGCTGCGCGATTCCAACGACATCGACATTCTAAACTCGCACTATCATCACAAGCTGACCGGCTTGTTCCGCGAGGGCGGCAATATTCCGCCGATTTGGGCCAAGGCCCAAGGCCAAGACACCGCCGTCGTCGGCATCACTTGGCTGGACGAGTACCAGGGCATTTTGACGCTGGCCGACAGTGGCATCCGCGACGTGAAAGACCTGCAAGGAAAGCGCCTAGGGCTACCGCTGCACAAGAACCTGATTGATTTTCAGCGCGGCGCGGCGCAGCACGGCTTTGTGACCGCTTTCGGACTGGCTGGGCTGAACCCGAAAGACGCCGTCTTTGTGGATCTGGAAAGCCCGGCCCAAGGCGAACGGCAGGCGCGGGCTGGACAGGCCGCCGATTGGTCGCGCAGCTTTGAAGTTGATGCGCTGCTGGAAGGCAAAGTGGATGCGATTTTCTTGCGCTTCACCCGTGGCTATCGCATTTCGCAAGACCCGCGCTTCCACGAAGTCATCAATATCAACACGCTGGCCGACCCTTTGCTGCGCGTCGGCAACGGCACTCCGCGCCCGGTCACGGTGGACAGGCCGTTCTTGGAACAGCATCCGGATTTGGTCGTGCGCTATCTGGCTGTGCTGCTGCGCACCGCCGCCTGGGCGGAAAAGCATCCTCGGGAAAGCGCCGAGCAGTTGATCCCGGAAAATGGCGGCTTCACGGTGGAAGACGTATGGGCTTCGCATGGCCGCGACGTGCATCTGTCGTTCACGCCGAAACTCAGCCCGGACTATATCAAAGGCTTGGAAACGCAGAAGAACTTCCTGCGCGACTGGGGCTATTTGCACGCCGACTTCAACTTTGCCGACTGGATTGTCACCGAGCCTTTGGCCGAGGCGATCAAGCTCGTCGAGCGCGAGCCGGCCCTGGTGGAATTCCCCGCCAGCTTGGCCGCCTGATTTTCCTGTCCACTTAAACCTATAGAGAGACCCATGAGCGCATCCGATCAAAACGTAGACACGATTTGGTTTACCCGCTGCCCCGTGCCGACGGCCACCGGTTTGGCCTATAAGCTCGGCTGGCTGGACGAAGAGTTCAAGCCCGACGGCATTGCGATCAAAACTTTGCAAGAAGTCGGCGGCGAATTGGCCCGCCATCATTACGACCACGAGCTGAACACGCTGATCCGCGAAGGCGGCAATTTGCTGGCGATCCCGGCCAAAGGCCAAGGCGCGCCGACGCGCTTGGTGGGTCTGACCTGGATCGACGAGGCGCAGGCCATCCTGGTGCGCCCGGATTCCAGCATCCGCAAGCCGGAAGATCTGAAAGGCAAGCGCCTCGCCCTGCCCTCGTTCCGCGCCGACGACCTGGCGAACAACCGCCGTGGCCGCAGCATCGCCCGGGGCATGAGCCTGGCCGGTTACAAAGGCGTGCTGGCCTCGGTCGGCTTGAGCCTGGACGACATTCATCTGGTCGAGGTGAACAGTGAACGGCAAGGGCAGAATCTGGGCAGCCTGTGGGGCGGGCTGGAGCCTTTAATCAAAGGCGAGGTGGATGCGATTTATGTCAAAGGCGCGTCTTCGGTGGACGCGGCCCGGCAACACGGCGCCATCGTCGGCATCGACATCGACAAGCTGCCGGAACGCCGCTTCCGCGTCAACAACGGCACGCCGCGGCCGATCACCGTCCACGAAGACTTGATTGAAAAGCACTTCGACCTGCTGGTGCGTTTCCTCTATCAAACCTTGCGTGCCGCCGAATGGGCGAAGACCAATCTGGCCGGCGTGCATGAGATTTTGCAAGGCGAGGCGCGGGCCAGCAGCGAAGGCGTGGCGGCGGCTTACCGTGACGGCTTCCACCAGACCCTCGCCCCGGATTTGTCCACCGAGCGCGTCGAACTGTTCCGCCAGCAGAAAAATTTCCAATTGGTACACGGCTTCCTCGACCGCGACTTCGACTATGACGCTTGGATAGACCAGCGTCCGTTGGAAGAAGCGCGGCGGCGCTTGGAAACTTACGCGGCGGCGGCATAAAGCCCCCTCTCCCCAACCCCTCTCCCGCCGGGAGAGGGGCGTTAAGACCTTAAAACAAGGAAACGACATGACCACGCAAACCGACAACAAACTCAACGACATTTGGTTTACCCGCTGCGCCGGCAACGGCCGGGGCGGCGTGCCGACCGCCACCGGCCTGGCCTACCAGCTCGGCTGGCTGGACGATGAATTCAAGGCCGACGGCATTACGCTGCGCACCTTGCAGGAGACCGGCAATGAAGCGCTGCGCCACAACCATTACGATCATCAGCTTACCAACCTGATCCGTGAAGGCGGCAATCTGTTTTCGATTCCAGCCAAGGCCCAGGGCGCGAAAACCCGCCTGATCGGCCTGACCTGGATCGACGAAGGCCAGTCCATCATCGTGCGCCCGGATTCCGACATCCACTCGGCTAAAGACCTGAAAGGCAAGCGCCTGGCCCTGCCAGTCATCAAAGCCGTTGACATCGCCGAAAACAAAAGAGGTCGCAGCATCACCCGCTATGGCAGCTTGCACGGCTACAAAGGCGCGTTGAATTCGGTCGGATTGACCCTGGACGATGTGCATTTGGTCGAAGTCGGCACCGGCGAGCCGCAGGCGGGCCGCGACAGCAACGGCAATGGCGCGAACCTGGGCGGCTTTTGGGAAGCGGTGGAGCCTTTGCTGCGGGGCGAAGTGGACGGCTTTTATGTGAAAGGCGCATCTGCCCAAGACGGCGCGCGCAATCTCGGCCTGAAAGTCGGCGTTGATCTGGACAAGCTGCCGGAACGCCGTTTCCGCGTCAACAACGGCACGCCGCGCCCGATTACCGTCCATGAGGATTTCCTCGAAAACCATTTCGACCTATTAGTGCGCTTCCTCTACCAGACGCTGCGCGCCGCCGAATGGGCCAAGACCCACCTGGACGGCGTGTACGAGCTGCTGGAAAAGGAAATCGGCGCCAGCCGCGCAGGCTTGGAAGCCGCCTACCGCGACGGCTTCCACCAGACGCTGGCCCCGGATCTGTCGCCCGAGCGCGTGGAGCTGTTCCGCCAGCAAAAGAATTTCCAATTGACCTACGGCGTCCTCGACCGCGATTTCGACTACGACGCTTGGATCGACCGGCGTCCGTTGGAAGAAGCCTGGAAGTTGGTGGATACCTACGCAAAAGCGGCTTAAGTCATAGGGTGGGCAGGCCGCGTTTTGTCTGCCCACCGATGGGCCATGCTCCCCGTGGGCAAGCGATAGCTGTCTGCCATATCCAAGGGCTAGAGCATTACTCTAGGGGTAGATTGGGAATATCCCGCGCACCGTGCAAGACACGCAATACGTCAATGCAGTCTGGCAAGTCCAGGTAGAACACGAGGTACTTTTGAAAAGTCGGCACAGGCCAGAAACGGAGGATCTCAGGATAGGGAGGTTGGGTGTAGCGTCGGGAGCCAATGCCGGGCTGTTCGGAGATTCGAGCGAAGGCTTGCTCAATGGAATCAAGGAAACGGGTAGCCACTTCCGGGCTGTCTGTGGTGATGTAATCCGCTATATCGTCGATGTCGGCACTGGCGCGAGGGCGGATATAGAGAGTTTTTGTTTTTGGGGGAATGGAACGAGCCATTTTTGTTAGTCCTGTTAAGGGGTTGTCTTCATCGCTTATACCTGCTTAATATTATGGAAAATCTATCTATTAGCAATAAAGGACTTACCCTTTATTGAGTAGTCGATTCTTTAGGTTTTCATGTTTGGTCTCCCAAAAATTTTTATCTACAGGTATGGCTGGGCCTGAGTTAATACCCTCCAATATCAAAGCGGCCAAGCGTCGTTCGGCTTGGCGGATTTGGTCATTGCGAATCAAGTCTCGAATATATTCACTGGAAGAACCATAGCCATGTTCTCGTATTTGGGTATCTACGAACGTTTTCATGGTGTCAGGTAGTGATATGTTCATGGTGGTCATTTGAATGGCCTTAGAAGAAATGATTTAGCTAGCATTTTGGCAAAAATTGCCAATGCCGTCAACCCTTGGGCAAGTGAAAAGACCCCTGCCCACCCAAAAGACTAGGAGCACGTTTATGAGTTACAAAAAACAATTGATTCTATCGACCTTCGTGCAACTGTACGGCACCCACGCCAATGCCTGGCGCAGGCCCGAAACCAAGGTCGGCGGCCAGCCTGATTTTAACCAGTGGGCGGACACCGTGAAACTGCTGGAGCGTGGCAAGTTCGACATCGCCTTTTTCGCCGATTTCGTCGGCAACAGCGGCGCGGACATCGACAATATCGGACGCCATCCGCGCGGCGGCGGCTTCGAGCCCTTGACTTTGACGGCGGCCTTGGCCCAGGTTACGAAGCACATTGGACTGGTGGCAACCGTCAACACCAACTTCAACGAACCTTACAACATTGCCCGCCGCTTCGCCTCGCTGGACCATCTGACCGGCGGGCGCATCGGCTGGAACGTCGTGTCCTCGCTGTCCGAAGGCGCGGCGAAAAGCTTCGGTGTGGACAATCCGCTAGACCACGGCGGGCGCTACGAGCGCGCGGCGGAGTTTATCGAAGTGGCGAAGAAGCTTTGGGACACTTGGGACGACGATGCGTTCGACCATCCCAACAAAGAAACCGGCCAATACCTCGACGCCCACAGCGTGCATCCGATCCACCACCACGGCAAGCATTTCACGGTGGACACCCTGCTTGACATCGCCCGCCCGCTGCAAGGCTACCCGGTGTTTTTCCAGGCCGGCAACTCCGAAGTCGGGCGCGAATTCGCCGCCGAACATGCCGAGCTGATCTACGCCGCCGCGCAGACCATCGAAGAGGCGCAAGCCTATTACAAGGATGTCAAAGACCGCCTTGCCAAATACGGCCGCGAACCGGACGATTTGCGCGTGATTCCCGGGCTGTTTTACCACATCGGCTCGTCGCGCCAAGAGGCCGAGGAGAAATACCACTCTTACCGCGAGTCGTATAACGAAAACATCTCCGCCCGGCGGCAGTTGTTCGGCATCGACCTGTCGCAATATCCGCTGGACGGCCCGTTGCCGGAAAACCTGCCGGAACCGGCCAACGGCATAGGCCGCTGGCGTCAGGCCGTCGCGCTGGCACGCCGCGAAAACCTGTCCATCCGCGAATTGATCCTGCGCTTCAGCATCGTCCAAGGCCACCGCATCGTCATCGGCACGCCAGTCGATATCGCCGATCAGATTGAAGACTGGTTCCTCAACGGCGCGGCCGACGGCTTTAACCTGAAGCCCACCTTCCTGCCGGACTCCTTGGAAGAGTTTGTCAATAAAGTCGTGCCGGAACTGCAAAAGCGCGGCATTTTCCGCACCGAGTATGAAGGCAAAACCCTGCGCGAGAACTTAGGGTTCAAGCGCCCGGCCAACCAGCATTTGCAGGCCAGAGCGGCGAAAGCGGCTTAACCCCAAACGCCGAAGAGAGATAACATCGCTTGCGGCGATGTTATCCCTTTCCGTTTTAATCATTTTTTGGAAAACCCCATGCCCTCGATTTTTTACCAAGCCTCTGTTCCCGTCTTCATCCGCACACTCAAAAGCCTGGACGCCTTCTTCGACAAAGGCGTCCGCCATGCCGAAGCCGCGAAATTCGACGTCGCGGTGCTGCTCAACGCCCGGCTGTACCCCGACATGCACCCGTTCTCGCGCCAGATCAAAATCGCCACCGACACCGCCACCGGGGTCGCCGCCCGCCTGGCCGGCCAGGAACCGCCGACCTTGGGGCATGACGAGGTGAGCGTGGACGCGGTTAAAGCGCGGATTGCGGCGGCCATCGCGTATTTGGAAACGCTAGACGCCGGGTCTTTGGAAGGCGCGGAAGAGAAGACCATCGAAATCACCCGGCAGGACAAGACCGTGACCTGGGTGGGCCGCGATTATCTGTTCAACTACGGCCTGCCGAATCTCTATTTCCATGTCACCACCGCTTACGCCCTGCTTCGCCACAATGGCGTGCCGGTCGGCAAGCGCGACTTTTTAGGCGGCTGATATTCGTGGCCGACCTTGCCGGCTAGCGAATATCAATCGGGAAGACCAGGCGGATGCCCGGCGATATCACCGGGGGATAGTAAACCGGCGGCGCATAGATATAGCGGTTCGGCGGCGGCGGCTGCCGGTAATAGGGCGGCGGATAACGGTGTCCTCCGCCGTGATGGCCGCGCTCTCCGCCATAATAGCCTTGGCCGTTGTTATATCCACCATTGTTCCCATTATTGTATTGGCGGTTGCCATGGTCGTCGGCCAAAGCCTGTGCGCTGATCGCGGAGGCGAGGACGAGCGCCAGCAGGGCTGGCTGGACATGCCTAGTCTGCGTTGTCGGGGTTTTCATAGTGACCTGCCTTGCTTGGAATCGCTGAAACCATCGCTTCCCGCCCATCAGTGTTTCGGGTGTTTAGCGTGGTCGTGGCCGTGGAGGAAGGCTTCATCCGCCTCCTTTTTTTGCGCCGGGGACATGCTGTCGTAAAGCGCCGCAAAGACAGGCAGCAAGCGTTGAATGCCTTCCACATGGGCGGTGGCGATTTCGCCATAGGACTTCATGTCATCGACCGCCGTCAGCGTCGCGGCATGGGCCAAGCGCGCCTGGATCAGCGCGTCCTGCTTTTTCGCATTGTCGCGCATCACCTCGGTGACTTTGCTCCATTGCGCTTCCTGGGCCGGGGTGATGTGGATTTGGGCGCGCAGTTCGCCGATGCGCAGCTCGACGCGATCCTCAGCGGACGCCTTGGCCGCCAGCGCCTGCACCGAAGCGAACGCGAGGGCGGCAAGCAGCGCCGTGACCGCGACCGTGCGCACCGCCACAGCCGCGAAGGGAAGGCTATTTTTCTTCATGTCATGTCTCCAAAAGCGTCCAACCTTAGCGCCTCCGACCCAGCGTCGAAAGCCTTGGTTTGCGTTGACGGCAATCATCGCCCGCACATCTCCGCGTGTCTGTTCGACGGCGTACATAAGCCGTCGGCCCGGCGACTGCTTGGCCGGCCCGCCCACTGCGCGTCAGGATCGGCGAAGACCACGCCTGATGCCGCGGCCAGACCGGCGCAATGCTGCAAAGGCAACAGACATGCTTCCCCGCTGTTGGCCTGCCAACAGTGCGCCGCCTCGGCGCACGCGCCCAAGCGCCGCTTCCTAGCCGCAATGCCTTAAAACTCGGGAAAACCGCTTAACCTTGAGTTTGCAAAGGTTGTGGCATTAAGTCTGCAATAGGTTTAAGACAGCCCCCATCGGTGCGGCTTAGAAAAAGTTTTTTCCCCGACTCATACTATTTAACGGAGACCTGCGCTCATGTCCGTAGACGCCACTTTAGTCGAACTCGTTTCGTATATCGACAATGCCAAGCAAGAAGCCATCAACGCCTTTAGATTTCTGAAGGAAACCGGCACCTTGTCCGCCACCTATACTTTTAACGTCGTGCATCGCATTCCCGGCCACGACCTGTTGCTGGCGATCAACTTCCCGCGTCCCTGGGAAAAAGACGACGGTACGGCCAGCATCAAGCTGTCCAGCTTTTCCGAACGGCCCGAATTGGTACTGCACGAAGAGCGTTTGGACGCGGATACTTTTGTCCATGTCCACAGCCCTTACCTGGCGGCGTGGTCGCTGGCGCATGAGGATTTCCCGATCCGCTACGTGGCCGCGCAGCGCCATCTGCTGACCCGCGTGATCCCCAACCATTTGGACCGCACCCGCACCGTGCTGGATGTCATCCGCGAACGCCTCGACCAGCACCCCGACTGGGCGCCGCCCACCGGCATCCTGGAATCCAACGGCGGCGCGAACATCTGGGGCAAGGGCATTGCCAAGACCGCGCAGCTCA
>Ga0265327_10003721_pt1 | contig 14196 bp, 12 predicted proteins | sample 41621metaG_FD_202089 | JGI IMG/M metagenome (GOLD analysis project Ga0265327, IMG submission 202089) | Rhizosphere microbial communities from Carex aquatilis grown in University of Washington, Seatle, WA, United States - 4-16-21 metaG | ecosystem: Host-associated > Plants > Roots > Rhizosphere... | reverse complement strand
TTTCTCAATGCCTTGATTGACTTTGCCGGTGGGCGCCGCATCACCGATTTGACTATTGTCGACCCGTACAATATCCCGATGCTCAAAGGCATGAAAGACACCTTTGTCGATGTTAAAGCACAGCTTAACGACGGCAGCCGGGTCATTATCGAAATGCAGGTATTAAGCCACGAAGGTTTTGAAAAACGCATTTTGTACAACGCGGCGAAAAACTATTCTACGCAACTTAATCAGGGCGAGGCTTTTAACCTGTTAAACCCGGTTATCGCGCTGACGCTGACCGATTTTGTGCTGTTTCCGGACCAGCCGTTAATTAACAGCTTTAAGTTGTTGGAAAAGGAACGCTTCATCGAATACAGCGGCGATATTGAACTGTTGTTTGTCGAACTGCCTAAATTCACAAAAACCGAACTTGAGTTGGCAAATATACAAGACAAGTGGCTGTATTTTATTAAAAATGCCGGGAGACTCGATTACGTTCCCAAAAATATGGAACGGGAGCTTGAAAAGGCTTTTATTATGGCCAACGAAGGCAACCTCAGCCGCGAAGAGCTGGATCTGCAACACCGTAAGCGCGACTTTATCATGATCCAGAAAGCCTCCGTAGAACAGGGCGTTAAGCAAGGCATAGCGCAATCCCGACGCATAACCATTATCAACGCGCATCAAGCCGGTTTATCTGTCGATACCATTGCCCAGATTGTGCAGTTGCCGGTTGCGGATGTTGAAGCCGTACTTGCACAATTCAGGTAGGGCATTCTGCGCTTAAAACACATCTATTTCGCGTTTATGCATTCTCATGTAGTACCCTTGTCGTTAGATGTTTGCCGGAAACGCCAGTTCTCGTTGCCTCGAACCAGCTTACTTGTGCCCTGTGGGTATTCCGGCCTACCGGACTGGACTCATAAATCAGAAAAACGCCTTTAACACCAGTGATATAACACCGGCCAGCATTAGCCCGATCATCCATTTTAGAACAGCGAGATCCATGCGAATGGGCGCGAGCTCTTGCTGGAACTTTACATCGAGATACTCTTTAGTAACCAGTTCCTTTAAATTGACCTCTAGTGCTTCTGCTAACGCCTCGGCCTCGGCTTCCGCCTGTTTTTCAGGAACCCCGGCTGATTTAAGTTTGTTGGCGAATTTTAAGGTATCGAATGTGATTGCTGCCATGTTGCCTCCTGTTTCAGATGTTCACAGTTTAACACGCTTGGCAGGCGCCACGAACTGGGCGGTTTTATTAGTCTGGTTTCATTTTAATGTTTCCGGCAACCCTGCCCGAATCCGCCGGAAACGCTCACCCTTGCTATCGCCGGGCGGGCTTATTCCAGCCTACAGGACTTATTTCGGGGGTCGAGTAGACCGGCTCCTCTCAATGAAGTCATCTCTACCCCTCTGCTGATACTTTTTTTTCTCATGGTACGCCTTGCCGCACGCGGCTACTACGTGATCGCAGACAGTTTTGCTGTGCATCATCAATTGTCACCAAGCTCCTCACAGAACCGTGCTTGCGCTATTTACGCACACGGCTCCTCATTAGAACCAATTTACAAAGTTAGAATAGGTTAACCATAATTCGCGGTGTCGGCAGTGGATATCGCGCTACCAGCTTGTCAAACTTCTCCCAGCTGTAACATTTCCGCTTGCCTCTCCGATTCAGCCATTTGAAGAGTATGCGCGTCACTTCATAATAATAAGCGCCTATCCCCCTGCTGTTGCCGGTAACACCGTAGTAGCCATAATGTCCGCGCAACTTCATTGCCGTTTTCTTTAAGATTTCCGGTGTGCTTAAAATTCTATTCTTCTTAAGCCATACCTTGTAGGCCAATAGCTTCGCAGTTAAACGCTTGCTGATAGTCTTTCTTTTCATACGGAACTGTTTGCCATTGCGCGAACGTGAACAGTAGTGGGTAAAGCCAAGAAAATCAAAGATCGCTGCCTTTTCACCCCTCGCTTTCGCCCGTTTTATCGCCATTGAGCCAAACTCAATGCAGTGTGTTTTCTCGGCTGCCACTTCCAGACCAAACTGGTTAAGCCGCTCTTCCATGGCTGTTCGGAATCTTTTGGCATCCGCTTCTGATTGAAAGCAAACGACAAAATCATCGGCATATCGAATAAGCCGAACCGTTCCCCCGCACGTTTTAGCAAACTTACGGGTGACCCATAAATCGAGGCTATAATGCAGGTAGATATTGGCAAGCAACGGCGAAATTACACCTCCTTGCGGTGTACCCCGTTCACTGGCACGAAAGACTCCGTCCTCTTGTATACCCGCTTTCAGAAAACGCATAATGTGGCGCAACACGCGCGTATCTCCGATGCGATGTGCCAAGAACTTCATTAGCTGGTCTTGGTCTACGTTATCAAAGAATCCGCGTATATCAGCCTCAACTAGGTAATTGACCGGCTGGTTTTCAACGGTTTGGCTCAACGCCCGTAATGCATCATGACATCCGCATCCCGGCCTAAATCCATACGAGTCGCCTATGAAGTCTTGCTCATAGATCGCTTGTAGTATCTTTACCCATCCGGCTTGCACCAGTTTATCCTCCAAAGCGGGTATCCCCAATGGCCTCATCTTGTCACTGCCCGCTTTAGCTATGTATACCCTCTGCACAGGCTGTGGTATGTAGGCCATCCGATGCAATCTTACTACCAGTTGCCGCAGGTTCTCCGGCAGCTGTTCGGCGTACTGTTCTTTGGTCACCCCATCTATGCCTGATGCAGCATTTTTCCTCAGCTGTTCAAAGCATCCCAACAGTAATTCCTCATTCATCAGATGAAACAAGCTGGTGAATTTGCAATCAGGATCACTCTTGGCTTTCTCCGCTATGCGTTGCAGTTTCGTTTCTACACTTTCTACGTTGTTGTACACACGATGTATTTCCCCTTAACGCTGTTTCTAATGTAACGGCCTTCCCTCCAGCAGCATTACCCGCCTTCTCCGGTACCGGTACTACGCCGTTATCCGACTACCTACTGGCTTTTGTCTTCCTCGCTTTATTATCACTTGTCAGACATACTCTTTCCTTTTGAGACCCTGTAGGTTCTCCCAGGTTGCCGTTTATTCCCAATATCCAACATGCCATGCTCTTCGACCCCGGAGATGCAGTGCAGGACTTGCCATTCGCCCTACCCTGTGGTGACTTCCGCGTAATTAACCCCGTCGTCCATCCCGTTTTTCTGCTATCGAGGCTCAATCACTTCAGCTTGCGCTTACGGCCTATTGTCTTGATCACCCTGTGCTTTATTCTTTGGGATTACCCCCGCCGACCCAGAGTTCTCTACCCAGTGGCTGGCCTGCCTTCTGGGACGGGAATCACACCCGTTGGAATAAACGACCTTGCCTGGCCGCACTAATTATTCAGACCCCACCGCTAAAAAACTCACAAAGTTGCCAAAAAAATTATACATTACCCCTCATGGGATTAAGCGACCACGACCTGCTGCAATTAACTGAAGAAGAATTGCTGGAATTACCGAAGGAAGTTCTGCGCCGATTATCAGTCAAACTGCTCTACGACTTAAAAGAAGCGAGAGAACGGCTTAGACGGCTTCAAGAATCATATTTTGGTTGACCTTGTAAGCCTAGGCCGACAATCTTAAATGTAGCCATTTGATTTATCATGAAATAAAGCAAAATAAAAATTGTATTTATCAACAGAACGGATAAACTCAGGCGCGAATGGCTAAAATTGCCTTAGTGGGCGATATAAGACTATTCACGAATCATAATTACAATTTTTTTATAATAGGAAAATTAAAGATGAAAAAATTATTGATCGTATTATTCGCTTCCCTGTGCTCATTTAACGTCATCGCCACACCGGTGAATATCAATACCGCCGACGCAAAAACTATCGGGGAGTCTCTGTCAGGAATAGGCCTGAAAAAAGCTGAAGCCATCGTTAAATACAGGGACGAAAAAGGCCCCTTCAAAACCCCGGACGATTTGGTTAATGTGGCAGGTATCGGCCCGAAAACGGTCGAAAAAATCAAAAATGATGTCTTGTTAAGCGATGCTGTAAACACGGAACCGAAAGCCGATAAAAAGGTAGACCAAAAAGCCAAGTAGCGCTATTGATTTAGGTGTTTTAAAAGACCGGCGGTTCTCGATAGAGTGCAGGGCCGCTGGTTTTAATGCCGCAAGCCGCATGTCAATACTTCGTTGTTTATCAAAATATTACAGATTAATTCGCTAAGCTGTACTACAAACAATAAAGTTGTCGTTTATATCGTTATTATGAAATGAAACCTCAGCGCTACAAGCGTTATTTGTTTTTACTTCTCTATCCTGCCGCGTTTCTAATGATCAACAGCGGAAACTAACCCTTCAATTGTATTGCTTCGACTCCACTACGTCCCACCCCTGAGCGGTAAAGCCTGTCGGAGCAATAAGGCCTTGAATGTCCAAAGTTGTACGAAGAGTGGTCATCTGTCACAATATCGCCCATATTGTGACTCACATAGGACAGCTTTATGGCTGAGATAATTGAAGTACCCAGCCCTTTTTGCGGTATCGGCACCGATGACTTGAGCGTTCAGGTTGACGGCGTATCGCTTAAGGTAGTTGAACACGGCTGTGCGGTTAATACGCCCGCTTTTGAACAGGCGATAACCGATACCCGTCCAAGAGTTGATGGCAAGGAAACCAGTCTGGAGGCGGCGGTAGCAAAGGCGGCGGCGTTGTTAAAAAATACTAATCAACCGGTTATCGGCGGCTGCGCAACCGATGTCAACGGGATGCGGGCGTTGCTGGCATTGGCTGACCGTAGCGGTGCGGTAGTCGATAACATGAATTTTACCGGCGCACGCAATAACTTTTTGGCTTTGCAGGATTCCGGTTGGATGAATACGACGCTGGCCGAGGTAAAAAACCGCTGTGATTTGCTGCTGGTGGTTGGGGTCGATCTTGAAGGCTTTTCGCCGCGCTTCTTTGAGCGTTATCTATGGAATGAACAATCCATGTTTTTAGAAGACACCGGCAAGCGTGAAATTATCTATTTGGGTAAAACGCCTTCCGGTAGCGCTTCTACTTCACCGAACGGTCAAAAGGCGCTGGTCTTTGACTGTGCAAACGAAGATTTACCGGATGTTGTTGCTGTATTAAGGGCCTTGGTTAAAGGCAATCCGATTCGGATTGATTCAGTCGGCGGCATTGCCGTTGCCGATTTGCAAGATATTGCCGATAAATTAAAAGCCGCAAGCTATAGCGTAGTGACTTGGGCGGCCGGTGCGCTGGCATACAGCCAAGCCGAATTGACCGTACAAACCCTTTCTGAAATGGTTAAGGATATTAATAATCGAAATACCCGTAGCTCGGGCTTGCCTTTAGGCGGTAAAGAAGGCGACCAAACAGCTAATCAAGTTTGCGGATGGACGACCGGTTATCCCGCGCGCACTCGTTTTTCCAGCGGCTTCCCGGAATACGATCCGTTTTTAAATGACACCAATTTCTTGCTGAAAAATAACGAGGCTGACGCTTTGGTTTGGGTGCAAGCCTTCAATGTAAAAGCCGTGCCGCCGGTAACCGCATTACCGACTATTGTACTGGGGCGTTCCGGGATGACCTTCGAAAAAGAGCCTGACGTGTTTATACCTATCGGTACGCCAGGTATTGATCATGCCGGGCATGCTTATCGCATGGATAACGTCGTTGCGATTCGGCTGAAAAAATTACGCGATTCCGGCCTGCCGAGCACGTCGGACGTGCTTAATGCCATTGAACACGCTTTGTAGGCAGAGAATTGCTCCTGCATTCTCTGCATTCATTACTTCCTTGTAATTTGCAGAAAATTGCTCTTGCACAACTGCACTCATTAAATCCATGTGATTCGGAAAAATAATATGTTGATAAAGTTAACAGGTGGAGCGGTCTATGATCCTGCAAGCGGGGTTGATGGCGCTAAACAGGACATTTATATTCAGGACGGACGCATCGTCAACAAGCCCATCGGTGATGTTCAAGTCGATAAAGACTACGATTTAAAAGGTAAAGTGGTGATGTCCGGGGCGATTGATATGCACACGCATATTGGCGGCGGCAAAGGCAATATTGCCAGAACCTTGTTGCCGGAAGATCATCGCGCCGACCCCGTTGCGCGTACCGACATCACCCGCTCCGGCTGCGGTCATGCGATGCCCAGCACTTTTGTGACCGGCTATCGTTACGCCGAAATGGGCTATACCGCCGGTTTTGAACCCGCGGTATTGCCGATTAACGCCCGTCAGGCGCATATGGAAATGGCCGATATTCCGATTTTGGATAAAGGCGGTTATGTGCTGTTGGGCAGTGATGATTATTTACTGCGTATGTTGACCGCTAAAAAAGATCAGAAAGCGATTAACGATTACGTCGCCTTCACTATGCAAGCCGCGAAAGCCATTGGCGTTAAGGTTGTTAATCCGGGCGGTATCAATGCGTTTAAATTTAATCAGCGCAAGCTGGATTTGGATGAGCAAAACAGTCATTACGGCGTGACCCCGCGCGAAATTCTGCACGTATTGGCAACGGCGGTTAAAGAGTTGGGCATTACCCATCCGTTGCATGTGCATGGTTGTAATCTGGGTGTGCCGGGCAATATGAACACCACGCTGGATACTATTCAGGGCATCGGCGGTTTACCAATGCATTTGACCCATATTCAGTTCCATAGTTATGGCAAGGAAGGGGATTTCAAGTTTTCGTCTGGCGCGGCACAAATTGCCGAAGCCGTCAATCTTAACAAAAATATCACCATCGATGTCGGCCAGATTCTGTTCGGTCAAACCGTCACCGCGTCCGGCGACAATATGCGTCAACATGCCAACCACAAACATGCCAGCCCGAATAAATGGGTGACCATGGATATCGAATGCGATGCGGGTTGCGGCGTGGTGCCGTTTAAATACAAGGACCAGAACTTCGTTAACGCGTTGCAATGGGCGATTGGTCTGGAAACGTTTCTATTGGTCGATGATCCTTGGCGCATTTTCCTAACTACCGATCATCCGAATGGCGCGCCATTTACCAGTTATCCGCATTTGATTCGCTTGCTGATGGACAGAAGTTTCCGTAACGATATGCTGTCTACGATTCATCCTGAAGCGCAAAAAATGACCACGTTGGCCTCCATTGAACGCGAATACAGTTTGCAGGAAATTGCGATTATGACTCGGGCCGGTGCGGCCAGATTGATCGGTTTGCAAGACCGCGGAGGTTTGAGCGCCGGTAACTGGGCCGATATTACCGTTTACACCGACAATACCGACCGGCAGAAGATGTTTGAAAAGCCGGATTATGTGTTTAAAGACGGTGAGTTGGTGGTGGTTGACGGCAAGGTTGTTCATACTAAATGGGGTACGACTCATGTGGTTAAGCCGGATTATGATTTGTCGGTAGAAAAGGATTTGCAAGCCTATTTCGACAAGTTCCTGACCATGAAACTCGGTAACTTTAAAATCAGCGATGACGAAATAACAGAGGATGGACGCGGTAGCTTGACGGTGCATCCGCTTAAAGGAGAGGTGGCATGATCATTAATGGCGTAGCGATAGACGCAACCTTTGCCGAAGCTTTTCCGATGAAAGCGACTCGCGCTATCATCACCGCACAAAATGAAAAATGGGCGATGATTTCAGCGCAAGCGATGACCGGCTTTGCCACATCGGTAATTGCTTGCGGTTGTGAGGCAGGAATTGAGCGTGTTCTTGATCCATCCGAAACCCCGGATGGACGTCCCGGCGTGTCTATCATGATTTTTGCGATGGGCGGTAAAGGCTTGGCCAAGCAGCTTGAAACGCGCGCCGGGCAATGCGTGTTGACATCGCCGACTTCGGCTTTGTTTGCAGGAATTGACGGTGGCACGCGTATCGCCTTGGGTAAAAATCTGCGCTATTTCGGCGACGGTTTTCAAGTGTCAAAACTAATCGACGGCAAGCGTTATTGGCGTATTCCTGTAATGGATGGCGAGTTTTTAACCGAAGCGACCACCGGTCAAGTCGATGCGGTCGGCGGCGGCAATTTTTTGGTGCTGGCCGAGTCGCAACCGCAAGCGTTGGTCGCCTGCGAAGCGGCTATTGAAGAAATGCGCAAGATCCCCAATGTGATTATGCCGTTTCCCGGCGGCGTCGTGCGTTCCGGCTCCAAAGTCGGTTCAAAATATGCCTCATTAGGCGCATCGACTAATGATGCGTTTTGCCCGACTTTAAAAGGTATGACCCAAACCGATTTGTCGCCGGAAATCGAATCGGTCATGGAAATCGTTATCGACGGCTTAAGTAAAGAGGATATTGACAAAGCCATGCGCGTAGGTATTCAGGCGGTTTGCAATTTAGGCGCAACGGCAGGCATCAAACGCATCAGTGCGGGTAATTACGGCGGCAAGCTGGGCCCCTTCCACTTTCACCTACAGGAGATCATGGCATGAGCGCTTTAACCTTTACGTTGAAACACAGGCCGGATCAACGCGTGGATATGTCGCCGCTGGTCTGTCAGAAACTGGCTGATTTGGAATTTGCTGAAATTGCCGCGCTTACGTTGCAGAATGGTAAACGTAAGGTCCGGGTGGATGAGTTGTTCGGCATGGACGGTAGCGATGCGCAAAACATCGTGATAAAAAACAGCTTTAATAAACTTGATTTTATCGGCAAAGAGCTGGAGGGCGGACGAATAACGGTTGAAGGCGATGCCGGCGCTTATCTGGGTTTAGGCATGAAATCCGGCGAGATTACAGTCTCGGGCGATGTCGGGCTTTATGCGGCTTGCGAAATGAAAAAAGGCTTTTTGAGCATTAACGGTAATGCCGGGGATTTTTTGGGCGCGGCCCTGCCCGGCAACAAAATGGGTATGAAGGGCGGAACCATTCTGGTCAAAGGCAATGTGGGTGAAAGAGCCGGCGACCACATGCGTCGCGGCAATATCCTGATTGAGGGCAACGCGGGCGATTATTGCGGCTCCCGAATGACGGCGGGTACGATTGCGGTCATGGGGCAAACCGGCAGATATTTGGGCTTTGCGATGCGTCGCGGCACCTTATTATTATGGAATCCACCACTGGCATCGGCAAGGTTTAATGATTGCGGTGCGCATACCTTGGCGTTTTTGCCGATATTGTTCGCATCGTTTAAAAAGCTTAACTCCAAGTTTGCAGAGGGATCGGCGTCCTTTAACCGAGTGCGGCGGTATGCCGGCGATATGTCGGAAATGGGCCGCGGCGAGGTTTTGGTTAAAATAAGCTAATCGAATAGTCCCAAGTTAAGGATCAGCGAAAGCCTCAGTATAAAAGCTGGGGCTTTTTTATGGCCTCATTCATATACGACTTGTAGTCATGACGATACTAACGACAACTAATCATAGCCGGGACATTGCCGGATTAAAATACCTTTACCCCGTGCTGTCCAGGCGAGCGGGCGGCTTGTCTATCGGCATCAACTTTAATACCAATAATGCTTGCAACTGGCGTTGCGTCTATTGCCAAGTGCCTGATTTAAAAATCGGCGCGGCGCCGGATTTGGATTTTCAGCTGTTGGAAGAGGAACTGAGATTTTTCCTGGATGACGTATTAAATGGCGATTTTTATCAACGTTTCCATGTAGATGACGACAAACGAGTGATTAAGGATATCGCCATTTCCGGTAACGGCGAACCGACCAGTCTAAAAGACTTTGATAGGGCGATAGCTTTGATCGGCAAAGTGGCGACAGAAGCCGGAGTTTTGCCGCAAAGTCATTTTGTCTTGATTACCAATGGGAGCTTGCTGCATCGGCCCGCTGTGCAAAACGGCTTAAAAATATTAAAAGAATATGGCGGAGAAGTATGGTTTAAGTTGGATAGCGCTACCGAAGAGGGCCGGAGCTTAATGAACAATGCAGGTCAACGTCTTCAGGCGAGCGTGGACAATCTGTTACTTTCGGCAAGGCTTTGTCCGACCAAACTACAAACCTGTTTATTGGACTTCGACAAACAGGGATTATCCTCGAAAGAAAAAGATGCATTGCTTGAGTTGCTAAAGAGCATTAAAACGAAGGGTTGCGCGTTGAAATATGTGATGTTGTATACGATTGCAAGACAATCTCTTCAGCCGGAATCCGGACGCTTGGAGAGATTGTCGGCAGAAACATTGAACGCCTTTGCTGAGGAAATCAGGCTTTTGGGTTTTGAGGTTTCAGTATGTGTTTGAGCGATGTCTTAGCCTTTGATATCCAGCAAAGATCCAATTGTGTTTTTATCGGCCTCAAGTAATTTAACAGCGGCAGAGGTTTCAAGCTCAGCTTCTTTCAAGCTGAGTACCGGCTTAATGATGTCGCCGGAATTAAACTCTGAGCTACCGACTTCATCGTTTTGTATAGGCAGTTTAGCGATGACTTGAGCGGCATCCGCTGACTTGTGTTGAGCAGTATTGATTAGGTTAATCGCGCTGCTAGTAGGTGTAATATTCATGTCGTGCCTCTTATGTATTGATTTGGCTTCAAGTTAATATTACATTCATATAGGCAATATGCAAAGATTGAGTTGTAATTTTAGGCTGAAACTGTGAATAATAAAGCTTTTATAACAATGAGCAATCTAAGGCAGATAGGATTCTTAAAATTTATAGCTTGTTGTTATGGTATAACTACAGATATAATTACAAGTTCATTAAAAATGCGAATGTGGCGGAACTGGTAGACGCGCTGGATTTAGGTTCCAGTAGGTTATCCTGTGAGAGTTCGAGTCTCTCCATTCGCACCACCCAATTCATCTAAGAGTTAGCGGCTCCGCGCTGACTTTCTCTTTCAAGCCGTTTACCGGTGTTCTATAAAAATTCTTATATTTAAATTTTAGTTGAGGTAAAGACATGCAAGTTTCTGTCGAAAAGACATCAGAATTAAGCAGAAAAATGACTGTTAGCGTACCTGAAGAGGTTATTCAGGAAAAAATGGCGGCACGTTTAAAGTCGTTAGCACGCGAAGTTAAAATTGATGGCTTTCGTCCGGGTAAAGTACCCCAGCATGTCATTAAGAAAATGTATGGAGAGCGGGTTCGCGGTGAAATTGCCGGCAATCTGATCGAGACGACTTACATTGAAGCATTGAAAGAACAGAATTTAAAACCGGTCGGCTATCCGCATATTCATCCCGTGGATGAAGCCGAAGGTTTTAAATACACCGCTGAGTTTGAGGTCTATCCTGAAATTTCATTGGAAGGTATTGAGCAAATTGCAGTATCGCGCCCTGTCTCCAGCGTTCAAGATGTCGATATTGACGACATAATTGAGAAACTAAGAGCTCAAAAGAAAAGTTGGGCGCTTGTTGAGCGCGCCTCCCGGGAGCATGATCGCGTGACGATCAGTTTTTCAGGTGTTTCCGAAGGTGAAAACTTTACCGATGGAAAAATGGAAAACTATCAAGTTGAAATCGGCGCAAAGCAAATGATCCCCGGCTTTGAAGAAAATCTGATTGGTCTCAACGCAGGTACTAATAAAACGTTTGAAGTTACTTTTCCTGAGCAATACGGCAATGAAAAGCTGGCCGGCAAAATAGCGGAGTTTGATGTTGAGGTTATTAGCGTTGAAGAGCCTGTGCTGCCGGAAATTGATGAGGATTTCATCAAGGCTTACGGCATTGACGGTACTTTGGATACATTCCGCGAAGATATTAAAAGCAATTTGGAAGTAGAGCTTGAGCAAGCGTTATGGAGCAAGCTGAAAGATATTGCGCTGAATGCTTTATATGAAAAATTCCAGATTACTGTTCCCAATGCATTGGTTGACGAGGAAATTGAAAGCCTGATGAAACCGTATATTGAGACAGCCAAAAGACAGAAAGTGAAACTGGAGGACTTGAAGCTGCCCAGGGACACATTTGAAGAGCAGGCCAAGCGCCGTGTGGCGCTGGGATTGATCTTAAATGATATTATTAAGAAAAACAGCATGAAAGTGGACGATAATAAAGTGCTCTCCACTATTGAAGATATGTCGAAAAGTTATGAGCGCCCTAAAGATGTTGTTGATTGGTATTATTCCGATGAAAGCCGCTTGAACGATGTGCGGCAGATGGTTTTGGAGAATCAGGCTGTCGATTGGTTGATTGCGCAAGTCAAAGTATCTGATGAGACCATATCTTTTAGTGATGCCATGAGTAAACAAGGGTAAGAGGTTTAAATGTACAACCATTATATGAAAAATCAAATGACGGCCCCGGAAGCAGCAGGCGGCTTGGTTCCTATTGTTATTGAACAGACGGCTCGAGGCGAGCGCTCTTTCGATATTTATTCTAGGTTATTAAAAGAGCGGGTAATTTTTTTGGTTGGGCAGGTTGAAGATTACATGGCTAATCTCGTTGTTGCCCAATTGCTTTTTCTGGAATCGGAAAACCCCGATAAAGACATTCACTTATATATTAATTCGCCCGGCGGCTCGGTGACGGCAGGCATGTCAATTTATGACACCATGCAGTTTATTAAACCTGATGTCAGCACCATGTGTATCGGTCAGGCCGCCAGCATGGGAGCATTACTGCTGACCGGCGGAGCAAAAGGTAAGCGTTATTGTTTGCCTCACTCAAGAATGATGATTCATCAGCCATTAGGCGGTTATCAAGGACAAGCTTCCGATATTGATATTCATGCTCGGGAAATTCTGTTAATCAGAGAAAAACTGAATAAAATTCTTTCTGATCACACTGGCCAACCGATAGAAAAGGTTCGGCAAGATACCGACAGAGATAACTTTTTAAGTGCAAACGATGCGGTTAGCTATGGTTTAATTGATCAAGTTCTGTCGAACCGAGCAACTGTTGCTACTAAATAACGGTTGGTATTTTTTGGGTATTTCGATATATTCTTTAGCTTTATCGAAAGTAAAAACATCATTTCCGGATGTTTGCAGGAGTCCAATTTATGAGTAATGACAAAAACAGCAAAGATGACGATAAGCTGCTTTATTGTTCTTTTTGCGGTAAAAGTCAGCATGAAGTCAGAAAGCTTATTGCGGGACCGTCAGTTTATGTCTGTGATGAATGCGTCGATCTTTGCAACGATATTATCAAAGACGAATTGCAGGATGATTCTTCCTCTTTTGGCGGCGGCGAATTGCCGAAGCCGAAAGAGATAAAAGAGGAGCTTGATAGCTATGTGATCGGGCAGGAAAATGCGAAAAAGATTTTAGCGGTCGCTGTTTATAATCACTATAAACGCCTGCGCAGCAAGTCTAAAAAAGATACGGTTGAATTGGCAAAAAGCAATATCTTATTGATTGGTCCTACCGGCTCCGGGAAAACTTTGCTGGCGGAGACCTTAGCACGTTTATTGGATGTACCTTTTACTATCGCCGACGCCACGACGCTGACGGAAGCCGGCTATGTCGGCGAGGACGTAGAAAACATCATTCAGAAGATTCTGCAAAAATGCGATTACGATGTAGAGAAGGCTGAAACCGGCATCGTTTATATCGATGAAATCGATAAAATTTCGAGAAAATCGGACAATCCGTCAATTACCCGTGATGTTTCGGGCGAAGGCGTTCAACAGGCTTTATTGAAGCTGATTGAAGGAACTATCGCTTCGGTTCCGCCCCAAGGCGGACGCAAGCATCCACAGCAGGAGTTTTTACAGGTTAATACGGCGAATATCCTGTTTATAGTCGGAGGCGCTTTTGCCGGCTTGGATCGGGTGATTAAAGATCGCTCCGAAAAAGGCGGCATCGGTTTTTCGGCCGACATAAAAACTAAAGACGAATCGAAAAATATAGGACAACTGTTCGCCGAAGTCGAAGCTGAAGATCTGATTAAATACGGATTGATTCCTGAGTTTGTCGGCCGCCTGCCGGTTGTTGCGACACTGGAAGAGCTGGATGAGAGCGCTCTGGTGCAGATATTGACCGAGCCTAAGAATGCGCTGATCAAACAATATAAGCATTTATTTGAAATGGAAGGTGCTGAGCTTGAGTTCAGGGATGATTCTCTGATTGCGATTGCGCGTAAAGCTATGGAAAGAAAAACAGGCGCAAGAGGCCTTAGGACCATTGTTGAAAATGTCCTGCTGAACACCATGTATGAGCTGCCGTCCGCGGATAATATCTGCAAAGTGGTGATTGATGGCGGTGTTATTTTAGGCGAGTCGGAGCCTATTTTGGTGTATGGAACCGAAAAGAAAAAGATTGCTGCTGAATCTTAAACTTTAAAACTTTTGCTGGATGATAAAAAAGGGAGCTTTTATTTTTTAAAGCTCCCTTTTTT
>Ga0265327_10003720_pt1 | contig 14199 bp, 12 predicted proteins | sample 41621metaG_FD_202089 | JGI IMG/M metagenome (GOLD analysis project Ga0265327, IMG submission 202089) | Rhizosphere microbial communities from Carex aquatilis grown in University of Washington, Seatle, WA, United States - 4-16-21 metaG | ecosystem: Host-associated > Plants > Roots > Rhizosphere... | reverse complement strand
GGTCGTTGAACTGGGTCGGGTTGACAAAAATGCTGAGGACCACGCGCTCGTTTTCCCCGCGGGCGCATTCCAGCAGGGCGCGGTGTCCGGCATGCAACGCGCCCATCGTCGGCACGAAACCCAACCGGCCGCCGCGAAAGTCCGGGCCCAGGCGCGCGTTCCTCCAGTCCGCTAGGTGGTGGTGGACGTTCACGCCAGCACCTCGACCCTCGCGGGAAACCGGGCCGCCCGGACGTCACGCGCAAACTGGTTGACGGCCCCGAGCACCGCCCCGTTCCCGTCGAGGTATTGCCGCGAAAAACGGGGCTGGAAGCTTCCGTCCAATCCGAGCAGGTCGGTCAGGACGAGGACCTGCCCGGAAGTGTCGGGGCCGGCGCCGATGCCGATCGTGGGAATGGCCGCTTCCCCGGTGACTCTCGCCGCAAGCGCGGCCGGCACGCACTCCAGGACCAGTGCAAAGGCGCCCAACTCCTCGAGGCGGCGGGCTTCGGCGCTGAGCCGCTCGGCCTCGGCGGGTGAGCGGCCCTGCAACCGGTACCCTCCCAGTTGATTCACCGACTGGGGAGTCAGCCCGAGGTGCCCCATCACCGGGATGCCGCTGCCCACCAGGCCGGCAATCACGTCCTCGTGGCCACCGACACCTTCCACCTTCACCGCCGTCGCACCGGACCGCATCAGCTCGCCGGCGGCGTCGATGGCGGGCCCCACTCCACGCCGGGCCGCGAGAAACGGCATGTCGGCGATGACGACCATGTCGGGCGCACCGCGGCGCACGGCGGCGGTGTGCAGGCACATCATCTCGAGCGTCGCGTGGACGGTCGACGGGAGGCCGTGCACGACCATGGCGACGCTGTCGCCGACGAGGATGGCGTCGGCTTCCGACCGCGCCACGACCCGGGCCATGAGCACGTCGTAGGCGGTCAACAGGACAATGGGACGCGACTCCTGGCGGGAGCGCGCAAAATCGAGGATGCTCTTCATGCCACCCTCGCAGTGGTCCTGAAAAGGAATACCTGCGGGCGGTGGGGAGCACACGCGCCGGTCCGGCGGTGTGGGAACTGTAGTGCTTGTCGCATGGCGATCAGGCCTCTTGGTTCGAGGACGAGGGTTGAACTGTGAATGTCCGGTCGCGAGCGGGTTCGCGCTGGACGCCGCCAAGGTTGCCGCTTTGCGCCCGCGTGCAACTGAAAATTCGGAACGGCAAAGGCAGACGCGCCACGCCTGGTTCGCAGGTCGTGGGTTGGGCGAATCCCCCGGATGAGCCGCTGTGCCGGGCGGCTCGTCGGGTCCGACTCGCCCTACCCCGGGTCTGCGCAGTTTTTGAAGCAAATCTTAATTGACGCGCGCTATCGTCCAAACGTGCTCCATGCAGCGAGGAATCGGCAGGAGGTTCGCGTCATTCGCGTGTTTCGCGGGCCAAACAGACTCATCAGCCTCACACCAGGCTCATCGGGTCCACGTCCAGCACCTGCATGACATCGTCCGGCCACGGAAACTCGGCCTGCATCTTCACCAGGTCGGCCACGACCTTCGCCGTCCGGGTGGTGAAATACCACACCTGAAAACGGTACTCGTCCTTCACCTTCTCGATCGGGGCCGGGGTCGGCCCGCGGATCTCGACGAGGTCGCCCAACGCCGCCTCCACTTTCTTCACCCAGTGCTCGGCGTGAAACCGGATCTTTTCGGCGTTCCGGCCGCGGAAAATATGATGAATGAGGTGACGGTACGGCGGGTAACCGAACTTCTTCCGCATCGCGAGCTCACCTTCCGCGAAGCCGTCGTAGTCGGCCTTTTTCGCGAACTGGATCGAGTCGGCCCGCGGCGTAAAAGTCTGCACGACGACCTCCCCCGCCCGGTCACCCCGCCCCGCCCGTCCGGCCACTTGCACGATCAACTGAAACGTCCGCTCGTTGGCCCGGAAATCCGGCACGTGCATCGACAGGTCGGCGTCCACCAGCCCGACCAGGGTGACATTCGGAAAATCCAGCCCCTTGCCGATCATCTGGGTGCCGATGAGGATGTCGATCTTCCCGGCGCGAAACTCCGACAGGATCTGGCGGAACCGGTGCTTCTTGGACATCGTGTCGGTGTCCATCCGCTCGAGTCGCGCGCGGGGCAGCAACCGCCGGACGGCCTCCTCGACCCGCTGGGTGCCCAGGCCCCGCCAGCGGATGTCGGGCGCGCCGCAGCTCGGGCAGACCGCCGGCGCGCCGCGCTCGTGGGCGCACAGGTGGCACTTCAGCGTCTCGTCGGCGCGATGGTAGGTCATCGCCACGCTGCAATGCGGACACGTTTCCACATGTCCGCACTTGCGGCAAAGCATGCCCGACGCGTAACCCCGCCGGTTGATGAACAGGATGGTCTGTTCCCGGCGCTCGAAGCGCTGGTGCATGTGGTCGACCAGCACGCGTGACAGGGTGACCAGTCCGCGCTGCCGCATCAGCTCGATCCGCATGTCGACGATCTGGATGTCGGGCAGACGGCGGTCATCGACCCGCCGCGTGAGCGGATTGAGCCGGTATTTGCCCGCCTGCACGTTGGCGAACGACTCCAGCGAAGGGGTGGCCGAACCGAGCACGCAGACGGCGCCGGCCAGCTTGGCGCGATAGACCGCCACGTCGCGGCCGTGGTAACGCGGCGTCTCGTCCTGCTTGTAGGCCGGCTCGTGCTCCTCGTCCACGACGATGAGCCGCAGGTTCGGCACCGGGGCGAACACGGCGGAACGCGCGCCGACCACCACCCGCGCCCGGCCGGATGCCAGCGCGGTCCAACCGTCGAGCCGCTCGCCCTCGCCGAGATGGCTGTGCCAAACGACGGTCCGGTGTCCGGCCGCCTCGAAGCGCCCGCGCAGGCGCGCCACGCTTTGCGGCGTCAGGGCGACCTCCGGCACGAGGTAAATGGCGCTGCCGCCCGCGGCGAGGACGGCCTCGACCGCGCGCAGGTAAACTTCTGTTTTGCCCGAGCCGGTGACCCCGTGCAACAGATGGACGGCAAACCTTCCGGTCGCGAGGCTGGCGCCCACGGCGTCGACGGCGGCCGACTGCTCTCCGTTCAGGGTCGGCGGACGGGCCGTCACGACCTCCCCGCCCGTCCAGTTCTCGGCATAGCCCACCCGCTCGATGTGCCGGAGTTCCTCGCGCACCAGGCCGCGCTTTACGAGGGCGGCGACGACCGCCGCGGTGGCGCCGAGCCGCGTGAGGACGACCGATTTCTTGGCCGGGCGGAACTGCTGACGCAGGAAATCGTACAAGCGGGCCTGCTGCGGCGCCTTTTTGGCGAGCAGGGCCGCCTGGTCCGTGGTCGCCACCCGGGCCACCTCGAGGTATTTCTCCTGCTTCAGGCGCACCGTCCCGCGCACGGCGGCGGGAATCATCGCCTCCAGCACCGACTCCATTCGCGCCGCATAGTAGCCGTGCATCCAGCGGGCCAGCTCGATCAGGTCCGGCGTCAGGGCCGGATAGGCATGCAACACGGCGCCAACCGCCTTCAATCGCTCGAGCGGCACGTCGGCGATGACCTCGGTGGCGAGAACCAGCGCCGGCCTCTGCTGGTTAACGACCGGCACCCGCACGAGCGTCCCGACGCGCACCGCCGCGCGCAGCGCCTCCGGCACTTTGTAGTGCAGGAGCTTGTCAAAACCCGCCAGCGGCTGAACGGCCACGATCATCGCCCAAGTGATTGGCCGGGTTGCGCGAGGTGGCAACGTGTTTTGCGCCTTTCCCTGGCAAACCGCCGCCCAATATTCCGTGTGATCCGGGTATTCCGTGGGCCCAAATGTCCGGTGGTTTTCATATCATGTGATTCGCTTGTTTCGTGGCAAAAGGCTGGGAGCGCGGCTCGTCACGGAGGACTCGCACTACCCCTTTTCCCGTGTGGTCCGTGGGCAGGTCTTCGGACATCGGCGTCCATTCGTGCTCATCTGTGGTTAAACCTGCCGGTCGAACAGGTCCGGGGCGGCTACCCTGGCTACCGGCTTTGATTCGCGTGGATTCGCGTGATTCGCGTGATTCGCGGGCAAAAGGCTGGGAGCGCGGCTCGTCACGGAGGACTCGCCCTACCCCTTTTCCCGTGGGGTCCGTGGGTTCCGTGGTCAAAAACCGGGGTGCCTCGGCTTCGAGGGTCCACCCCCGTTCCTCATTGACAGTCGAAAACACCGCACCTGACACTCCGCCCGTGAGCGTCGTCGACTCCTCCCGTGAGAAGTTTCAATCCTATTTGGCCGAAAAGGGCCTGCGGGTAACCAGCCAGCGACTGGCGATCTTTGACGCGGCCTTCGCCCAGAAGGAGCACTTCACTGCGGAAGAGTTGCTCGACCACGCGCGGGCCCTCGACGATTCCGTCTCGCGCGCGACCGTGTACCGCACGCTTCCGATCATGACCGAGAGCCACCTGTTGCGCGAGGTCGACATCGGCAAGGGCGAGAAGTTTTACCTGCCGGCCCACGGCAGCACCCAGGTGGCGCAGGTGGTCTGCGTAGACTGCGACCGGATCTTTGAGATCAGCGCGCCATTCATGGAATGGTATGGCAGCACGGTGTCCTCCAAGCTCGGCCTCCGGCCGGTCTCGCAGCGCCTGCAGGTCAGCGCCCAATGCATCGCGTACCGTACCAACGGACGCTGCCCGAACCGCACCAAGAAATAGCATGTCCCGCCAGCCCAAACCCGACCCGGTGTTCGACATTTCCTTCTACGAGGCCGTGCACTCGCGCGTCCCGGACTACGTTGACGTCATCGAGCTGCTCGGCGGCCTCTACACCAAGACCGGGCGCATCGCCGACGGCCTGCGGATGGACCGCAAGCTCGTCCGCCTGCAGCCGGACAACGCCACCGCGCATTACAACCTCGCCTGCAGCCTGGCCTTGAGCCGGCGCCGCCCCGACGCGCTGAAGGCCCTGCGCAAGGCGGTCGCGCTCGGTTATGCCGACCTGAACTGGATGCTCCGTGACCCGGACCTCGAGAATCTCAAGGGCGACCCCGCGTTCAAGAAGTTGATCAGCCAGCTCCAGCCCCAGAGCTAGGCGGCAGTGCCCTCGTCATGACGTGCCGTTCCGCTGACCCCGCCGTGCATTCGTGCCGGTCCTCCCATTCCTCTGACTGCGCCGAGCTGCCGGCGGCGAACCACCCGGGCTAGCGAAGGCGGACGAACCCATGGCCCACTACCTCGTCACCGGCGCCGCCGGTTTCATCGCGGCGCGCACCTGCGAGCTTCTGCTCGAAGCCGGCCACACGGTCGCCGGATGCGATATCCTCAACGACTATTACGACGTGCGCCTGAAGGAGCACCGGCTGGCGCGGCTGGCCGCCCGGCCGGGCTTCACCTTTGCCCGCGCCGACATTTGCGACGCCGCGGCGATCGACCGCCTTTTCGCCGACCGCAAGCCCGAGGCGGTCATCAACCTCGCCGCCCGGGCCGGCGTCCGCGCGAGCATCGAGCAGCCCGAGCCCTACGTCACGACCAACATCGAGGGCACGCTGCGGTTGCTCGAGGTCATGCGCCGCCACGGGGTGAGGAAGTTCATCCTCGCCTCCTCCTCGTCGCTGTATGCCGGCCAGCCCATGCCGTTCTTCGAGGAACTGGCCGTCAACACGCCCCTCTCCCCTTACGCCGCCACCAAGAAGGCCGCGGAGATGCTCGTCCACAGCTACCACCATCTGCACCGGTTCGATTGCTCGGTGCTGCGCTATTTCACGGTGTATGGCCCCGCGTCCCGCCCGGACATGGCCGTGCTCCGCTTCGTGAAAATGATCGACGAGGGCCGGGCCCTCGAACTGCTCGGCGACGGCTCGCAGGCGCGCGACTTCACCTACATCGACGACATCGCGCGCGGGACGATTGCGGCGCTGCGGCCGGTGGGTTTTGAAATCATCAATCTCGGTGGCGGTCGGACACCGCTGCCCCTGACACTGATCATCGCGAAGCTGGAAGGGCTGCTCGGCAAGCAGGCCCGCTACGATCGCCAGCCGTTTCATCCGGCCGATCTCAAGGAAACCTGGGCCGACATTTCGAAGGCCCGCCGCCTGCTCGACTGGAAACCCCGGGTCGGCATCGACGAGGGACTGAAGCTGACCGTCGAGTGGTACCGCGCCAACCTGCCGTTGATGCGGGATCTGAAATTGTAGAGCGGGTCGTCAAAGTTGGCGCCGGGGTCGCTGGCCCCGGAAGCATGTCCCTGCGAACAGCGGAAGATCGAACCGAGGTCATTGCCCCCGGTTACAGTAATTCTTGGATCACCGTGGAAGCGGGATTCCACGATCGAATTTGGATTCGCAGGATGGGGGCCGTTGCCCTCAACGGCCTGGACGGTTGACGGCAACCGCTCCTACCAGTCGGCGGGGTCAGGCGACCCTGCCCTGCAACAATGCGTGTTTCCTGGGTGGACCGCGGTCTCCGGACGCACTGGCCTCGCGCTCCCACCCAACGCGGCTCCATTCGAAGGCGGGGTTCGGCATCACGCGCCGAAGCCTCGGCGAAGGCGGCAGACCCCGCGCGACCACCGCTTCAGCGCACGCCAAACACCTGCTGCAGCATGGTCTCGAGGTCGGCGCCGGGCTCGTAGGCGCCGTGGCGCATCTTCACCAGGGATTTGCAACGGAAGGCGTGAACCGAAGCCGAGTCGACTGAAAGGACCTGCACCGAGTTTGGCCGCTGCCCGGCAACCTCCGCCTGGGTCAACGGCGTCCATCCGAACGGCAGCCCGGTGGAATCGCAATCGACCTCCCAGCCGCCCACCAGCCCCAGGCCGACGGAGATTGGCTTCCGCAGGAGCGACGGGTAACGCTGGATGAAGTCGGGCACGCGGTCGGTCACGACCCGGACCCGCACGACGGCACGCCGCGCGTCGAAGTACTGCTGGAAGTCGTCGACCCGCCGTGTCCGCCACTGGCGCAGAAAATCCAGCGGATCGATGCCCATCAGGTTCATTCCGTTCCACACGCCGTGGTCATTCGGACTGCCGAAACCCCGCAGCCGGTACCACGCGTCGAAATTGTCGCACACGCGCAGACCGATCTCGAAATGCATGTGCGCCCTTTCCTTGGGTATGGCTAGGCTGCCCTCGCTCCGGCCCATCAGGCCAATGACCTGTCCGGCCTGCACGGACACTCCCGGGCGGATCCCGGGTTCAATCCGGGCCAGATGGGCGTAGAGGGTGTAGACCGCAGGAACCAGGTCCGGATGCTCGATCACAATGTACCGGCCATAGTTGCTGTCGCCAGGACGCGGGTTCACGTAACGGATGACCCCGGCCATGGCCGCCGAGATCAGGTCGGTCGGCTCGCCGTAGCGGTCGCGATGGAGCGCCTTGATGTCCAGGCCCTCGTGAAACTGATTCCCGCCGCTCCGCACACACCCGAAGGTGCCGGATTCCGGGTCGCCCGAGACGGTCGCCTGGATGAAGTCATCGATCGGCCGGCCCTGTTCCCAGGCCTTGTTGGGGGTTGGCCATTGGAACTCGAGCCGGGCGGCGTGGAGCGGCCCCGCCCCCAGGGCGAACAGCATGACGGCAATCCAACGGGCTGGCACAGCCCATTCGTCCGCCACTAGGCGGTCCCACAGCCGGAGACGGGGATGCTCCGCGCAGCGAAGAATCCCCCCACCCCAATGGGACGGCCAGTTTCCAGCAGCGCGGATTTTACGGCTTACACCCACGGGTCAATTCGGTTTGCCGCTGGGCTCGGCCGAAGCGAGCAGCGCCACGCCGCGTTTCAGCCGGGCCACCAATGTCGGCAGACGCCCGTCCGGCATCTCTACGAAGACCAGCAGCCGACCATCGGCGATGGGCTCGTCGATCCGGCGGGCGCCGAGCAGATGGTTGTCGACGGCCAACACCAGCCGCCGACCGCGCGCAGCGACGGAAAGCCGGTAGAGATCGCGGGCCGCTGCGGAGGTCAGTTGCACCAGGAGGCATCGACCGAGATCCACCTCGACGACCTCGGCATTGAGCACGTCGGATTCCAGGAAAACCGGTTTCGCGCCGACGGTCAGCGTCACGCCGCTCTCCGGCAGCGTGACCTCCAGCCCCGGCTCACCAGGCTTCGCTTCCAGAAAGAGCCGGGCGACCGCCGGTTGGTAGGGCGCGGGCGCCGGGGATGAGCATGCCGCCAGAAATGCGGCGACCAACAAGGTCGCGACGGTGAACAACCACCTCATGGCTTCACTTTTTCCACGCGCACACTCCATTCGGCGCCATAGCTGATCGCGTGCTGCTTGGCGAAACTGCCCATGTTGAGCGCGAAGGCGACGTTCATCAGGCTGTTCAGGTAAACGAGCGGCGTGCCTTCGGGCACTTCGCCGAAGGTCTTGGCGTACGGAATCTCACCTTCGAAGGCCACTTGTTGGCCGTGGGTGATCCGGACGCGAAAGCGGTCGCCGTATTTCGGGAGAGCTGGTTGAACAAATCCTCGTCGAGGTTGGTCCAGACATTGCCGTACTGGAAATCCAGGTAGGGAATCGTGCCAATCAGCACACCGGCCTCCAAGCGGGCCCGCTCATACGGCAGCATGACGACCTTTGGCGGCAGCATCGGCCCGACTCCTTCGAACGGGATGACCCCGGCGGCCAGCCGGGCGCCGGTAAAGACGTACACGTCGCGGCCGTGGAAGGTATGGGAATGCTCCGAGCCGACCCGGCGGTTCTTGGTTTCGTCGATCTCGCGAACTTCGGCGACACCGAGCTCGTCGGCGATGAGCGTCAGCGTGCCATTGTCCGGGCTGACAAAATAGTGGCCGCTCTTGGTCTTGAGGACAACCGACTTGCGGGCGGTGCCGACGCCGGGGTCGACCACCGACACGAACACCGTGCCCGCCGGCCAGAACGGCGCCGCCTGCTTGAGGCGGTAGGCGGCCTCCCAGATGTTAAAGGGCGTATTTTCATGGCTCAGGTCGTAGATCGCCAGGTGGGGATCGACGCCGACGGCGACGCCGCGCATGGCCGCGACCGCGCCGTCCTTGGTGCCGAAATCGGTTTGAATGACCAGAGGCCCGGTGGCGTGGGCCGCGATTGCGGCGATCAGGTAGAGGGCGATTTTCTTCATGGGGAAACGGTTTCGGCCGCGAACGCAGCGATGACCTCGGCACCCACCCCGTCGGCGACGAGGCGGCCGCGGGGTGAGAGTTGGATGCGTCCTTCGGGGCTGGCGACCACCAGGCCCTCGAGCAACAGGCGGGGGAGCAGGTCGAGAAAACGCTCCCAAAGCGGCGTGCGGAATCGCTGTTGCAGGCGCGGCAACGACACGCCCTCGTTCATGCGCAGGCCGAAGGTCACGCTGTCCGCCGCGAGCAGCTCAGGCGTCAGTTCGGTCCGGTCGGCCTGCGCCCGGCGGCCCGCGATGACGTCGGCGTGCCATTGGCCGAGGTCGGACGGATTGGCGGAGCGCCAACCTGCATGCTGCGAGGCCGCCGACGGCCCGAGTCCAATCCACTCGTGCATCCGCCAGGTGTTCAGGTTGTGCGCGCAGGCGTGGCCGGGTTGGGCGAAATTTGAGATCTCATATTGCGCGTAACCCGCCGCGCCGAGGTGTTCCCAGGTCCGGAGGTAAAAGGATGCCTCCTTGTCGACATCCAGCTTCACGCGCCCCTGCGAAAGTTTCACCCAAAGCGCTGTGTCTTCCTCGAAGGTCAGGCAGTAGGTCGAGAGATGATCGGGCGCCAGCCGGACGGCCTCGTCCATGTCCGCGCACCATTGCGCCTCCGTTTGGTTGGGGAGCGCAAACATCAGGTCCAGGTTGACGCTGGCAAACCCCGCGCCACGGATGAGGTCGTAGGCGCGATGGATCTGGGCCAGGTTGTGGTGCCGCCCCAGCGCCTCGAGCATGTCGGGCTGGAAACTCTGCACGCCCATCGACACGCGCGTCACCCCCAGCGCGCGCAAGACGGCGAGCCGGTCGGCCGTCACGGTCGCCGGCGCCAGCTCGACGGTCCATTCGGCGGGCGAATTGCCCGCAAACGCAAGCACCGCCCGCCCGAGCCGTTCGAGGTCGGCGGCCCGCAGCAATCCGGGGGTGCCCCCGCCCCAAAAGGCGGTTTCGACCCGGCGGCCGTCGCGCGAAACCAGGCCGGCCTCGGCCTCGATCGCCTCGAGGTAACGCGGAATCGCGCCCGCCTGGGGCACCGTTTGGTAGAATGCGCAGAAATCGCAGGTCGTCGCGCAAAACGGCACGTGCACATAGAGGCCGAGCGGCGTCTCTGCTTTTTCTTGCGCTGTGGGGAGTTCGACCATTAGAAGCACGTGGATTTCGTTCCGACCGCCGGGTCCTGGCAGCCGGCAATTTCCTACCAATGCACAAAACTCCTTTCACTCACGCGAGCAGAATTTTTACGGCCCTGGCCGGGTTCGCACTTCTGCTGCTCAGCGGCTGCGGCCTGACGATCACCAACCTCACGCCGCCGACCGTCCGCGCCAATCCCTCCCAGATCTACACCGTCACCGCCCAGTTCCACACGGATTCGGACAGCATTCCGGCCGACAGCATTCATGCGCGGATCATCATCGACGGCCAGAGCTATGACATGACCAAGAGCACCGCCGCCGGGTCGGATCTTTGGGAATTCGAATACCAACTCCAGCCGGGCCGCCCGTCCGCAAATTACTATTTCATCGCCGATTACGGGGTCAAATCGGGTGACCAGATCGTGCCGAAGGAGGCGACCTCCGACCTCCAGACCCTCATCATCTCCGGCCGCTATGCCCTCGGGCCTGAAGCCAACCGCGCGCCGGTCGGCACCCGGGTCAGCATGCTCGGCGGCGGCTTCACCCCGACCGATGTCGTCTATTTCGACCAGGCCCCGACCCGCACCGTCTTCGAGTCGCCCAGCGCGCTGAGTTTCTTCGTGCCCGCGGTCGAGCCGGGCAAGAGCTACCAGCTCCACGTCAGCGGCGGCGGCGCCACCCTCGACGTCGGCAGCTTCCGCGTCGACGCCATCACCTTCCAAGTCAGCCCGGCCTCGCTCACCTTGCGAAGCGGCGAACAGCAGGCGGTCACCTTCACGATCCCAACGCCCGCCCCGGCGGGCGGCATGCTGGTCGATGTGACCACCGACGTTCCCGCCTCCATCGTCATGCCCGAGGTGATGATCGCCGCCGGCTCCACCAGCGTGACTGTCCCGGTGCAGGGCGGCAAGCCGGGCTCCGGCTCGATCTTCTTCAAGAGCAGCGCCGGCGAGAGCTCGATTCCGGTCACGGTGACGGCTCGCTGATCCGCCAACCTTCCCTTTCAAGGCGCGCCCTCGGGCGCGCCTTTTTTGCGTCGGCGCGGATGACGGGACCGAGCGCGCGGGTGTCGCTAGAACGAGGCCGGCGGAAATCGCCCTTCCTCCGATCGCAGGGTCACCGCCTGGCGGTGGCGCGGCGGGTTGTAATCTAATAGACTACTTCTACGAAACGTCACAGGATGCCATTTCATTGACGGCGTTTGGAGCGAACGCCGCCAAGGACAAATCACCCCTACCTCGGATTGAAATGAAAAGAAATACCGTCATTGTCATGTTCGCGTTGCTGCTGGCTGGAGCCGCGGCCGCCGCCCCGTTGGACGGCACTTGGCGGGTCGACCTGCCCCGGCGCGGCGGCGTCAACCTGCACACTTACCTGGTCCTCCGGCAAAACGGAACGACGCTGGAGGGCAAGGCGGTCCTCAACGGCTCGGTCGACCTCCCGCTGCGCCAGGCGAAACTGGACGGGCTGGTGGGCACCTTCACCGTCGACTGGGGTGGCAACTACCGGATCGAACCTGACGGCGACAAACTGAAGGTCACCATCACCTACGGACCCAACGCCAGGGAGGACGTCACCGCGGTCCGGGTCAGCGAGGCGGACGCCAACCCGCCGGCTGCGATTCCGGTGCCGGCGCGGCAGGACGTGCCGGCCAACGGGCTGGCGCTGACCCCGCCGATGGGCTGGAACAGCTGGAACCATTTTGGCGACAAGGTCGATGACCAGGTGGTGCGCGCGACCGCCGACGCGATGGTCGCCAACGGCATGGCGGCGGCCGGATACACCTTCATCAACATCGACGACACCTGGGAAGGCGGACGCGACGCCAAGGGCAACATCATCACCAACGAGAAGTTCCCCGACATGAAGGCGCTGGCCGCCTATGTGCACAGCCGCGGGCTGAAGCTCGGCATCTATTCGTCCCCCGGACCTTACACCTGTGGCGGCTACGAAGGCAGCTACGCGCACGAGGAACAGGATGCGCGGACCTTTGCCGACTGGGGCGTCGACTATCTCAAGTACGACTGGTGCAGCGCGGGGCGACTCTACCCCGAGAGCGCGCTCATCCCCTTTTATCAGAAGATGGGCCGGGCCCTTCAGCATTGCGGCCGGCCGATTGTCTTCAGCCTGTGCGAATACGGCATGCAGGACGTGTGGAAATGGGGCCCGCAGGCCGGCGGCAACCTCTGGCGGACGACGGGCGACATCGAGGACAACTGGAAATCGATGTCCAAGATCGGCTTTGACCAGGGGCAGCTCGCACCGTTCGCGGGGCCCGGGCATTGGAACGATCCCGACATGCTCGAGGTCGGCAACGGCGGCATGACCGCGACCGAGTACCGGACCCATTTCAGCCTCTGGTGCCTGCTCGCGGCTCCCTTGATGGCCGGTAATGACCTGCGCTCAATGTCGCCCGAAACGCTCGCCATCTTGGCCAACCGTGAGGTCATCGCCGTCGATCAGGACAGTCTCGGAAAGCAGGCGACCCGCATCGCCGGCCGGGACGGGATCGAGGTGTGGGCAAAACCGCTGCACGACGGCAGCACGGCCCTTGGCGTGTTCAACCGGAACGACACCGAAAAACCCGCCAGCTTCGGCTGGGCCGAACTCGGGCGCTCCGCCACGCCGAAGGCTATCCGGGACCTCTGGGAGCATCGCGATCTGCCAGCGTCCGCCGACGGAGTGGCCGGCCAGATCCCAGCGCATGGTGTCTTGCTGCTGATTGTGAAATAGGCGGAGTGGTGGTCATCCCAGCGCCCGAGGTCCGGGCGATCTTTGAGGTGGAACGCGGCCTCCGGACGCGTTGCGAGCGCGTCCAGAGGCCGCGCTCCACCCACAGCGAGGCGCACTCATGCCTGACGAAAAACGACGGAAGCGCCATCCCGACGAGCCAGCTCGTCCGGAGGACTCGCCCTACCTTGCGGCGGGCCAATTGCCGGGCTCCACCTTCCTTAGAGCGGGTTAAGTAGTGCTATAGCCGGGGTCGTTGACCCCGGTTCGGTCGTCCCCTTCCGAAAGCTCACGTTCCGGGGTCAGCGACCCCGGCTACATCTCAGTTTAATATGCTCTAGCGCGACTGCAGGCGGATCTTGTTCAGGCCGACCTTGCGACAGGAGTCCATCGCCTGGGTAATGTACTTGAGCTCGGTGTTCTCGTCCGAGGCAATCACCACGGGGATGTTCTTGTCGGGGATCTGCAGGCCGGCGATGAACTTGTCGAGCTCCTCCGCCTTCACCTTGATCGTGCGCGGATTCGGGCTGACCTGGACCTCGTATTCGCCCGATTTGATGATCTCCTTGGCCACCCGGATCGTGATGGATTCCTTCAGCTCGCTCTTCCCGGCGGTCTCCACCTTCGGAAGCGTGAGATTCATCGTCGAGACCGACTTGAACTGCATGGTGACGAACGCAAAGAAGATCAGCATCACGAGGACGTCGATCAACGGCACAAGATTCAATTCGGGGCGCTTGCGGCGCTTCGAATAAAGTCCGCTCATGGCGACGTCTTCGTGCCGTTGCTGCTCATCACCCGCTCGAGCAGCAGGTCGATCTTCACCGCGTAGTTCTCGACGCGCCGCTGCAGGAAGCCGGAGGCGACCAGCGAAGGGATTGCGATGCTCAGGCCCAGCACCGTGGCCGACAGGGCGAGGGCCACACCCTTGGTGAAGGCCACCGGGTCGGGCAGACCCGTGTCGGGGGAGATCTGCGAGAACACCTGCAGCAAGCCGGTCACCGTGCCGGTCAGGCCGATGAGCGGCGCCGCGGCGTAGATGACCTCGAGATAGGGAATACCCCGTTCCATGCGGTTGAGCTCGAGCCGGGCAAACGCCTTGATGGCGTCGGGATCGGCGCGATGTTCGCTCGCAAAGCCGAGCACCCGCGCCAGCACGGAATGGGTGCCGCCCGCGAAGGCTTTCCCCTGTACCACGGCGTCGACAAGGTCGTCGGGCAGCACGGCTCCCTTGCGTAGCGAATAGAGCCGTTCAAAAATGAT
>Ga0265327_10003719_pt1 | contig 14200 bp, 9 predicted proteins | sample 41621metaG_FD_202089 | JGI IMG/M metagenome (GOLD analysis project Ga0265327, IMG submission 202089) | Rhizosphere microbial communities from Carex aquatilis grown in University of Washington, Seatle, WA, United States - 4-16-21 metaG | ecosystem: Host-associated > Plants > Roots > Rhizosphere >... | reverse complement strand
CCCATAAGCGCTAACTTGTTTTGTTGACGTTTTTGAGCGTCTTCTCCATCATCGCCACATGGAATCGATTAATGCCGCCGATGAGGATTGGGATCTGCTCCTGTCCTTCTTTCCGTCCAACTGGAAAAAACTCGCACAAACCAGCGGGGCCTTGAAAGGTCTTCGACAGGACAAATCCGAGGAGAATTATCTCCGAGTATTGTTGATGCATCTGGGCTGTGGTTTTTCAATGAGGGAAACCGTCGTGCGCGCCAAGCAGGCAAAGTTGGCGGACCTCTCGGATGTGGCGTTGCTGAAACGGTTGCGTAAAAGCAAGGAATGGTTGTATCAGCTCTGCTGCGCCTTGTTTGCCGAACAAGGAATCCAAACGACCGGTGAAGGCGGACCGGTGTTGCGCCTGATGGATAGCACCCAGGTTAAAGAGCCTGGTAAAACCGGGAGCAATTGGCGCATTCACTATAGCTTGCGTTGGCCCTCTTTGGAATGTGATTATTTCAAGGTCACCGCTACCGAGGGCAAAGGCACCGGTGAATCGCTCCGACAATATCCCCTCAGCCCTGACGATCTTTTGTTGGTGGACCGTGGATACTGTCACGCGAGCAGCCTTCACTATGCGGCCCAGGAAAAAGCTTGGACAACGGTGCGACTCAACGCACAAGGCATCAAACTACAAACCGAGTCGGGAGGAGCATTCCATTTGTTAGAAAGACTCAAGCCCTTGCAACACCCCGGTGCGGTCGCGGTTTGGCAGGTGAAAGTGCCCCATGAAAACTGCTCGCCTATTCCGGCACGGCTTTGCGTCCTTCGCAAAAGCAAGGCGGCCATTGCTGCGGCCGTCAAAAAGCTTAGAGCCAAATCCAGCAGGCTGGGAACTGAGTTGCAACCTGAAACCCTGGTTTATGCCGAATATGTGATGGTGTTGACGACCTGGCCGGAAGAACGGTTTCCGGCGGGTGTGGTGTTGGAGTGGTATCGCTTCCGCTGGCAAATCGAACTGGTCTTCAAACGATTCAAGCAAATCGCCGAACTGGGCCATCTGCCCAAGCATCATGATGACAGCGCGCAGGCCTGGCTTTACGGAAAACTGCTGGTCGCCCTGCTAACCGAGAAAGTTATCCAGCAAGCAAACGCACTTTCCCCCTGGGGCTATCCCTTCCAAAACCAAACGCGTAAGAAGTCGGTGGCGTGAATTTTCGTTTGTGTTCAACGAGGTGACCAAAGCCATTCAACCGCCCGCCTCACTGGGTTCCATCATTAAAAACTGGAGAGAGATTGCCGTGGGGTTATCGGAAACTACTCGAAAACGAAAGACCCAAATTGAAAAACACAAAGAAATGGGTGATTAAACAAGTTAGTGCTTATGGGGCTGCGCCCTAGGTATACGGCTCCCGAATATAATTCCCGCCCTGTAGGGGCGGGAGAAACTGTTACCGATGTTCTTGAACATTCAACCGCTGTATCTAGTCGGTACTGGCCCGGCATTACGGCGCTACAAAATTTGTCCCACGAGTACGCGAGCGTGTCATGGCTATTTTCACAATTCGCGTTCATTCGCGGATTTAACCGCCCCCCATCCGGCCTGCGGCCACCTTCCCCCGGTTTCCGGGGGAAGGAAATATATTATGGGATTGATTACCCAGGGCAGGCGGTCCTCGCCGGAGCGGCTCGGTCCGCCATCCCTGGGCTGGTATCTCTCGGGCCTACAGCCCGAAGCATTGGGCTGGCCAGACGTCTGTTTGTTATCCGTGACAATTTGTGCCATCCGTGTCTGTGGTTTTTAGTTAGGGACTCGTGTAACTCGTCCCTCCGGTGATGGCCGTCTGCCAAGACCGTCCCTCCGATTGATAATTGGCCGCGGCACCTTGCCGCCCTGAAACCTGAATCCTTTCACCTATTCCCGTGTTTATCCATGATGCCATTTTTATTCTATTCAAAGCGGCGGTGAACCGCCGCACTCCAAACGCTTCGCGCGGTTCGTGGGCGCAAGGTCATCGCGGAGCGTTTGGAGTGCGGTGCTTCAGCACCGCTTTCGGCGATTTCCCAATTCGTGTCATTCGCGGATTTAACCGCCCCCATCCGGCCTGCGGCCACCTTCCCCCGGAAACCGGGGGAAGGGAAATATATTATGGTGGGTGCGATTACCCAGGGCAGTCGGTCCTCGCCTGCCGGCTCGGTCCGCCATCCCTGGGCTGGTATCTCTCGGGCCTTCAGCCCGAAGCACGGCGCGCGCGGAGCGCCCGCCCCACCAGCCTTCGAAATTTGTGCCAGCCCGTTTTAATCCGTGTCCATCTGTGTAATCCGTGTCTGTAGTTTTTATTTAATTGGGGACTCGTGTGGTGGCCGTCTGCAAAGACCGTCCCTCCGGTGATGGCCGTCTGCAAAGATACTTGCCCCTTAAACCTCTTGATCGCTTGAAACTGAACACTGAACACTCACCTTCAACCTGTTTCCCTGGTTGTTCAATGGCGGCTGCGGGCAGTGGTGGCGAACCGCCACGGCCAGATTGTAAATGACAATTTTTACAGGCTGCCTGCGTCTTTGCGTTGAATTCTTCCCGCGTTTGCCGCATTTTCTAGCCACGTAATTTCTATGGCAGACAAACCGACACCTGTATACGACGAGAGTAAGATTAAAACGTTGTCCTCGCTGGAGCATATCCGGCTGCGCACGGGCATGTACATCGGGCGCATTGGCACCGGCGCGCACCCGGATGATGGCTGCTACGTGCTGCTCAAGGAGGTCGTGGATAACGCGATTGACGAATATATCATGGGCCACGGCAAGGAGGTCGAGATCAAGCTGAATGGCAACATCGTGAGTGTGCGCGATTATGGCCGGGGCATTCCGCTGGGCAAAATCGTGGATTGCGTTTCCAAGATCAACACCGGCGCGAAATACAACGACGAGGTGTTTCAATTCAGCGTGGGTCTCAACGGCGTGGGCACCAAGGCGGTCAATGCGCTCTCGAAAAACTTTTTTGTGCGCAGCCATCGCGACGGTGAATTTGCCGAGGCGTCATTCAAGATCGGCAAATTGAAGAAGGAGGACACGGGCAAGACCAAGGAGCCCAACGGCACGTTCATTGAGTTTGAACCGGACCCGGATATTTTCAAGGCCAGCGAGTTCAAGCTGGAATTCATCGAGCGCCGGCTGCGCCATTACAGTTACCTGAACACGGGGCTGAAGCTCATCCTCAGCACGCCCGGCGCGGAGCCCAAGGTGTTTCAATCGCGCCACGGCTTGATGGACCTGGTAATGGAAGATTTGGCCAGCGACGGCAGCGAGCCGATTTATTCGCCGCTGCATTACGCGGGCAAGACGCTGGAATTCTGTTTCACGCACAGCAATTCGCGCTATGGCGAAACGTTTTATTCCTTCGTCAACGGCCAGTACACGAGCGACGGCGGCACGCACTTGAGCGCCTTCCGCGAAGGTCTGCTCAAGGCGGTGAACGAATATTGCAACGGCAAGTTCGACGGCGACGACGTGCGCGAGTGCATGGTGGGCGCGGTGGCCATCCGCCTGAAGGACCCGGTGTTTGAATCGCAGACAAAAAACAAGCTGGGCAACACGGAAATCCGCACGGAACTGGTGAACAGCGTGCGCGAGGAGTTGCTGCATTTCTTCCAGCGCAACAAGCAGATCGCCGAGACGATTGTGGCCAAGGTCAAGGACACGCAGCAGTTGCGCAAGGAATTGCAGGACGTGAAGAAGCTGTCGCGCGAGCGGGCCAAGGCCATTTCATTGCGCATTCCGCAGCTCAAGGATTGCAAACATCATTTCGACCGGAAAAAGGACAAGGGCCGCGGCACGATGGTTTTCATCTGCGAAGGCCAGTCGGCGGCGGGTTCCATCACGAGCTGCCGCGATGTGAACAACCAGGCCGTGTTTGTGCTCAAAGGCAAGCCGCTGAACGTGTGGGACCTCAAGCGCGATGTCATGTACAAGAACGATGAGATGTACAATCTCATGCAGGCGTTGCAGGTGGAGGACAACACCGAGAGCCTGCGCTATGAGAAGGTGATTCTGGCGACGGATGCGGACGTGGACGGCATGCACATCCGCAACCTGATGATCACGTATTTCTTCAAGTTCTTCGAGCAACTGATCCACGACGGCCATGTGTATGTCCTGGAAACGCCGTTATTCCGCGTGCGTAACAAGGAGAAAACGATTTACTGTTACAGCGAGACCGAGCGTGAAGCCGCCATGAAGGAACTCGGCGGCAAACCGGAAATCACCCGCTTCAAAGGCTTGGGCGAAATCAGCCCGAAGGAATTTGCGCAATTCATCGGCAAACAAATGCGCCTGAGCAAGGTGGAATACGCGCCGCGCGCGGAGTCTGCGCCCATCTTCAATTTTTACATGGGCAAGAACACGCCGGAACGCAAGGACTACATCATGGACAGCCTGGTAGTACCGGTGGAGGACTGATTGGAAAGCAGGTCCAAGGCAAGTGTGAAGTGTTCAGTTTCAAGTGATGAAGCGGTTTCAGGGTTCAGGTTTTAGGGCGGCAAGGGTCCTTGCGGACGGCCACCCTCGGAGGGACGAGTTACACGAGTCCCCAATATCAGAGCCATGGACATGGATGGCACGAATTGTCACGGATAACAAACACACGTCTGGCCAGTCATGGTGGGGCGAGTGTCCTCACGAGCCGCGAGCCACAAATAAGCACGATTTAATCCGCGAATTTCGCGAATGACACGAATTTTGAAAATAGGTTTAAAGGTCAAGGTTTAAGGGTTCAGGTGAATCGCAATTGGCCGTGGCGGCTCGCCACTCCTCGCGAGCCGGAGCCACCGATAACACAGATAAACGCAGATGGAACTGGGGTCTGGCATTTAGATTCCGGGGGACAAAAAAGCGGGACACCTACCTACGCGCCGCACATATTTCTCCCTCTCCGCTTGCGCAGCAAGGGGGAGGGCCGGGGAGAGGTGCGCTTTAATTGCTTCCCCAGTTACGCGGGCGTCCTCACGAGCCGCGCCTCGAGCCCAACGCCCTGCGCCTCACGCCTAGTAATAAACGACACGGATTTCACAGATTTCACGGATTGGAAAACTGACGTTCGGCCAGCCCCATGCTCCGGGCTGAAGGCCCGAGAGATACCAGCCCAGGGATGGCGGACCGAGCCGACAGGCGAGGAACGCCTGCCCTGGGTAATCGGTCATACGACAATATATTTCCCTTCCCCCGCAGCGCGGGGGAAGGTGGCCGCAGGCCGGATGGGGGGGGTAAATCCGCGAAGGTGGCAAGACCCGCCTCCAGCCTAAGCGGCGTGCGCGGAGCGCCCGCCCTACCACCCCCGGTTTAATCCGCGAATGGACGCGAATTATGAAACCGCGCAAACGCTTTCGCACTGACTTTGCGCCCGCGAACCTCGCGGAGCATTTGGAATGCGGCGACACGTCGCCGCTTTTAGGCTGGCAGACATGTCCGCGCACTCCACACCTGACCAAGTAAATCCCGCAGCCATGGAATCTGCGAAAGTTTCGGAGGTGTTTGCGATGGTGCTGACACTGATTTAAGTGCGGGGTTTTATTGGGTGCGGCGACACGTCGCCGCTTTGGGATAAAACCAACCCCGGTGAAATTGTTTGCCCGGCTCGCGAGTACGCTCGCCCCACCAGCGGTAATTCCAATTTCCAAATGCCAATTGTGGCGGGCCGCCACGGGCAATTTTCAATTGGCGTTGCCGCGCTCATGTGAAACCTGAAACCTTGACCCTTAAACCTCTTCATCACTTGAAACTGAACACTTCACACTTTCCCGCAACCTATTTTCTTTGTTCACTTAGTTCCCTTCTGTTCAATAATTGGCCGCGGCACCTTGCCGCAATTGGCCGTCTGCCAAGACCGTCCCTCCGATGATGGCCGTCCGCAAGGACCCTTGCCGCCCTGAAACCTGAATCCTTTCACCGATTCCCGTGTTTATCCATGACGCCAGTTTTTATTTTATTCAAAGCGGCGGTGAACCGTTGCTCCAAACGCTTCGCGCGGTTCGTGGGCGCAGGGCAAGGCCAAATTGCAAATGGGCCATTGGAAATTTTAGATTGCCGCGGCACCTTGCCGCCCGCTTCGCAGGCACCGCGAATGTGGTAAGACTGACGCCAAGCCTAAGCGGCGTGCGCGGAGCGCCCGCCCTACCAACCCTTGAAATCTGCGACAGCCCGTTTTAATCCGTGTCCATCTGTGTAATCCGTGTCTCTGTCTTTACTGTTGGGGACTCGTGTAACTCGTCCCTCCGACTTATATTTGGCAGCGGTACCTTGCCGTTCGCGCTCCCAAAAGGTGGCCATGGTTTTAGTTGCCCTACACGTACAGATACACGTACACGGAAAACGCCACGGCTGCCGTGCCTGCTGCCGCCGCCACTGACCACAGGAAATTCCGCTTGCGGGCCGCGATGGCAAAGGTCGAGACAATCACCGCCACTTGCGCGGCGAGCATCCCATAGAAAAACTTGCCGCTGCGCGCATGATGTTTCTCGGCGGAATAATTATTTTGCCGCACCTGCAATTCATAAATGCCGCCAATGGCCAGGTTCAGGCGCGATTCGGTGTCATAACGCGCGGACGTATAATGCAGCTTCGCGGCCGTGAAACTGCGGAAGACGGTTTTGTCGCCAGCCATCAGGGTTTCATCCTGCTTGTCCACCGTCTTGTTCATCGCTTTCGTGGCGTTATCAAATTGCAACGCGGCGTCCTGGGCGGCCGTGAGCGAAGACGCGAGCGCCTCCGGCTTCACCTTGGCGAGGGCGGCGGCAATCTCAGTTTCCGGCCGGGAATTTTCCACCAGGTCCACCGCCGCCTGCACGTCATCGTCAAACTTGGCGGGCCTGGCCTCGGGCAACTGATGCCTGGTCAACGCCGCCACCGCCGCGGCATCCACATTCGGCAACGCGGCGGCCTCCAGGGGCGTCACGTCGCTGGTAGCCATGAGCACATCGAGGGAATTGCGCGCCACGGCGCTGCGCAATTTCTTGGCCTGATAATAACTCCACTGGTCGCCGGCCTTGGATTGCAATTGCGCCGCCAGCGAACGGTCGTATTGCGCCTTGGTCATTTCGCTCGAGGCCAGGCCCGCCAGCATCGTGGCAATGACGGTCATGATGATGGGCGTCACCCCCAGGATTTTGCCCCAGAAGGTTTGCGGTAGTTCGTCTTTGATGTGCTCGGGAATTTCGATTTTTCCTGACATAGGTCAAATTCAATTACGCTCCGAGCTTAACGGGAAGTATTGAGATTGCCAGCCCGCAAACGCGGGGTGATATAGCGGTTCGACAAAATCAGCCGCCGAAACGAGCGGCAGCTAGAGCGGATTTAACAGAAGAAAACCAAGGAACGAAGCGCTTCACTTTGTTTACTTGGTTTGCTTCTGTTCCAGCACAACCACAGTGTTTTTGGAAATGCTATAGTGAGATGCGGGCAGCGGCGGCTCATTTTTGCGCGTGCAAACGCGGCCCGCCTTAACCCGTTCTTGTGCGCGGAAATTTTTTCGGTTATCTCCCTCGTATGTTTATTGTCCACGTTCAGGTTCACGTTAAGCCGGAACATCTCGAGGCTTTCAAAACCGCCACGCGCACGAATGCCCGGTTGAGCCTGTTGGAAGCCGGCGTATTGCGGTTCGACGTCGTGCAACAGGTTGATGACCCGTCGAAGTTTGTGCTCATAGAAATTTATCGCGATGCCGCCGCCAATGCCGCGCACAAGGAAACCGCGCATTATCCCGTATGGCGCGATACCGTCGCGCCCATGATGGCCGAACAACGGTTCAGCGTGAAATTCAACAGCGTGTTTCCATAACTTATACCGTCACCGAATCGCGAGATGAACTTTGAATTTGCCACCGCCACGCGCATTGTATTTGGTGCCGGCAGCGCCCGGCACATTGGCGAAAACTCCAGGCCTTTTGGCGAGCGCGCCCTGGTGGTTACCGGACGCAATCCGCAACGCGCGGAACCATTGCTCGCCCGCCTCGCCGCCAATGGCATCAGCGCCGCGACCTTTGCGGTCGCGGGCGAGCCGGAAATTTCCACCATTGAAAACGGCACGGCACTGGCCAAAAGCGAACATTGCCAGTTCGTTATCAGCGTGGGCGGCGGCAGTGTGATTGATGCCGGCAAAGCCATGGCCGCGATGCTGGCCAACGACGGCCCGTTGCTGAATTATCTGGAGATCATCGGGCACAGCCAGCCTTTGCAAAAACCGCCGGCTCCGTTTATTGCGGTGCCCACCACTGCGGGCACCGGCGCTGAGGTCACCCGCAATTCGGTGTTATCCTCCCCGGAACATAAAGTGAAGGTCAGCCTGCGGAGTCCGCTCATGCTGCCGCGCATCGCGATCATCGACCCCGAATTGACGCATGACCTGCCCCCGGCGCTCACCACCAGCACCGGCCTGGATGCGTTGACGCAGCTCATTGAACCGTATGTCTGCCTGCGGGCGAATCCCATGACCGACAGCTTTTGCCTTGAGGGCATCCGCCGGGCCGCGCGTTCCTTGCGCGAAGCCGTATTCCATGGCCAGAACAAAACGGCGCGCGAAGACATGGCCCTCGCCAGTTTGTACGGCGGACTGGCGCTGGCCAATGCCGGGCTGGGGGCCGTCCATGGATTTGCCGGGCCCATCGGCGGCATGTTCCCCGCGCCACACGGAGCGATTTGCGCTGCCTTGTTGCCGCAGGTGATGGCGGCCAATCTCCGGGCGTTGCGCCAGCGTGATTCGAAAAGTCCGGCCTTGGAACGTTATCAAGGTATCGCCGGGATGCTCACCGGCAACGCGCAGGCCACGGCGGACGACGGCGTGGCCTGGGTGCAAACGTTGGTGGCCGATTTGGCCATTGCCAAACTGGGCGTCTACGGCATTCGCGCAGAACATATTCCCGGCATCGTGGCCAAAGCCGCCAACGCCAGCAGCATGAAGGCAAATCCCATCGTTCTAACCGCCGATGAACTCGCGCAAACCTTGAGGCTGGCCTTGTAACATGAACGCTCCCTGGCAAACTCCCGCCGTCATCGCGCAAACCCAATTGATTGCGCGCAGCCTGAAACATTGGACCGGCCGCGATTTGCTGCCGCCTGCCGGTTCGCCGTCGGAATTCGCAGAAACGATTTTTCACGCGCCATTCGTGCTGGTCTCGCACGGAACCGAGTCCGACCCGGTCTTGAATTACGGCAATCAAACCGCGCTTACGCTCTGGGAAATGTCTTGGGCCGAACTCACCCGCACGCCCTCGCGCCTGACCGCTGAAGCGCCCAACCGCGAGGAACGCGCCCGGCTGCTGGCGGCTGTCACCGCGCACGGGTTCATTGATGATTACTCCGGCATTCGCATCTCGAAAGGCGGCCGGCGCTTCCGTATTTTGCAGGCCACCGTGTGGAACCTGATGAATGAGCAGCAGCTTTACGCCGGGCAGGCGGCCATGTTCTCGCAATGGGAATTTCTTTGAGCGGCGGCCATCCTCGTTTAAATTTGGCCAAAATGGAAGCCGCGCACGCCATCAGCCGAACCGAACGCCTTTTCGTTTTGTTCCTGTGCCTGCTGGGTGCGGCGCATGTGTTTGTTTTTTCCGCCGCGTTTCCTTTTTTTAGCGTGGCGGATGAACAAATGCATTTTGACCTGGCCGTGCATTACTCCCAGGGGGAAATCCCGCGCACGCTGGTGCCGGCCAGTCCGGAAAGCCTGCCATTTCTGGTTATCTACGGGTCGCCGGAATATTTGGGAGCGGCCGCCACGCAACCCGGCGACAACATCCCGCCGTGGAAACAGCCGGTGGCACGGACCCGTGAAACCTTGCAGGCCAAACAGGCTGCCTACCGGGACATATTTAAAAATCATGAAGCCGCTTCGCCGCCGCTGTATTACAGCCTCGCGGGCGGCTGGTGGCGGCTGGCCCGCGGGCTGCACCTCGAAGGCATCCAGTCGCTGTACTGGCTGCGCTTTATGAATGTCCTGCTGCTGGGCGTCCTCGTCTGGCTGGGCTGGCTGACCGCCAAAATCATTTTTCCCGAAAGCCTGTTCATCCGAATTGCCGTGCCGGCGCTGGCCGCCTTTTTCCCGCAATCGGTTTTTTACGCCATTAATAATGACATTCTCGCCCCGCTCACTTTCGGCCTGGCATTTCTGCTCGTGTTCAAATTTTGGGAGGCCGACGCGCCCTCGCTGCGCATTGCCATTGCCACGGGCCTCGCGCTCGCGGCGTCGTTCCTGACCAAGACCAGCAACCTCCCGCTGGTTTTAGTCGCGGCCCTGTTCATCGCGCTCAAAATCGTCCCGCTGGTTTGGCGCGGTAAATTACGCACCTCACTGGCGCCGCTGCTTGCCCTGTTCATTACCGCGGGCCTGCCCATGGCCGCGTGGCTGGCCTGGTGCAAAATGAATTTTGGCGACTTCACCGGCTCAAGCCTGAAAATTCATTTCCTCAACTGGACCGACCAGCCGAGCCGCTATTGGCTGGCTCATCCCCTTTTCACCGGGCACGGCCTGTGGTATTTCCTCAGCAAAAATCTTACGACCTTCTGGCAGGGCGAACAATTATGGCACCGCCAGCCCATGTCCATTCCCGGTGTGGACTCGACCTATGAAGTGCTAACGCTGGGGGCGCTGGCGTTCACCTTGGCGGCCTTGCTGCGCCGGGCATCGCCGTTCACCACCCCGCAACGCCTGGCGGTTTGGTTCGGCTTGCTCTGCCTGGCAGCGTTGCTGGCGTTCTACGCCGTGCTCTCGATTAAATTCGATTTTCAAGACTGCTTCTATCCGTCGCGCGCCCTGCCCTATTTTGTTTCCGGACGGTTGCTGCTCGGCGCCTTGGTGCCGTTCCTGATTTTATTTGCGTGCGGGCTGGACCGGCTGATGAAGAAATTTGATAATTCCACGAAATTTTTTGTGCTGCTGGCCGTGCTGGGTTTCATGCTCGCCTCGGAGCTCACCATCGACTGGCCGGTGTTTGCGAGCCCGTACAATTGGTTTCACCTTTGACAGCCATCAAAACCATCGCTTCATTTTGAAATAAAGATACGTCCCCAGCGTGGACAAAACCATGCACGCCGCTGCAATGGGATAAGCATGCTTATAATCCAGCTCGGGCATGTCCTTGAAATTCATGCCGTACCAGGTGCCAATCATCATCAAGGGCGTGGTGATGACCGTGATCAACGTCAGCAGCTTCACGACTTCGCCGGTTTGATTGGAGGACATGTTTAAGTACACCTGCAAGATGCCCGTGAGCGAATCCGTGTAATTTTGCGCCAGTTCGGAAATGTGGAACAACGAATCGTAGACGTCGCGGAAATACGGCACCAGGTGCGGCCGCACCAGCTTGAACTCGCCATTGGCAAACCGGCTGAGCACCTCGCGTTGCGGGCCGATGATCTGGCGCAGGTGCAGCACTTCCTTTTTGACCTGCAATATTTTGTTGAGCGTTTCCTTGTTGGGCTTTTGCAGGGCGAGCTGTTCCAGTTCGGCAATTTCCAGCCCCAAGTCATCGAGGGCCGGCTTGTAATTATCCACCAGCGTGTCCAGCAGCGAATGCGCCACGCGGTCAGGCGCGCGCGCGATGCCCATGGAACCGTTCAGCGCGCGCTCTTCCACCGAGGAAACGCTGCGCAACGGTTTTTCGTGGTACGTGACCAGAAAATTTTTGCCGAGAAAAAAATCCAGTTCGCTCGTCGCAAAACAATTGTCCTTCCGGTCAAAATCCACGCCGTGGATGACCATGAACAGGTACGGCGTGAACTTGTCGCCCTCCTTGGGCGTGTATTCCTCCACCTTGGGCGACGGGCTGGGCTTCACGCAATCTTCGATGGACAGCGGATGAAAATGAAAAATCATTTCCAACACTTCGCGCCATTCCTCCGGCGTGGGACTTTCCAGGTCAACCCAGAGAAAAAGATTCGTATCCGCCAGCAGCGTCGGCATCAGAAAGGGTTCGATGTCCTTGGAATGCAACCGGCCCTGGGTGGTAAATGCAAATGAACGAATCATGTGAGATATATTAAGACTGTTTTGCCGCCAGGCCAGAGCGGTTTAAAAAATTCTGTTGCCATTCGGAGCCGGGAGCGAGGCGGAGCGGCCGGAGCATCCCCGCAGCGGGCTATGACGGCCGCGACCACGAAGCTCACGGCCAAAAGACCCGCCGTCCGGAGGATTTTTGAGAAAAGGGCCGTCTGGCTTGGTTGCTCCTCAGTCGAAGCCCCACGCGGGGGATTCTCCTTCGTCGCGCCGCGCCAGCCAGCCTTTTCTTCAAAAACCGCATCCCCGAGCAGTTTGAAGTCACGCCCGAGTATTTTTTAATCCGCTCCAGGCGCATCCAAATCCAACGCAAGTTCTGTTTATGCGTGCGCCCGCGCGGTATTTTTGTTTGATTATGCGCAGATGGGGCGCCAATCAGAATCATCAGCTCACACCCGGCCGGCCAGCCGGGAACGGGCCTGGGTGCTGGCTTTTTGCCTGCTGGCGGCCGTGCACGTCTTTATCTACGGCGCCGCCTTCTCCTTTTTTAACGGCGTGGATGAACCGGCGCATTTCGATACCGTCACCAAATACGCCCACGGCCATCTCCCGCGCGCGCTCGAACCTTATACCAGCGACACCCTGCGCGCCATGGCACTGTTCGACGCCAAGCCGTACCTCGGAACCAACGACGCCATTGAGCTATCGCCCCCGCCGTGGACCTGGCCCGCGGACAAGCAAGCCGAACTCGTCGCCGTGCAAAAGCCCGCCGTGCCCGGCGCGGATTACGAATGCTCGCAACCGCCATTATACTACACCGTTGCCGGTGGCTGGTGGTGGCTCGCGGGGAAGCTTGGCCTCAGTGAAGGGAACCAGCTTTACGGGCTGCACTTTCTAAATGTTCCCATCGTCATGTTGGTGGTCTGGCTGGGCTGGGTGGCGGCGCGCCGGGTTTTTCCCGACCACCTTTTCCGCCGGCTCGCAGTTCCCGCGTTCATCGCGGTAATGCCGCAAAGCTGTTATTACGCCATCGAAAACGACAATCCCTCGCCCCTGTTTTTCAGCATCGCGTTTTGCGGGCTGCTTCGGTTTTGGGCGGCGGAAATTCCCGGCATCGCCCTCGGAGCCATCACGGGGCTAGCCCTGGCCGGCGCATTTCTCACCAAGATAACCAACACGTTTCCCATCATCGCCTTCCTGATAATGCTCGCGCTCCTGGCCCGCCGCCTGCGGCAACAAAGCAAGCTCACGCAATCGCTCCCGTCGTTTTTCGCGCTGGCCGTGTGCGCCGGGCTGCCGGCGCTGGCGTGGATGATTTGGTGCAAAATGAATTTTGGCGATTTCACCGGCTCCCAGCCCCGCGCCGATTTCTGGGGCTGGACCACCAAGCCGTTGCTCGAACGCTGGCATCATCCGCTGTTCACTCCCTACGGCGTCATCAAATTCGCGAACCATTTCCTGCCGCAATTCTGGCAAGGTGAAGGCACCTGGCACTTGCGGCCAACCTCGTTCCGGCTGGCAGACTGCACTTACACCGCCGTCACCACCGGACTGCTGGGCATCGCGCTGGTCAAAATTGCCCTGCGGCCCATCTCCGAACCTTTGGAACGCCGCCGTGTCTTGTGGATGTCCTGCTGGCTTTTCGCCTCCACGGTTGCCTTTCTCGTGTACGTATCCATTTCGTTCGACTTCCACGATTGCTGTTATCCGTCGCGCGAATTCCCGTATCTCTATTGTGGCAGACAGGCGCTGGCGGCGATCATTCCCTTCATGCTGTTGCTGGTAACGGGTCTGGACACCTTGCTGGTATCGTTGCGCGCGCCGGTTAAATTTTCCATTTTAGGCGCGCTCATGGCGCTCATGCTGGCGACCGAGGCCGCCGCCAACCGCGACATTTTCTCGGATTCGTATAATTGGTTTCACATGTAAGGTGTGAGGCGGGTGTGGGAAACGCCCGCCGGGCGGCAAGGTGCCGCTGCCAATTGATTGAACAACCAAGGAACAAAGGGAACAAACGACCAGGCAAATTCAAATTGGGAATTGGCCATGCCGGGGGTGGTAGGGCGCGTCGCTCCGCGCGCGCCGCTTGGGCTTGGGGCGGGTTTTACCACCTTCGCAACGCTGTAGCGGCGGTCTGTGGCTCAGTGCCAAGACATCGCGGACAGTTTGAGGACAGGACATCGCGTACACTTTGGGCATTGTCTGTGGTTGACTCTGGTCCATGCCTTGGCATTCAGAGTCCGTACTA
>Ga0265327_10003718_pt1 | contig 14201 bp, 11 predicted proteins | sample 41621metaG_FD_202089 | JGI IMG/M metagenome (GOLD analysis project Ga0265327, IMG submission 202089) | Rhizosphere microbial communities from Carex aquatilis grown in University of Washington, Seatle, WA, United States - 4-16-21 metaG | ecosystem: Host-associated > Plants > Roots > Rhizosphere... | reverse complement strand
ACATGCACGCGGACGTCTCTCGCGAGTCCGAGGTGGCGGCGCTGGTGGCCAGCGCCGTCGAGCGGCACGGCCGTCTGCACGTGATGGTCAACAACGCGGCGGTGCAGATCGAGCAGGAGCTGGCCGAGACCACCGAGGAGCAGCTCGACCGCATCCTTTCCGTCAATCTGAAGGGCGTGTTCTTCGGCTGCAAGCACGCGGTGCGCGTGATGCGCCCGGCCGGCGGCGGCTCGATCGTCAACATCGCCTCGATCCTGGGGCTGGTCGGCGACGGCATCCTGGCCGCGTACTGCGCGGCCAAGGGAGGCGTGCTCGGCATCACCCGCGCCACCGCGGTGCAGTACGGCCGCGACGGCATCCGCTGCAACGCCATCTGTCCGGGCGACATCGACACCCCGCTGGTGCAGGCCTACTTCGACACGGCCGACGATCCGGCCGCCCTGCGCGCGCAGATCAGCGCCGAGTATCCGCTGGAGCGGATTGCCGCACCGCGCGAGATCGCCCGCACGGCCGTGTTCCTGGCGGGCGACGACTCCTCGTTCATGAGCGGACAGCCCCTTGTCGTCGACGGCGGCCTGCTGGCCACCTGCTACTGATGGGCGCCCGCATCGACGATCGCTGGGAGTACCACGGCCTGCGCACCGTGCGCCTCGAGAACGCAAGGCTGGCGGTGGACGTGCTGCCGGAGCTGGGCGGCAAGATCCTGCGCCTGATCGACAAGCGCGGCGACCGCGACCTGCTGTGGCACTCGCCCCGGATCGATCCGCACCGGGCCGAGCTGCACGCGAACTTCGACGACCACTGGCCGGGAGGATGGGACGAGGCGTTCCCGGGCGGGGCGCCGTCGCTGAACCGCTACGGCGATCTGCTGCCGTACATGGGGGAGCTGTGGACGACGGAGGCGTCCCACCGGATCGTCCGCAACGACCCAGCCGGCGTCGAGCTCGAGCTGGATCTGATCACGCCGATCACGCCTGCGCGCTGGACGCGGCGGCTGATCCTGTCCGGCGACGATCCGGTGCTGCGGATCGCCTACCGGCTGGAGAACGTCGGCACGATGCCGTTCGACTACAACTGGGGGCTGCACCCGGTTGCCGCCATCTCGCCTGCGCACCGGTTCGATGTGCCCGCCCGCAAGGCGGAGGTCGACGAGAACGGCGGCGGTACGCTCGGCGTCAAGGGCGACCGCTACGACTGGCCGCAGTTCAACGATCTGGACGTGCGCCGGGCACTGGGACCGGACGCGAACTGTTTTGCCCTGCATTACCTGACGGAGCTGCGGGAGGGCTGGGTGGCGACCACCGACACGGCCGCCCGGCGTGGGTTCGGGCTGGTCTTCGACCATGCCCTGTTCCCGGTCGTCTGGCTGTGGATGGTGTACGGCGGCTGGCGCGGCTACTACCACGCCATCGCCGAGCCCTGGTCGGGGTATCCGAGCGCGCTGGCCGAGGCGGTGGAGGCGGGCCGGGCACGCGCGCTGGATCCGGCCGCGGTGCTCGAGACCGAGGTTTTCACGGTCGTCTACGAGGGTGTCGACGGCGTCTCGCGGCTGTCGGCGGACGGGGGAGTGGAGGCGTGAAACCGGTTGTCGGCCGGGGGCTTCGCACCATCGCCGGCGGGCTCGATCATCCCGAGGGCGTCTGCTGGTCTCCCGAGGAGGGGGTCGTCTACGCCGGTGGAGAGGCCGGGCAGGTGTACCGGTTCGCGCTCGACGGTGGCCACGTCGAAACGGTTGCCACAGTGCCCGGCAGCTTCCTGCTGGGCATGGCCCTGGACGCCGACCGCAACGTGTACGCGTGCGACCCGAACAGCGGGTTCGTGATGCGGGTCTCGCCTGACGGCTCCGTGCAGCCCCACGGCGAGCGGGTCGGGTATCCGAACTATCCGGTGTTCGATTCCGACGGCAACCTCTGGGTGACCGACTCGGGCGCCTGGGACGAGGTCACCGGCGGCCTCGTGCGGATCGGTCCCGACGGCGCCACCGAGCGGGTGGACGTCCCGCCGCTGCGGTTCGCCAACGGCTGCGCGATCAGCGGCGACCACCTCTACCTGGTCGAGTCGCAGATGCCGGGCGTCGTGCGGATGCCGTTGTCGGGGGGTGATCTGGAGCCGGTGGTCGAGCTGCCCCGCACCGTCCCCGACGGGCTGGCAGCCGATGCCGAGGGCGGTATCTGGATCGGCTGCTACCAGCCCAACCGCATCTACCGGCTCGACGCCGGCGGCGCGCTGGACGTGGTCGTCGACGACTGGACCGGGGAGTACGTCATGTCGCCGACCAACCTCGCCTTCGCCGGCGATCGGCTGGACGTGCTGGTGCTGGCGTCGCTGTGCGGCTGGGCCGTGAAGGCCATCGACCCGGGAGTCGCCGGGGCGCCGGTGGTGCGGCCGACGGTGGTGGCCGGTGGCTGATGTTGCCGTGGTGGGCGGCGGCATCCTCGGCGCGACGGCCGCGCTGCATCTGGCCGGCGCGGGCGCGGACGTCATCCTGCTCGAGCGGGAGCCCGCACTGGGCACGCAGACGACGGCTGCCGGCGCCGGCTTCGTCGGCTACTGGGCGGGCGAGCTGGAGGCGGAGCTGGCGGAGTACGGCATGCGCTTCTACGCCGACCTCCAGGAGCGCTCGGGAGGCGACCTGGGCGTCCGGCGCGTAGGGCTGCTGTTCCCGGCCCTGTCCGAGCCCGGCGTGGACATGCTGCACCAGGAGTACGAGCGCGAGCTCCACTTCGCGCCGGACGTGGTCATGCTGGACGAGGCCGACACGCTGCGGGTGGCGCCGATCCTGGCGCCGGGGTCGGTGCACGGCGCGCTGTTCCAGCCTGGTGCCTATCAGGTCGACACCGGCCGGGTGATGCGCGCCCTCGACGGCGAGCTGCGGGCGGCGGGCGTCGACATCCGCACCGGCACCACCGTTGAGGGCGCCGTCGTCGAGGGCGGTCGCGTCACCGGCGTGCGTACCTCCGCGGGCCCGGTACCCGTAGGTGCCATGGTGAACGCCGCCGGGGCGGCCGCACGGGCGCTGGGCGCTCGCGACGGTGTCGACATTGGCGCGATCCCGCTGCTCGAGTCGCGCTTCACCACCGAGCCGATCGCGGCCGTTACCCGCGAGCTGCCGATGATGCTGTTCTTCGAGCACGACCTGCTCTACCTGCGTGAGCAGGACGGCGGCCTGCTGGTGGGCGCGATCGAGCGCATCATCGACGACCGCTCGCGCGTCGACGTGGCCGACCCTCCGCGCACATCCGACCTGCCCGACCACGCGGTGCACGAGCACGAGCAGCTGGCCCGCGAGCTGGCCGATGTGATCCCCGCGCTGGCGGACGCACCGATCCGCGGCCGGGCCAGCGGTCTGCCCACGTGGACGCCGGATGGCCGCCACATCGTCGGCCCGGCGCCGGGTGTGGAGGGCTACCTGGTGCTGGCGGGTTGCAACGAGTCCTGTGTCACCCACGGGCCGGGGCTGTCGCGGATCGTGGCCGAGCTGGCGACCGACGGCGCCACCGATGCCGACATCTCGCCCTACCGGGTCGACCGCTTCGCAGGTCTGGACGACGACGCCGTCCAGGCGGCCGCCGAGCGGCAGTACCTGCTGCGGCATCCGCCCGAGCAGGGCGTGGCAGCGACGCCGTTCGGGATCGAGCTGCCATGAGCGGTCCGCTGCGCAGCGCCCGGTGGTTCGGGACGCACGACGTCGCCGGTCTCATCCACCGCTCGTACCTGCGATCGGAGGGGATCACCCAGGAGGCGATCGAGGGCCGCCCGGTGATCGGCGTCTGCAACTCGTGGAGCGAGCTGGTCAACTGCAATGTCCACTTCCGTGGACTGGCCGCCGCCGTCAAGCGCGGCGTGCTGCAGGCGGGTGGGCTGCCCCTCGAGTTCCCGACCATCTCGCTGGGCGAGCCGTTCATGAAGCCCACCACCATGATGTTCCGCAACCTGATGGCGATGGACGTCGAGGAGTCGATCCGCGCCAATCCGATGGATGCCGTGGTGCTGATCGGCGGCTGCGACAAGACCGTCCCCGCGCAGCTGATGGGCGCCGCCAGCGTCGACATCCCCGCCATCATGATCACCGGCGGGCCGGCCCAGCCGGCGGTGTTCCGCGGCGAGCAGGTGTCCAACGGCACCGACCTGTGGCGCTACACCGCCGATCTGCGGGCCGGGCGGATCACGGCCGCCGAGTACGACGAGCTGGAGGCCGCGATGGTGCCATCGGCCGGCCACTGCCAGGAGATGGGGACCGCGTCCACGATGACCTCGCTGGTGGAGGCGCTGGGGATGGCGCTGCCGGGGACGGCGTCGATCCCGGCCGTGGACGCCCGGCGGGCGGCCGCCGCGGAGGCGACCGGCCGCCGCGCGGTCGAGCTGGTGCGGGACGGCGGCCCACGGCCGTCCCAGATCCTCACCGCCGCCGCGTTTGACAACGCGGTCACGCTGCTGATGGCGCTGGCCGGTTCGACCAACGCGGTGCTGCACCTGCTCGCCCTGGCCGGCCGCGTCGGCGTCGACCTCCAGCTCGACCGCTTCGACCAGATCTCGCGCCGGACGCCGGTTCTGGCCAACGTTCGTCCCAGCGGAGAGCATCTGGTCGAGGATCTGTTCCACGCCGGCGGCGTTCCCGCCGTGCTGCGCGAACTGCTGCCGCTGCTCGACGGGGAGGCGCTCAGCGTGAATGGCCGCAGCCTGGCCGAGAACGTCGCCGGAGGCGCCGCGCCCGACCGGTCGGTGGTTGCCTCGCTCCAGCAGCCTCTCGCGGTCGAGGGCGGGATAGCGGTCCTGCGCGGCTCCCTCGCGCCGGCCGGCGCGCTGATCAAGCGGAGCGCCGCCTCGCCTGACCTGATGCGACACCGCGGCGCTGCGGTCGTGTTCGAGGACGTCTACGACCTGGCCGAGCGAATCGACGACCCGCACCTCGACGTCACCGCAGACTCGGTGCTGGTGCTGCGCAACAGCGGGCCAAAGGGCGCGCCGGGGATGCCCGAATGGGGGCAGCTGCCGATTCCAGCCAAGCTGCTCCGCGAGGGGGTGTCCGACATGGTGCGGATCTCCGATGCGCGCATGAGCGGCACATCGTTCGGCACGGTGGTGCTGCACGTGGCGCCCGAGTCGTTTGCGGGCGGCCCGCTGGCGATCGTGCGCAACGGCGACCCGATTGCCCTCGACGTGGACGCAAGGACGATCGAGCTGGAGCTCGATCCCGCCGAGGCCGACCGGCGCCGCGCCGATCTGCCCGACCCCGCCCCCCGCTACACGCGCGGGTACGGCCGCCTGTATGTCGACCACGTGATGCAGGCCGACGCCGGCTGCGACTTCGATTTCCTGCGCGGGCGGCCGGGGGAGGCCGCGGAGTCCGAGCCGCTGGGCCTGGTCGGCGGTCCGATCGGCGGCTGGTAGGTCAGGCGGCCAGGCGGCCGTCGGCGACCAGGCGGCGGAACCGATCGATGGAGTCGGCCACGCCCTGATCGAACGGCAGCTCCTCGACCGGCCCGATCACCTCCGTCAGCGACGCAGCGTCCACCGCTTCGGGGAAGGGCAAGGTGACGTCCTCGTAGGTGATCATCCCTGCCGCCTCCGGCGCGGCCGCCTCGATCGCCGAGACGACGCCGTCCATCGAGACGGGCTGTCCGGCGAGGTTGTGGACGCTGGCGCCGTCGTAGCCGGCGAGGGCGGCCTGGACGAACGCGCGGGCCACGTCGGGGGCGTACTGGAACTGGCTGGTGCCGCCGTAGGGGATCCTGAACTCCCGGCCCGCTGCGGCAGCCAGCATCGCGCTGGTCGGCGCCGAGGTGAGGCCCTGGTCGCGGCCGGGCCCGTAGACGGTGTGTGGCCGGAGCCCGATGCTGGCCACGCCGCGGTCCTGGTGGTACACCCAGGCCGACCCCTCGTTGGCTCGCTTGTAGACACCGTAGATGGTTCCCGGAAGGCCCGACATGGCAGGACCGTCGCCGGCGTCGATCGCGTCGTAGGCAGCGATCGACGATGCGTACACGACCGGCCCCATCTGGTCCAGCCGCGCCGCCACCGCTTCGAACACGTTGACCGTGCCGACGACGTTGACGCGTGCCCCAAGCGGCGGGTCGGCGCGGCAGAACGGCACCTGCAGCGCGGCCAGGTGGATGACGTTCGTGATCCGCTCGGCGTCGATCACCGACTCCAGCGCGACGAGGTCGGTGATGTCACCGCGCACCCGCGTGACCCGCTCCAGCTCGCTCTCGTCCATGATCAGGGCCATCCGGCGCGGGTCATCGCCGAGGTCGTAGGCAACCACGTCGATCCCGCGTTCCACCAGATCTCTCGTCACCCATGAGCCGATGCAGCCGTACGCGCCGGTGACGAGCACGCGGGTCAACCAAACCTCCGAGCGGGCCTGTGCATGGCCTTGACGATATCGCAGGGCCAGACCCGTTACAGGTTCCAGCGGCGCGGAAGCCACGCTCATGGGCGGTGGCCGCGGGAGCGGCCGTTGCCGGGGTGCGGCGCTGTGTGGTGCGGTATCGTCGCCGCTCCGATCGCTGGCCGACGCGAGATCACCCACATCGCGCTTCGGGCGGAAGACACGAGGAGGAATCGCGATGACGAAACGGATTCTGCGCCTGCTTGGCCTGGCCGGCGCCGTGGCGGTGCTGGCGGCCGGTTGTGGCGGTGGCGCAGCCGCCGGCGGCGGGGGATCCGGGGCCGTCAAGCACGGCGGAGTTCTTCGGGTCGGCACCACTCAGTACATCGACTCGCTGAATCTCTTCGTTGCGATCAACTCGCAGTCCTATAACGCCTTCAACATGATCTATCCGCAGCTCGTCCAGTACGGGCCTGGCACGAAGATCGAGGGCGACTGGGCGACCTCCTGGTCGCACTCGGCCGACGGCCTCACGTGGACGTTTCACCTGAAGCCGAACACGAAGTGGTCGGATGGGAAGCCGCTGACGGCTGCCGACGCGGTGTGGACGGCGAACACGATCATCAAGTACAAGAACAGCGCCACAGCGGCCGTCGCCCCCGGGCTGACCCATGTCAAGAGCTTCACGGCGCAAGGTCCGGACACGGTGATCGTCCACTACGACAAGGCCGTTGGCAACGTGCTGCCCCAGCTCGAGCAGTTCTGGGTGCTGCCCAAGCACGTGTGGGCCAAGTACGTCGGGAACAACGGCAAGAACCTGAAGACGTACGACCCGGCGCAGCACCTGCCGACCGTGTCCGGCGGCCCCTACATCATCACCTCGTATGCGGAGAAGGGGACGACTGCGTTCAAGCCCAACCCGGACTTCTATGGGCCAAAGTCCAACGCGGCCGGCGTGGCGATGACCTACTACACCAACTCGACCTCGATGATCGCCGACCTGCAGTCGGGGAATATCGACTTCGTCGACCAGATGCCGTTCGACGCCGTGGCGTCGGTGAAGAAGAACCCGAAGTTCGACATCCAGGTCTCGCCGTCCTCGACCGTGAACAACATCAGCTTCAACTCCAACCCGGCCAAGGCCAAGAACCGGGAGCTGCTGAACCCGAAGGTGAAGGAGGCGCTGGAGTACGCAACGGACCGCGGGGCTCTGGTCAAGGTTGTCTACTTCGGCTACGCCAAGCCGTGGGCCAACCTGTTGTCCGAGGAGTCGACGCAGTACCTGGATCCGTCGATCCAGCCGCTGCCGTTCGACGTGGCGAAGGCGAATCAGATGCTGGACTCGCTGGGTTTCAAGATGGGTCCCAATCACATCCGGATCGCGCCGGCGACGACCGGCAAGTACGCGCAGCCGGCTCACCCGATGTCATACGATCTGATGGTGCCGACCGGGCTTGACTTCAACGTCGACCGCCAGTTCCAGATCGTGGCGGCCGACTGGGCGAAGGCGGGTGTGAAGATCCACGAGGTGTCCGGCGGCGACGCCGCCCAGGCCTACGCCCACGAGACCAACAAGGCGTACACCACGTACGACCTCGCGATGTGGGACTGGGCCGAGGAAGTCGATCCTGATTTCGAGCTGTCCGTGCTGACCAAGCCGCAGTGGTATTCCTGGAGCGACACCGGTTTCAACGACCCAACGTACGACCGGGAATACCTTGAGCAAGGGACTCTGGTCAACACAGATCAGCGGATTGCGCTGGTCAAGAAGATGACGCGACAGGTGGAGGCGGCGCGGCCGTACATCCAGCTCGTCAACGAGGAGCTGGTGACCGCGAGCGACCAGCAGTGGACAGGCTTCTACCCGGAGCTCGGGGCCTGGTGCAAGTGCTACTACACCAATCCCCATTTGACCTCCTAGGACCGGGAGTCCGAACCGGATTACGCCGTTCAGCGGTTGGCCGTCGCGGTCAGTGCCGTTGGTGCGGAACGACCATGTTCATGACGCGCACGCGGCGAGAGCCGTCGGGGCGATCGGCGTGGACCCGACCTCGGTAGGGAGCGAGGACCGCGGCGAGGGCGGCCGTCACCTTTCCGGTCTCCGTTGAGGTCAGCCAGAGGTCGGTGTTGGACAGGAGCGCGACGTCCTGCCATTCGTCGAACTCCTTCTTCTCGGTCGCGATGAACGCTTCCCCCATCGCCCGGCTGCGGTCGAAGAAGGCGAGCGCCACGGCCGACGTGGCGGCTGCGCCCGCCGGTGTGGAAGTGTCGAGGTCGACCAGCGTCCGACCGTCGGTTGCCCGCCACGGCCGCTCCCGTCCGTCACTGCGGGCGGGAGCGGGCTCGGCAAGGTCGTAGCGCTCCAAGAACTTGAGGTGATACGCCGTCGCGCTTGGGCTCAGCCCGGTGAGCTCCGCGCACTCGGTCGCCGTCAGCTCGTCCCCCGACGCGAGCGCGTCGATGATCGCCATCCGGGCCGGATGGGCGAGCGCCCGAATGTCCCGCGGATCCTGGAGACGAATCTGGCGGGCCGGAGGCTCCGTGTGCCCAGCCTGCGTGCCGGTCCGGCGAGACCGCGGCTGACCCTTGTCGGACGATCGATCGGCAGGCATCGACTCGAAGCATAACCCTTGACAGCGAGATGTTCAGGAAATACTGTTCAACAAATGCTGAACATCGAGCAGGGGCGGCGCGACTTCTTCATCGCCTTGATGGGCCGGTTGGTGTCGACGTTCGGGGACGGTGTGGCGTTGGTTGCTCTGACGCTGCGCCTGCAGGCAGACGGCGCCCACCCCTACGAAGTGGGTCTGCTGATGGCCGCCGGGGTCATCCCGCAGCTGCTGCTCGCCCGCCCGATCGGGCGCCTCGTCGACACCCACGATTCCCGGCGCCTGCTTGTCGGCGGTGGGCTGGTGGAGGTAGCGGCCACGATCCCGCTCATCTTCGTCCATTCGATCGTGCCGATCATGCTCCTGGTCGCCGTGCTCGGCGCTGCCGCGTCACTGACCGGGGCCACCTGGTCGGCCCTCATCCCGCGAGTGGTCGGTGAAGACCGCCTCGCCGCTGCGATTTCGGCCCAACAGTCGCTGAATGTCCTCGTCCTCGTCGCTGCCCCCGCTATCGGCGGACTGCTGGCCGGGGCGTTCGGCTCGGGCGTGCCGATGGCCATCGACGCTGCCACCTACGCGGTCGTGACCGTCGCCGCCGCGCTCATTCGCACCCGTCGAGTGCCGGAGCAGGTTCCCACCGTCGACGGGTCGAACCGGCTTCGGAGCGGGTTCGCCATCCTCCGGGCGGATCGCGTGCTCGCCCCCCTTCTGGCGGGCATGGCCGTGGTCGTCCTCCTGGTCGGCATGGTCGACGTCGTGCTGGTCTACCTGGTCCGCGACACGCTCCACGCCGGAGGCGTCTGGTACGGCGTGGCCGAGGCGTCCTGGATGGCAGGCATGGTCGCAGGAGCTCTCGGAGCTGGCCGCGTCGGCACCGAATCCGGTCAGGTACGCGTCACCATCGCCGGGGCAGCCCTCGCATGCGCTGGGGTGGCCGGATTCGCCGTCGCGCCGGCGGTGGGGATCCTTGTTCCCCTGTCGCTGCTCGGCGGTGTCGGAAACGGCTGCGCCGGAACCTGCCTTTCGACCCTGCTGATGACGCGTACTCCCGACAGCGCGCGCGGCCGGGTGTCAGCCACCGCCAACGCGATCTTCGGAGGTGCCCAAGGAGGCTCGCTGCTGCTCGGAGGTGTCGTCGCAATCGTGCTGTCACCGCGGGTGATCTACGCCGTCGCCGGCTTGCTGGGCCTGGCCGCCGCCGGAATCGTCGCCCTCACGAGTGCGTCGCAGACCTCGGGCCGGGCCGCTCCCATCGACGCGTCCGCCAGCTGACCTCCCCTGATCCCGTCTCGTCGCGAACGTCGGTGTCTAGTTCATCGGCGAGGTGATGCAGCGGTAGGGCAGCTTGGGGACTTCCACGAGGTCGATGTCGTCGTAGTTCAGGCTGCGGCTGTCGTCCTCGTCGATGGTGCCGGCGTAGGTGACGAGGTCATCGGTGTAGACGAGTGCCACCCACTGGTCGGGCTGTGGGGCGCCGAGATGGTCGAATACGAGCGCTGCGTCCCCGTAGTCCCACAGCCGTCGCCCGGCCGACGCGCACGTCTTGAGGGCGGTGAAGAAGGAGGCAGCCGCCCGCTCCGTCGAGTCATAGCAGAGGTCGCCGGCGGCCAGGGTGCCGGTCGGGCAGTGCACCTTCAGCGACGTGCGCAGGGCCGGTGACAGGTCGCTGGCCGCCAGCGATCCGGCGATGATGTTGGCGTGATCCCCTTTCGGTGGCGTGTGCCCCGAAATGGTGTTCTGGGCGACTTGCGAGTTCGAGGTGATGATCACGGCCGCGATTGCGGCGGTGCCGCTCGCGGCGATCACGAGCGCGATGATTGAGATGACGAGCGGGAGCGTGAGCTGACGCCTGAGACGATGCCGCATTGGAGCCTCCGATCACGAGCCAGATACACCGGCTCAAAGCCTGGACATCCGCGAGGATACGAGACGTACGTCGCGACCACAACCCGTCGAGGAAGGTCGCCGCACAGTGAATGGGTCATGCTCGCGCGTCGGGGCTGCGGAGACGTTGACAATGCCAACTGCCCTGTGCATCATGGTGGCCGTTGAGTGCTCCACGGAGGGTCCCAATGCGGGTTGGACATGCGGTATCGCGTCGGGTGTGCTGTGCGCTAGTGGTCACAGCCGTGGCGTTGACTGCGCTCGTCGGTGGTTGGCAGTCGACGGCGAATGCGTCGGCCCCGGTCAAGATCAAGGCGGCGACGATGGTCGACAGCAATGCGAACGGGCGTCCCGACGAGGTGGTCCTGACCTACGCACGGGCGGTGAACCACACGCTTGACACGGACGGCGCCTACCCGTTCACGGTCGCCGGCCACGTCATCACCGCCGTCGATGCCGCCACCGCGTCGCGGACCCTTGTCATTCACCTCGCCGAGAAGTCAACAGCCGATGCCATGTCCACTCCCAAGCTGACATACACGCCGACTGCCGACGATCCCGTGACCGGTACGTCCGGCACGCCGGCGGCGGCGCAGACCTGGACATGGACGTTCCCGCAGCACGCCGTGTATGTGTCGGAAACGGGGAGCGACACCAACCCGGGCACCCAGGCAGCGCCTGTGCGCACCGTCGCAGCTGGCGTCGCGCTGGCGGCATCGAGCGGTTTCAAGGCCGTCGAGGTGACCGCCGGTTCGTACAACGAGGGGGCGGGTGTCACCATTGGTGCAGGGGTGACGGTGTCCGGTGGGTTTGCAAGTGGGACGTGGTTTCGGGCGTCGAGCGCGACGACGGTGTCCGGGTCGCCGCAGGCGTTCCTGGTTACAGCCCCGGCTGCGGTCGACCTCCGCTACATGACCATCGCGGGGTCATCGGCAGGAGGAAGCGCGTACGGCATCCGCGCTGTCGGCGCCACGCTGAGGCTGGATCACGACGTTGTCACCGCGGGCGATGGAGCCGGCGGGACTGACGGATCGACCCCCACCGGCCAGGCGGCCGCGGGCGGCAACGGCCGGCCAGGGGGTCCAGGGGTGGAACACAGCGGGATGCTGTTCTGCGACAACAATCCTCTGCCCACCGGCGGACTCGGCGGCACGCTCCCGGGATTCCCGCTCGCTGCCGGCGGCCAGGGCGGCAGCCCGGGAGTCGGTAGCTCCCTGGGGTCAAACGGCCAGACGCCGCCGGGAGGCGCCGCAGGCGGCCAGGGCACGCCGTCCGGGCAGGGAAACGACACGCCAGGCGTGCCCTACGTTGGAACTGACGGATCAATCGGCGCCGCGGGCACCAACGGAGCCGCCGGGTCGCCTGGCTACGCGGACGGCGGATATGCATCCCAGGACGGGACGGCCGGGGCCACAGGATCACCCGGCGGCGGTGGAGGAGGCGGCGGCGGTGGCGGCGGTGGCGTTGTCGACTGCGACTCCTCCGGCGGCAGCGGTGGCGGTGGAGGCGCGGGTGGCGCCGGTGGCGGACCAGGCACGGGCGGATCGTCCGGCGGCGGGTCATTCGGCCTCTACGCCTGGGCGAGCGCGGTCACCGTCAAGGCCTCGACGCTCCAGACCGGGAGCGGCGGATCTGGCGGGGCGGGCGCTGCCGGACAGTCGGGCGGCGCCGGTGGCCTGGCCGGACCGCAGAGCCCGTACGGCGGCAGCTCCGCGCAAGACGACGGGTCGAACGGCGCCCACGGCGGCAACGGTGGCCCCGGGGGCAGCGGCGGCGCCGGAGGCGGCGGCGCCGGCGGGCCGTCGGTCGGCCTGCTGCTGGGCAGTGGATCCTCTGACACCCTCACGAGCGTGACGTTCAGCATCGGCTCGGGTGGGCTCGGCGGGTCGAGCAGCGGCAACACCGGCCCGGCCGGTGCCGCGGCCAACACTCTGACCGTGTAAAGCGACCGCGGCCTTCCGCCGTCCGATTGCCCCGGTGCGTGTGTGCCGCCATACTCATCGGTCATGGAAGCGCCGCGCGTGCAGTACGCCCTGAGTGGCGATGTCAGCATTGCCTACGGCGTCGTTGGCGACGGGCCGTTCGATCTGGTGTTCATCGGCGGCTGGGTGTTGTCGGCGTTCGAGACGGCGTGGGACGGGCCGGCCCGCGAGCTGTTTTCCGACCTGGCGGGGTTCTGCCGTCTGATCCTGTTCGACAAGCGCGGCACCGGGTTGTCCGACCGAGACGCGGGCGTCCCCGACCTGGAGACGCGCATGGATGACATCCGCGCCGTGATGGACGCGGTCGGCTCGAAGCGAGCAGCGATCATGGGCGTGTCGGAGGGGGGACCGATGACCCTGCTGTTCGCCGCCACCTATCCAGAGCGGACGGCCGCCGCCGTGCTCTACGCGACCGGCGCGAGCCACACCCGCGCAGAGGACTATCCGTGGGCAGCCACCCCCGAGGAGTGGGATCAGATGTTCGCCGCCCCCGAGATTCCCGCGATCGGATCGGACGAATGGCTGGACATCCGCCTGAAGCATCTGTCTCCGAGCATTGCGGACGATCCCGAAGTCCAGGCGTGGTGGCGCAAGTGGGTGCTGATGAGCGCGAGCCCAAGCGCCGTGCGCGGTCTGGCACGGATGAACCGGGGGGCGGATGTGCGCCACGTGCTGGCTTCCATCTCCGTGCCCACCGTCGTCCTGCACCCGGTCGAGGATCAGGACTGGCACTTCGAGGAGGGTCAGTACATCGCCGATCGCATCCCCGGCGCCGAACTGGTCGAGCTGCCCGGCCTCGATCACGGCTGGTGGGTGCGCGGGAGTGCACTGGCGGCCGAGGCGCGGCGGTTCCTCTACGCGATCTGGGATCGCGGCGAGTGGGAGGTCGTGGAGCACAACCGGGTGCTGGCGACCGTGTTGTTCACGGACATCGTCGGATCGACCGAGCTCCTGGCCGAGGTTGGTGACCGCGCCTGGAGGGACCTCCTGCAGCAGCACCATGCCGTGGTCAGGCGCCAGCTTGCCCGCTATGCCGGCCGCGAGATCGATACCGCGGGCGACGGCTTCTTCGCAAGCTTCGACGGCCCCGCCCGTGCCATCCGGTGCGCCTGCGCCATTTCCGAGTCGGTGGGCGAACTTGGGGTTCGCGTCCGCGCGGGACTGCACACCGGCGAGTGTGAGGTGGTGGACGGTAAGGTGGGCGGCATCGCTGTGCACATCGGCGCCCGGATCGCCAGCCTGGCCGCGCCGGGCCAGGTGCTGGTGTCCAGCACTGTCAGGGACCTGGTCGTCGGATCAGGCATCCAGTTCCAGCGCAGCGGCGCCGCCCAGCTCAAGGGCCTCCCGGACGAATGGCAGCTGTACTCGGTCGAACAGCCGGTCATCGCTAGATAA
>Ga0265327_10003717_pt1 | contig 14201 bp, 10 predicted proteins | sample 41621metaG_FD_202089 | JGI IMG/M metagenome (GOLD analysis project Ga0265327, IMG submission 202089) | Rhizosphere microbial communities from Carex aquatilis grown in University of Washington, Seatle, WA, United States - 4-16-21 metaG | ecosystem: Host-associated > Plants > Roots > Rhizosphere... | reverse complement strand
AAACCTTGACCCTGAAACCTTGACCCTGAAACCTTGACCCTGAAACCTTGACCCTGAAACCTTGACCCTGAAACCTTGACCCTGAAACCTTGACCCTGAAACCTTGACCCTGAAACCTTTTTAGCACTTGAAACTGAACGCTTCACACTACCCTTCAACCTTTGTTCCCTTGGTTACTTCGTTGTTCAATCATGAGAACTTCACCGCGACAGAAAAAACCTCGATGAAGTCGCGCTGGATTTACGGTTAAGGGAGCCGCCTTGCGTCCTGATATTGACCAGACCCCATATAAACGTAACTAATTATCATATTTTGGCCACCTTTTACCATTGTCTGTTATTTGATAAATAGCTAATATTCAACAAGATAAATATATCATTAGAATTTGACACGGTTGGCACAAGTCGCTTAGTGTATTACGGCAATGGTGTCGCGCTGTCTATTCCTGACAGCCGCCAAACCCACCTTGCGTGGCAGTTAACTTTTAATTCGAGGTTTCATGAGTGATACAGTGACAGGTGCGCCGTCGACGGGTGGCGCGAAAAAAGTCTCCCGTATCGACGAAGCGGTTATCCGCATCGCCGGTAATTCACAGGACGGAATTCAGGCCATCGGCGGTTTCCTGGCGCGGCTCGCGGGCCGTAGCGAACAGGAAGTCATGACGTTTATGACGATTCCGTCGACCATTTCCGGTGGGCCATCCATCTTTCAGGTGCGCATCGGCAGCGGCGAGGTCTTGACCTCGGGCGACGACGCGGACGTGTTGCTGGCGTTTTACCAGCACAGCTATGAAGGCCATATTAATTCGCTCAAGAAAAAGGGCATTGTCCTTTATGACAGCGACCATGTGCAGCCCAAGCCGGAATGGGAAACCGAATATCACCACGTGGGCATCCCGATTTCCTCGCTGACGGTCGAAGCCATCGGCGGCACGGCCAAGGACAAGGGCAAAAACATTTACTCGCTGGGCCTCATCGCCCGCATGTTTGACCTGAACACGCCGAAGCTCGAGAAGCTGATTGGCGAACGTTTCACGGGCAAGGACCCGAGCATCTTGAATAACGCGCTGGCCGCGTTCCACGCGGGCTACGCCAATTCGCCCACCAATTTGCTGGAGACCTTCCAGTTCACGGACAGCCAGAAGCAGGGCGTGCATCAAGTGGTGATGAACGGCAACGAAGCCATCGGCTACGGCCTCATCGCCGCCGGCGTGCGTTTCGGCGCGGCTTATCCGATCACCCCGTGGTCCGACATCATGGAATTGCTCCGCCGCGAGCTGCCCAAGTACGGCGGCACGTTTGTGCAGTGCGAAGACGAAATCGCCTCGGTCTCGATGGCGATTGGCGCCAGCTTTGCCGGCCGCGTGGCCGTCACGGGCTCCAGCGGTCCGGGCATTGCGCTCAAGTCGGAAGCCATCGGCTGGGCCGTCATGGCCGAAATGCCGCTGGTCATCATCAACGTGCAGCGCGGCGGCCCCTCCACGGGCATGCCGACGAACATTGAACAGTCTGATTTGAACATCGCCATCAACGGCGGTCACGGCGACGCCCCCCGCGTGGTGCTCGCGCCGGCCAACGTGGAAGATTGCTTCTACATGGCCATTGAAGCGGTGAACATCGCCCGCAAATACGGGGTGCCCGTGTTTTTCCTGAGCGACCAGGGCATCGGCACGCGCATTGAGGCGTTTGTGGAGCCGAACCTGGAAAAAGTTTGTCAGGACATCACGCCGGATTACACCCCCGTGGCCTCGCACAAGCCTTATGACCTGGCGGCCAAGGACGGCGTCACGCAGCACGTGAAGCCCGGCACGCAGATTCTCGATGGCCGGTATCCCATCGCCACCGGTTTGGAACACGACGAATACGGTCACCCGACCGGTTCGCCGAAGCTGCACATGCAGATGATGGCCAAGCGCCGCAAGAAATTGCAGGCCCTCGGCGCCACGCTGCCCTTGCCGAAGATTTATGGCCCGTCGGAAGGCAATGTCCTGCTCGTGGGCTGGGGTTCCACCGAAGGTCCGATCCGCGAGGCGGTGGACCGTTCCCGCGCGGCCGGCGACAGCGTCTCGGCCATTCACCTGCGGCACATCAATCCGTTGCCCAACGGCCTGGAAAACATCTTCTCGGGTTTCAACCACGTGCTCGTGGTGGAAATGAACGACGAAGGACTGTACGGCTACGGCCAGCTTGGCGGCGTGTTGCGCGCGCGCTATTGCGATCCGAAGATTCACGGCATCAACAAGACGGACGGCCTCACCTGGAAGGTGAAGGAAATCCTCGAACACGTGAAAAACAAAGTGCGCAAATAATAACTGACCAGCCACCTATAACTGAAATTTTATGAGCGAAACTTTGACTGACAAGCCCGTGGTAGCCGTTCAAGCCCCGCAGACCACCACCGGCGAGCGCAAGGGCCTGACCAAAAAGGAACTCGCCGCCGACCACCCGACGTGGTGCCCCGGCTGCGGTGATTTCTCCGTGCTGGCGCTGTATTTCAAGCTGATTGAAAAGCGCAAGCTGTGGCATGAAAAGATCACGACCGTCGCGGGCATCGGCTGTTCCAGCCGTTTCCCCTACTTTGTGCAGGCGCACGGCGCCCACTTTATTCACGGCCGCGCGCTGCCCTTTGCCAGCGGCATCTCCCTCTCCCGCCCGGACCTGCATGTGTTCGTGTTCGGCGGCGACGGCGACGCGTTCTCCATCGGCGGCAATCACTTCAACCACACCGCGCGCAAGAACATCAAGATGACCTATTGCGTGATGGATAACTGGGTGTACGGCCTGACCAAGAAACAGACCTCGCCCACCTCGCCGCTCGGCTTCAAGAGCAAGACCGACCAGTGGGGCGCGATTGATTATCCCATCAACCCCATGAAGCAGGCGATCTCCGCCGGGGCCACCTTCGTGGCGCGCACGACGCACACGAACCCGAACCACGTCTTGCAGATGATGGAAGCGGCCATGGACCACGACGGTTTCAGCTTCATCGAATGCCTGAGCGAATGCGTGGAATTCTATGAAGGCGCGTTCGACGCCAGCAACCCCCGCAAGGGCGGCGTCTTCAACGAAGTGCCCAAGAACCATGACGTGACGGATGAACTCGCCGCGTACAAGCTGGCGGGCGAACCCTTCCCCGGTTATTTCGGCGTCTTCTACAAGAACGCCAAGCCGACGAAAAACGCCAAGGAAGCTGAAATCAACAAGAGCTACCAGTCGAAGTTTACCGGCCAGAAAGACTGGCAGATTCTCCAGAAGTCGTTTGACCGGATGAAATAAATCCAAACCTGTTTTAGACACGATTTACGAGTCCTGCGCGAGCGGGGCTCGTAAATTTTTTGTGGCGGGAGGGGCGTAAATCATTAATCGCAAATTCACATGGCGCATATTCACGAGAAGATTGATTTTACCGTGGCAATTTTTGTGGTTCACCACGGCAAGGTGCTGGTCATTCATCATCGCAAGCTCAATAAATGGCTGCCGCTGGGTGGCCACATTGAACTGGATGAAGACCCCGAGCAGGCCGCCCGGCGCGAGGCCAGGGAGGAAAGCGGCCTGGACGTGGAACTGATCGGCGAGCGCCCGCCCACGACCTCGCCCGGCACGCGCGCGCTGATCGCGCCGCGGTTTCTGGACATCCATCGCATCAACGAGACGCACGAGCACATCGGCATGATTTACTGGGCCCGCCCCCAGGATGGCCGGCTCACGCTCGCGGAGGAGGAGCATCACGACATCCGCTGGTGTACGGCGGCGGAATTGGATATGCTCACGCCACCCATGACTGACGCGGTGAAATGGTATTGCCGGAAGGCGCTCGAGGAAATTTCCTCATGACCCACCGCCAGCTCAAAGCCGGCTATTTTACGCTCGCGGGCCTGAACACGCTCGCGACGTCGTATTATTTCAATTACCTGTTCTTTTTCCTGCGCGACCATTTTGGCTTTGGCAATCGCGGCAACTTGTGGGTTTCGGCGTTATCTGGGTTTATCTACATCTTCGCCGCGTGGCAGTGCGGCAAATTTGCCGCGCGGCACGGCGCGGTGCTCAGTTTAAAAATCGGCTTTCCCGCGCTGGCCGCGGTGATGGTGGGGAGTGCGTTCCTGGCGCAAAACGTAACGGGCCTGCTGGTGATGCTGGCCCTGTATAGCGTGGTGCTGCTGTTAACCTGGCCGGCGCTGGAGTCGCTGGTCAGCGAACGCGAGACGCAAGCCGGCGTGCAGGAGATGGTGGGCGTTTATAATTGTTCATGGGCCGGGGCGGCGGCGCTGGCGTATTTCACCGGCGGCAAATTGTACGATGCCCTGGGCGGCGGCGCGGTGTTCTGGCTGCCGGCGGGAATTTTCCTGCTCGAATTCATCCTGCTCTTGTGGCTGGAAAAGTATCATCACGCGGTGTTCGCGGCCACGCCGGAACCGCCCAGGGAAACGCACACGCCGGAACGCGCCGCGCTACAACAACCGGTCAGCCCAAAAGCATTTTTGACGATGGCCTGGATTGCCAGTCCGTTTGCGTACGTGGCCATCAACACCTTGTTCGCCGTCATGCCCGGCATTGCGCATAAGCTCGATCTTTCGCCCACGCGCACGGGTTTGTTTTGCTCGGTCTGGTTGTTTGGCCGCCTCGCCGCCTTTGCGCTGCTGTGGAAATGGCGCGGCTGGCATTACCGTTTTCGCTGGTTGCTCGCGTCGTTTCTCATGCTCATTGTGAGCCTCGCGGCGATTTTGCAGGCGCACGAATTGTGGGTGGTGATTGCGGCCCAGATTTCACTGGGCCTGGCCGTGGGGCTGATTTATTACTCGTCGTTGTTCTATGCCATGGATGTGGGCGAGGCCAGCAGCGAACACGGCGGCTTGCACGAGGCGTTTATCGGCATGGGCATTTGCATGGGACCGGCCACGGGCGCGGCGGCCCTGACCTTTGCGCCGCAATGTGCCAATGCCTCCACGTGGGCCGTGTCGGCCCTGCTCGTGCTTGGCTTGGGCGGCCTGGTGTGGACCCGCTGCCATACCGCACATACCGCAAAAAGGTGATTTAATTTTGTTAGATTTTCTCCGTAGAAACCTTAATCTCTTTGACAAATGAAAGCTGTCCCACTGCCATCTGCCTTATTCACTTTGAACCGCGAACGGCTCGTCCAAAAACTTCGGCCGCGCTCGCTCGCCGTCCTGAACGCCAACGACATCATGCCCTCGAACGCCGACGGTTCGCTGGGGCACCGGCAAAATGCGGATTTGTTTTACCTCACGGGCGTGAACCAGGAGGAAACCATTTTATTGCTCGCGCCGGATGCGTACGACCCCGCGCACCGCGAAATTTTGTTCGTGCGCCAGCCGAACGAGCACCTCGCCATTTGGGAAGGCCACAAACTGACGAAGGAACAGGCCACGGCCATCTCGGGCATCAAAACGGTGAAATGGCTCTCGGAATTTCCGTCCATCTTCCGCTCCCTGATGTGCGAGCTGGAGAATATCTATTGCAATTCCAATGAACATCAACGCGCTGATGTCACGGTGGAAACGCGCGATGCGCGGTTCATCCGCGATACCCAGGCAAAATTTCCGCTGCACCATTATCACCGGCTCGCGCCGCTGTTGCACGAACTCCGCAGCATCAAATCATCCTACGAAATCGACGCCATCAAGGCCGCCTGCGATCTCACCGCCAAGGGCTTCAAGCGCGTCTGCAAATTCGTGAAGCCGGGCGTCAATGAAGCGGAGGTGGAAGCCGAGTTTGCCTGCGAATTCATCCGGAACAAAGGCCAGTTTGCCTACGGGCCCATCATTGCCAGCGGCGCCAACAACAACATTTTGCATTACGGTGAAAATGACCAGCCCTGCAAGAACGGCGAATTGTTGTTGCTGGACGTGGCGGCGGGCCTGGGCAATTACATGAGCGACATGACCCGGACCATCCCGGTCAATGGCAAGTTTACGCGCCGGCAAAAGCAGGTTTACAATGCCGTGTTGCGCATCTTCCGCGCGCAGGTGGCCGCGTGTGTGCCCGGCAAAACTACAAAAGATTTGCGCCTCGAATGCGAGGAGCTGACGGCCAAGGAATGCGTTGACCTGGGACTGCTCAAGCTGTCCGATATCAAGAAGCAGAAGCCGGATGACCTGGCGGTCAAAAAATATTTCATGCACGGCGTGACGCATCCCATCGGTCTGGATGTGCATGACGTGACCTACACGCAATTCAAACTGGCACCGGGCTGGGTGGTGACGGTGGAGCCGGCCATTTACATCAAGGAAGAAGGCTTTGGCATCCGCCTGGAAAATACCGTGGTGGTCACGGAGAACGGCCAGTTGGATTTGATGGCTCATATCCCCATCGAAGCGGATGAGATCGAACACCTGATGAAGCGGCGGTAATTTCCGGCGCTCAAAGGGCCATTCCGGTTCGCCGCTGGGTGACCTGTTATTTCGGGAGCCATCGTGGAACGCGTCATGAAGAAAAAATCATGGCGCGAAAAACTGTCTGATGATTCAGACGGACGGTCCAAGACTGGCGCGGCTTGCACTCAATCGTTACTACCACTAACCTCACTCATATCATTATGCTGACCAAGACCATTGTTAAACCTGCAAAATCTCCTGCGGCCGTCGGCCCGTATAATCACGGCGTGCGCGTGGGCGACCTGCTCTTCACCGCCGGCCAAATCCCGATTGATCCCAAGGACGGCAACCTGGTGACGGGCGACATCAAGGCGCAGACCGAGCGTGTGTTGCAAAACCTTAAGGCCATTCTGGACGACCAGGGCCTGACGTTTGGCCACATCGTCAAAAGCACGGTGTTTCTTACCAATCTCGCCGACTTCGCGGCCATGAACGAAGTTTACGCGAAGTATTTCACGGAAAATTTCCCGGCGCGTTCCACCATCCAGGTGGCCGGCCTGCCCAAGGGCGCCAATGTGGAAATTGAAGTGATTGCGCACTATTAACCCCGTCCGCATTTGCCCGTTTCATCCGCCATGTCCACCCCCGTCCAAATTGCCATCGGCGTTGTGATTGGGGGCGGACTGGGCTTGCTCATAGGCTGGTTGCTCGGCTCGCGCAAGCAGGTCCCGGCGGCGCCGGACGCGCGCTTGGAGCTGGAGTTGCGCCAGCAGCTGGCCCAGCGCGAGACGGAGTTAAAACAAACCGGCGATCAACTGGTGCAGGCCAAAACTTCGCTGGCCACGGCCCAGGCCAACCAGAACGCCGCCGAAAAAATTCTCGCGGACCAAAAACTGTTGCATGAGCAAAATCTCCGCGACGCCAGGGCCGCGCAGGAAAAGGCCATCGCCGACCTGCGCGAAGCTTTCAAGGCCCTCAGCGCGGATGCCTTGAAACAGACGGCCCCGGAATTTCTGCGGCTGGCGGAACAGTCCTTTGGAAAATTTCAGGAAGCGGCCAAAGGCGATTTGGAGAAGCGGCAGGAATCCATCAAGGTGCTCGTGGAGCCGCTCAAGCAACAGCTCGAAAGCTACCAGAAAAGCCTGCAGCAGAGCAGCGCCGCCCAGTCTTCCACCCTGGGCGAGGTGAAGAAACAGCTCGACCTGCTCTCGCAACAAAGCGCCTCGCTAGCCAATGAAACGCAGCAGTTCCGCATGGTCTTGAAATCAAACCAGGCGCGCGGCAAATGGGGCGAGGAAACCTTGCGGCGCGTGGTGGAGGCGGCGGGCATGAGCGCGCACTGCGATTTTACCGAGCAAGGCGCGGCGGGCGACAACCGCCCGGACATGGTGGTCCGCCTGCCCGGCGAACGCGTTATCATTGTGGACGCCAAGGTGCCGGATTTTGATTTTCTCAATGCGCTGGAGGTGGCCGATCCCGTCAAGCGTGCGGATTCCCTCGCGGCGCACGCCGCCAAGCTGCGCAGCACCATCAAGCTGCTGGCCGACCGCGATTATCCGCGCGAGTTTGCCAATGCCTTGGATTATGTGGTGCTGTTCTTGCCTGCGGAATCCCTGTTTAGCGCCGCGCTGGAAGGCGATCACGATTTGATTGTGTGGGCGGCGGAGCGGCGGATTCTACTGGCCACGCCGGCCTCGCTGATTGCGCTGCTGCGTTCCGTCTCCGTGAGCTGGCAACAACATGCGCAGACCGAGAACGCGCAGAAAATCGCGGCCGCCGCGCAGGAGTTTTACGCCCGCGTGGTCAAGTTCACGGAACATTTCGAAAAAATCCGCGCCGGTTTGGACCGCGCCAATTCGGCCTTCAACGAAGCCTCGGCCAGTTTCCAATCCCGTGTGCGTCCGGCCGGCGAACGCCTGGCTGAGCTGGGCGGAACGAGCGCTTCCAAGGAATTGCCGGAAGTGCCGCCCTTGGACCCCACATTGCGCTCGCTTTAGAGGATTAAAAAAATGCGGTCGCATTTTCGGACCGCGAGCAACAAGGTGCCGCTGCCAATTGATTCACAGAAGGGAACTAAGTGAACAAAGTAAATAGGTTTCAGGGTTTAGGTTGAAGGTTTCAGGTGAAGCGTAACGCCAAATTAGAAATTGGCCGTGCCGGTTCGCCGCAGCCAGCAAGAGACAAGGATTAAAACGACTTGTCACAAATTTCAAGGGTTGGTAGGGCGGGCGCTCCGCGCACGCCGCTTAGGTTTGGTGCGGGTCTTACCACGTTCGCGGCTCGCGAGGACGCTCGCCCCACCATGACTGGCCGAAACTCAGTTTGTTATCCGTGACAATTCGTGCCCAAGGAACTGCCGGAAGTGCCGCCCTTGGACCCCACATTGCGCTCGCTTTAGAGGATTAAAAAAAATGCGGTCGCATTTTCGGACCGCGAGCAGCAAGGTGCCGCTGCCAATTGTTTTAAACAACCAAGGAACCAAGGGAACAAAGTAAATAGGTTTCAGGGTTTAGGTTGAAGGTTTCAGGTGAAGCGTAACGCCAAATTAGAAATTGGCCGTGCCGGCTCGCCGCAGCCAGCAAGAGACAAGGATTAAAACGACTTGTCACAAATTTCAAGGGTTGGTAGGGCGCGTCGCTCCGCGCGCGCCGCTTAGGTTTGGTGCGGGTCTTACCACGTTCGCGGCTCGCGAGGACGCTCGCCCCACCATGACTGGCCGAAACTCAGTTTGTTATCCGTGACAATTCGTGCCGTCCATGTCTGTGGCTCTGCTATTGGGGACTCGTGTGGTGGCCGTCTGCAAAGACCGTCCCTCCGATGGTGGCCGTCCGCAAGGACCCTTGCCGCAATTGCCCGCAGGCGCTGCCTGCCCTTAACCCTTAAACCTCTTCACCACTTGAAACTGAACACTGAACACTCGCCTTCAACCTGCTTTCTTGGTTGTTCAATGGCGGCACATTTGCGCGCTGCGGGCGTATTGCTATCGGCCATTTCTTTTCCGTCTGGCTCAAAAAATCGGCGAGGTCTTGTTTCCACAACACGGCCTTGGTATGGCTGCCGTGGCCCACGGTTTGGTCGCTGTAGGGAATCACCAGGGCCCGGCCGTTTTTAACCTGTTTGATGCCATGTTCCAGCACGCCCAGTTCGGGAGGATTAATCAAATCGTCGGCGGAATTGATCGCCAGCAGCGGCGCTTTGATTTTGTTCAAATGCGGGGCGGGATCGTAATCGGCAGAGGCCGCCAGCGCATATAACACATCATTGGCATCGAGCCTGGCCATGGCGGTTTTGACGTAGGTATCGAGCCTGGCATCGGCCTCCTTGAGCGTGGGGCCTTCGTTCATGCGCATCACGGGATTTTCGCCCATGAAATAAAGCACCTCCGCCGCCACGCGCAGGCCCGAGGGCTGGGTTTGATACTCGCCGCCCAGCCAGTCGGGCGCGTTGCGGATGGAATCCATGCCCATGCGCCGCCAGACGCGGTTCCGGCCGGAAATTTGCGTGGGCAAACTCGCCAGCGGCATGAGGGCGTCCATGAATTCCGGATGTTGCTCGCCCCACAACCACGTATGCATACCGCCCATGGAAGTGCCCATGACCAGGCGCAGATGATTCACCGCCAGCCCTTCGGTCAACAGCCGGTATTGCGCCTCCACCATGTCCAGATAACCGTAGTTGGGAAACTTGGCGTGCAAGCCGTCACTCGGCTTGGCGGATTTCCCGTGGCCGATGCCATCGGGAATGATCACATAATAACGCGAGACATCCAGCGGCTGGCCCTTGCCGAAAAGTTCATTGGCAAACTGTGGTCCTAGAAACTGGCCGCAATTTCCCGTGGTACCGTGCAAAATCAGCACCGCATTGCGCACCACGCCGTTGCTGTCGCGCTCCGGCTTGCCGAACGTGAGGTAATGCACCCGCAAACCCGGCACGGTCTGGCCGGAATGAAACTGGAAATTGGTGAGCACAAAATCGTTTTCGTACGCGCCTGTTTGCGCCTGCGCGGCCTCGCGGGAGAACCACGTCGCAACTAAAACCGCCAGGAAGATCGCCTTGTATCGTTTCATAGTCAGCCTTTTAACAGGGGACAATATGGATGCCCCCCGGCGCAGGTCAACGGAATCCAGCGGCAAGGTGCCGTAGCCAAATATAAGTCGGAGGGACGAGTTACACGAGTCCCCAACTCAAAACCCCAGACACGGATGGCACAGATTATCACGGATAACAAATTGACGTTCGGTCAGCCATGGTGGGACAAGCGTCCTCGCGAGCCGCGCAGGTGATAAGACCCGCCTTAAGCCCAAGCGGCGCGCGCGGAGCGACGCGCCCTACCAACCCCGTTTTAATCCATGTTCATCTGTGTAATCTGTGTCATCGGTTGGCCGTCCGCAAGAACCGCCCCCAGCGCCGTTAGGCGCGACATATTTGTAGATACGCGTCTCTCTCAAAAAATCCGAGCCCCAGCGGGGCGGCCTATTGAACGGTTTTTAGTTTTATCCCAAAGCGGCGATGAACCGCCGCAATTCAAACGCTCCGCGTGGTTCGTTGGCGTTGGGTGTGCCTTTAAATTTTATTAATGGCCCCTATCCGGCCTGCGGCCACCTTCCACCGTGTTACGGGGGAAGGGGAATATATAATTGTGGGTACGGTTACCCAGAGCAGGCGTTCCTCGCCGGAGCGGCTCGGTCCGCCAGCCCTGGGCTGGTATCTCTCGGGCCTTCAGCCCGAAGCATGGGGCTGTCCCCATCTACGTTTCATCTGTGTTCATCGGTAGCTCCGGCTCGCCCCACTATGAGTGGCCAGACGTCTCTTTGTTATCCGTGATAATCTGTGAAATCCGTGTCGTTTATTACTAGGCGTGAGGCGCAGGGCGTTGGGCTCGAGGCGCGGCTCGTGAGGACGCGCAACTGTGGATGGATTGAAGCGCACCTCTCCCCGGCCCTAGGCCCTGCTGGTTTTTGCACAGTTCTTCGGAAGTAGGCAGGTATGAGTAGGTTATGTCGATATCCTTCTCGCCGATTACGATCTTTTCGATGAGGGCTTCGAGGACTTTCCGCTTGTCTTCGGTCTGCATGGTCGGCCACCGCTCATGGAGCGTACCGGACTCATGCACCACATCATCGGCTGACAGCTTGTTGACTTTGAGGTAATCCACCTCGGCTTCGAGCTTCGGAAGTTCGGCATTAAGCTGTTTGAGACGTTCCTCGGCGGGCGCGTAGAGGTCGCGGAAGCCGTCCCCGGAAATCTGCTGTTTGAGGTAAAGCTGGTGGGTCTGGCGCATTTCGTCCCGCACCTTTTGAATCTCGTGCTGGTGGGCTTCCAAGAGGGCGGTCTTCTCAGCCAGATTGCGGCTGGCTTCCTCCAAATGCCGGTTCACCCGATCCTGCTGGCCGAAAAACAGCTTCAATTCATCCCGGACGATGCTGTCCAAATCTGCGATGGGAATCTTGTTATGGCACTTCCGGCAGTAATATTTGGGACTGCCTGCCCGGACATACATCTTGAGTCCGCACGAACACTGCGCCAAGCCGCTGAACAGGTGCACCGGCGGTTTGCCGGGCTTTTTCCATGACTTCAACTGTTCCTCCATGATCTGGTTCACCTCATTCCAGAGGGCTTCCGGGACGATGGGCGGGCATTCGGCGCGGCCCCATTCGCTTTCGGGTTTGGCTTCGGTGCGCCATGTACCCGTCTGGCGCTGGGTGTTGAATAGATATATGCCCTTGGCGCTTGATTCGCTCAAAATGCGCTGAATCGCCGTGTCCCGCCAGATGGAACCCTCGCGGGTGCGATACCCCTTGGCGTTAAGGAGCTTGGCAACCACGCCTTTGCGCCGATGCTGCAAAAAAAGGTCATAAGCTTCCCGACGGATGACAACTTCCTCCGGCACATGCACAAGCTTCCGGTCTTGCCATTTGAACCCATAGGGGGCCGTGCCATTGATGGACTTGCCGAGCTTGGCGCGGGTGAGAACCGACGCATTGACGCGCTCGGTGATTTCCTCCCGCTCCCATTGGGCGAAGACGCCAAGCAGGTGAAAGAACATCCGGCCACCGGCGGAACTGGTGTCAATCGACTCGCTCAACGACATGAGGTCGGCTTTGTGTTTGTTGAAAAAATCGGAAAAATCCTCCAATTCGCGCCGGTTGCGGGACAGGCGGGCAAGCTTCGAGAAGACCAAGCCGGTGATGTGGCCGCGCTCGATGTCTTTCATCATGCGCCTGGCTTCCGGGTGCTGCATGACGGCTTTGCCGCTCTGCCCGGCAAGGTCATAGACTTCCTTGACCTCCCAGCCCCGGCTGGCGGCATAGCTGCGGGCGCGTTCCTCGTGATGTTCGGGGCTGTCGCCCTGGGCCTGATCCTCGGTCGAAACCCGAATCCAAATGCCCACCGATTTTTTCAAGACACTATGTTCCTTCATAGCACTATTTCATATCAAAAGCGCAACGCCGGTTCAAGAAAAAAGCGTAGCTATTTAGTGTAAAAAAATGTAAGACTTGTTCATGTCACAGGAAAAATTGCTGACCGAAAAAGAACTGGCCGCACTCGCCAAAAAATTCCGCGAGGAGGCGGGCAAAAGCCGCGCTGAGGCGGGACGAGACATGGGCGTGTCGCATGTCTCCATCCATCGAGCAGAAGAAAACCCGGACGAAAGTTTATTCAAGCTCCGCACACGCATGATCGAAAAGTATTCGCCGTTCAAGGTCATCGGCCCCGTTTTCTATTTGCAGCGAAAATGATCTTCATGCCTTTGGCCGACGCAGGGTGCTTTTCAATACCCGTTGTGCGGCGTCTTCCCGCTGTAGTTGTTCATCCGGCGCTAGTTTGGGCACATGCCGCCGGACGGTGCGCCCGTGGCTTTTGACTTCATTGGGTATGGGTGATGACGCGGGCCTGGCTTTCATTTCCGCCGCCAGCTTCTGAAGTTCGGCAATGAACTCGTCCGGCGAATGATAGCTAACCTGGGCGGCGGCTTCCGAACCAAGCCCGCCTTGGACAGCGGCGGCGATTTCTTCCAATTGCCTGGGACTGGTAGAAACCACCGCCAGGTGGTTGCAGCCAGCGGCAAGGCACTTCTTCACGTTCTCAAATTCATGGTCAACGCTGGTCGTGACGCTGATTTCAACCGCGATGACCATGCCACCCTGCTGCAACAAAAGATCGGCGGCTTGGTTCGAGCCTTTCGCCAACTGCTTCTCCACGTCAGCCTGAAAGCCAAGCTGCCGCGCTTCGGTCTTCAACCGTTCCTGAATCGCCTTATGCCGCGCTCCGCCCCGGCCTAAATCGCGCTCCTTGCGGACTGCCACCGTTTCAGCTTCTGCCGCTGGCGATGCTTCGATTACCGGTAGTGCAACCACCTTCGGAATTTCGGCAAGCTTCGGTGGTTCTGCTGCCTGCGGCCGTTCGGAAACAACCGGCACAACGGGGGACACGGGCGGCTTGGGTTCCTGCTTGGCTGGTACGGGCGTCGCCTCTGGCGGTGGCATCCGCTGCCGTGCCAGCAATGCCTCCACGTCCGCCCGCCGCATGGCATACTTCTTTCTCGAAACCGTGATGACTTCCTGCCGTCGTGCCGTCGCCGCGTCCTTGTCCGGTTCATCCGGCAAGGGGACAGTCAAATTGAAGTCAAAGTCGCTGCGCTCCACCCGGACAACCGCCTGCCCGGTTTCCAGATTCCGCAAATCCTGCGCTTCAAAGTATGAGAAGCCATCCGCCAGCTTCCTGGCGTCATCGTCCCCAACGCGAAATACAATCCGCGTGTACGGGTGGGTCAAGACGGCACTGGCCACCTCCGGGCTGCGCTGTAACTGCTGCAATTCATGGTGAGCCAAGGTCAGGCCGATGCGGTACTTCCGTGCCCCTGACAAAA
>Ga0265327_10003716_pt1 | contig 14213 bp, 5 predicted proteins | sample 41621metaG_FD_202089 | JGI IMG/M metagenome (GOLD analysis project Ga0265327, IMG submission 202089) | Rhizosphere microbial communities from Carex aquatilis grown in University of Washington, Seatle, WA, United States - 4-16-21 metaG | ecosystem: Host-associated > Plants > Roots > Rhizosphere >... | reverse complement strand
TGGGCTTTGAGCAAGCGCGGATGGTGCTTGATGGCTTCCAGCAGCGTGTGATGCCGGGTGTCCTTGGCAAAATAGCCCGAGCGGTCATTGTAATAGGCCAGCTCGATCAAAGGATGCCCGCCTGCCTCGAATGTGCTGTCGGCAATCTCCCGCCAAATGACATGCATGCCTAGGGAATGCTGCAAAGCGTCCAGCGCTTTCTTCGCGGCCCAGCTCAATTTCTCGGTTTCGGCGACAAAGCGGATGTTCCGCCCGCCCGAAAAACCGGCCGCTTGCGCGTGCGGGCGCGACGGCGGCGCGCCGGTGTCGCCGATGGCGGGGTCCAGGCAGCGGGCGATGCGCTTATAGCGCTTTTCCCACAGCGTCTGGGCGGCATCCCTGCGCACGGCGGTGGCCGGCGAGGTCAGCCGTTTTGAGCTGCTCGACAGATAGGGGTCTAGCCAGGCCAGGAAATTGGCGCTGGGGTCTGGCCCGCCCAGCCATTTGGCCCAGCCATCGGCAAAATCGGCGTCGTTCCACAGCGGCGGGGTTTGTTCCAGCGCGGTCAAGGCTTGATGGGGGTCGCTGTGAAACTCCGCCAACACGGCTTGCCCGCGGGCTTGCAGGGCCTGCGCGTAGCGCTCGCCGCTGTGATCCAATAAATATTTCGAGGCCGGCAAATCCAGCTTCGGCGGCGGATAGGCGGGCGCGGCCATCAGCCAGGACAGGGCGTCCCGGCTGAAGCTGGCCGGCGGCGCCGGGCGGCGGGATTCGCGGAACGCGGCCAAGGCGTCCCGGCTTAAGGCGTCCTGGTCGGCATAATCGGCGCCTAAGGCTTCCAGCAATTCGGCCAGCACGCCTAAATCCTTGCACAGCCTAGCCAGATCGGCGCATTGCGCGTCTTCAAAAAAGCTTATCTTAGGGCACAACAAGCGCCCTTGAAGCGCCGCCCCGCCGCGCAGCCGGCGCAGATCCTCGCCGCTCAAGCCGCCTGCCGTCAAATCCGCGACGGCCTGTTGCCAGGCTTCCAAGGTGGCCTCGGCTTGGCCTTGGCCGGGCGGGCCGCTGCCCAGCCACGCCAAGGCCGCCAGGCGGGGCTCGGCGGCGGTCAACTCGCCTTCGGCTTCGCGCCGCCAGCCCAGCCAAGCGCCCCATTCGATCAGCGCGGCGGTGGTGCCGTCTGGCTCACGCCGCCAATGTTCGGTCAAGCGGGCGTAAACCCGGCGCAGCCGCCGCGCCGGCAGGCGCGGGCCGGCCAGGCGCAAATACTGCAATAGGGTATGGCTGTTCAGCGCTTGCAGCAGGCTGGCGTTGTTCAGCGCCGGTTCGGCCAGCACCTCAGGCCAGGGCAGCAAGGGCGCCCCGCTCGCCGACACCAGCGCGGTCGGCCACAGGCAATGCCAGTCTTCGTCCAGCGCGACCGCGACCACGCGCTCGCGGGCGGCGCGGTTGTCCAGCAGCCCGCGCTCGGCCCACAGCCTGCGCAGCAGTGGATTGTCGCTCCACGGGTCGCCGCCGGGTTCGAGCGGTGCCAGCAAATCTGCCAGGCGCAGATAAAGCTCCCCGTCGTCGACCACGTCCAGCGTTTCCGCCGCCGCCAGCATCGATTCGGCCAGCTCGGCCGGGATCGGGCAGCGCAAGCCGCGCAGGCGGTCGGCTATGCGCCTGGGCAGCTCGCCCCGGCGTCGCAAATTGGCGCTGCTGCCCAGCCAGTCCCGCGCCATGCGCAACAAGACCGCCTGGTTGGCCGCCGTGGCTTGTTCGAGGAAGCGCTGCGCCCAGGCGGTGTCAAGCTGGCCGTCTTTGCTGGCCTCGGCCAGCACCGTGTAGCTGTCGATGGCTTGCGCCGCTTCCGCCAAGGCTTCGATTTCGCCGGCGCGTTGCCCCAGCACGCCCATGTCGCGTTCCATGCGCAGCAGGCCGTGCGCCGGGGTGGCGCTGTTTAGCCATTGCGACAGCGGGATTTTGCGGGTTTGCTCGGCGACTTTGGCCGGGTCGCGGAACAGGCCGGGCCGTTCGGCCAGCAATTGCATCAGCCGTTGGCATTGGCGCGGGCCGTCCGCGTTGCCGGGGTCTATCGCCTGCCACCAGCCGGGCAGGCTGTCGTCCAAGGCCAGGCCGGTGCGCGTCAAGGCGGCTTGCAAGGCGCGTTCGCCCTCGCTGCGCAGCGCGTCGGGGTGGGCCAGCACCAACTCGCCCAGCGCCGCCTGCGGGAAACGCGCCCAGTCGGCTGCGCCTAGCAGTTGATCCCAAGGCAAGTCTGGCGCTTGCGCCCGCATATAATCGTGGAACACTTCCGCCCGGTCGGCCTCGTCGCCGGTCAAGGCCATCGCCAACAAATAACTCAGTTGCAGCGTCGGCACGCTGTCCGCGCGCAAGCCGCGCTCGCGCTGCTGGCGGACATACGCGCTGAATGGCAGCAAGCCTTGCGGCGCGTTGAGGACGCCGGCCACGGCCACTTGCGCGTAGGCTTGCGCCGCCGCGCCCAAGCCCAGGCCGGCTTTCAGCACCTTGCCACGATGGTCGAGCAGGGTGGCTTTGGCTTGCCCGGCCAAGGCTTCGGCGGCGCTGTCTTCGGGCAAGGCGACCAGGCCGGCGCCGAGATGGCGGATAAAGCGTTCGGGCTGGCGGGTGTACAAGCGCACCGCGCAGCGCTCGCGCAACTCGGCCGGCAAGGCGGCGCGGGCGAAGGCGGCCAGCGTGGACAAGGCCGAGCCGGGCATGAACGAGGCCAGCGGCGCGGCGATCAGCAGCGGATAACCGCCCTCCACGGCTTGCAGCAAATGGCCGAGAAAGGCGGTGGCCGCCGCCGCCTGTAGCTGTAGCTGCGGCAGCCAGTGCGCGGGCATCGCCTCGGGCGTCAGGCGGGCGAGCGCGGCGTTGGATTCGCCGCGCCGCTCCTCCGCCGCGTCGAACGCGGCCGAGCAGCCCAGATAGACGCCGGGGTCGAAGCGGCTGCGCGGGTCGTCGACCGGCCAGGCGCAGGCCTGGCCGGTTTCGTCCAGCGGCAAGGGCCAGGCGCGGGCATGGCTGAAATAGGCGGCGCGGCGGTCGTAAATCCCCGCCGAGGCCAGGCGGGCAACGAACAGCCGGCCCTGGCACGGGAAGCAAGACCAGCCTTCCAGCCGGTCTTGCAGGCGCTGGTGGTCGGCGGGGTCGGAATCCAGGCTTAACCAGGGGCGGATTTCGCGCAGCAGCTCGCTGTCCTCGAACAGTTCGTCGGCGGTGCCGGCCAGATATTGCTCGCCATGGGCGACCGGCATGAGGCGGCCCTCGCCCAGCCCGGTTTTGGCTTGGCCTCGGTAGGCGGAAAGCGACTTGGGGGTTTGGAAAGCCATCGTGCCGCCTTACATCAACGCATTTTCCCGTTCGCACAGGGCCACCAGCAAAGGCAGCTCCACATGGACCGGCACCGGGGGTTGGAAACGTCCAGGGTAGCGATGCCGGGCAGGCTGGCTTTCGATGATGTCCAGCTTTTTGCCTTCGATGGCGCTCAAGGGGATCAGCCAAGGCGGGCCGCCATTGAAATTCAGCATATTGGGAATCGCGCCGACGCGGAAGTCGGCGAGTTTTTTAAACTCGCCGTGCAGCACGGCCGAGATTTTACGCGCGTTCGCCATGTAGCGGGCGACGCCGCCGCTGTGGGCGAAGCCTTGCAGATAAGTCTCCGGGTCGTCCAGGTAAGGCGTGATCCAGCGGTCGCGCAAATCGGCCAAGGCGCTGCGCGGGTCGTCGGCCATGGTCAGCGCCAAAATGCCGCGCACCGGCTGGTCGCGGCGGTGCTTTTCGCGCAGTAATTGATAATTGAACACGACTTGGTAAAAGCCTTTCAAAATCTGCTCGCGGGCCTGCCAGTCCTCGTCGGGCAGCTCGGCGTCGGGAAACGCCGCCCATAAAGGCAGGCAAAACACCATGACCGGGGCGTCCAGATACGCCTCTTTCCACAGCCCCAGCTCTTCCTTGCCCATATATTCCAATTCCAGCAAGCCTTCCCCGGACGCCTCGAAAAACTCGACTTCCAACAGCGAGCGGCCCCGGCCCAACAGCCCGGTACGGTAGGGCAGGCTCAAGCGATACCAGCGCTGGGTGTCGGCCATGGTCGCCGCGATCCGCTTCCAGTCGCTGTAATGGTCGACGAAGCGTTTGGGGTTGACCAGCCTGGCCGGGTCTTCGCGGCGGATGGCGGTGTGCAAGACGATGCCTTGGGTGTCCAGATAATAGGCCAGCGCGCCGGCCTTGTCGGCGTGGAAGCTACGCGCCACCATCGCCTGGAACAAATAGCTTTTGCCCACGCCTTTGCCGCCGATGATGCCCAGTTTCAGCCCGCCGGCGGCGCGTTCAAACACCTCGCCCTCGTCCTCGATCCAGTCGGCGGCGGCTTCAGCCCGCTTGGCCGAAGTCGGCGGCGGCTTGGCCTGCTTCGCGGCGGGCGCGGGCGGCGGCTGGAAATCGAGGATATCCGGGCTGGGCAGCGGGTCTGGCGTCCATGTGTCGGCATACTCGGGTTCTGGGTTGGGGTCGGGGTCTTGCGGCAGGTAGACGACGGCGGGCGGGGTTTTGAAGAATGCGAACTTCGACGGCGCGGCGGGCTCTTCGCCGGCGCCGGGCTGGGCGTTTTCGCCGGCGCGGTCGGCCCGGTCTTGCAAAGCGTCTTTGTCATGCGCGGTCATCGGCGGTTCTCAGTGGCGGTAAATAACCAGCTTGATGTAATCCTGCCCCGAGTCTTTGGCGTATTCCCAGACTTCCGCGCAGGCGCTGCCGGTTTTCGGCGGGCATTGCGGCGGTATGTCCAGCCGCCCCGCCGCCTGGATGCTCTTTTGCAGATTGACCGCCTTCAACAATTGCTGCAAGGCCGGCCGGCTTTCCGGCAAGGCGTTTTCCAGTTCAAAGGCAAAGCTTTCCAGATTGCTCGACGGCGGCACGGGCAGGAAAAAGAATAGCCGGTCTGGCTTGCCGGGGTTTTTCTTCAATTCGTAAATCAAGCGCAACTCGACCCGCAAGGCTGTTTTGTCCAGCGCCGTGGCGACATAGCTGCGGCAGTGCAGGCTGAGGGTCTTGTCGTCGCGCTGCTTTTTCTCGCAATTGGCGGCATGTTGGGCGTCCACCTGCTTCTCCAGAGCCGACCGGGACAGTTCGAGCAGGCCGCCGACCTGGCCGGCGGCGAGGTCGCCGATGACCGGCATGCGCAAGACTTTGGACAGCGGCAGCCAAGGCAGGGCCTGGCCGGTTTCCGCCGGCGGGTCGGCCAGGTAAGGCAGCAGCCAGTGTTCGGCCCAGCTGGTTTCCATCGCTTGCAGCCGGCGCTCCCAGTCGCCATGGTATTTTTGCCAATAGACGGCTTGCAGCGGTGGCGCGACGGCGCCCAGTTCGGCCAGCCAAGACTTGAGCTGCCCATAATAGCCGGCCACTTGCCGGCTGGCGGTGTCAAACGCCAAATTATTGTCCCAAGGCCCGTCGTTGGCGGACGAGGTGTAGACCACCGGCGCTTCCCGCAGCAGCGGCGGGGCGCTGGCGATCAGCGCGTCGAGCAATTCGCCATAGGCTTGGCCGAGCGGGGCCTGCTTGCCCAATGGCAAGGCCACCGCCCACAGCGCCTTGAAGTCGGCCAGGGTGTCGGCGGGCGAGCCCGCGCCCGGCCGGCCTTCCGCCGTGGCGGCGAGCTGGCGCGTCAGCCGTCGCGGCAATTCGACCGCCAGGCGGTCGAGCAAGGCCGCTTGCGCCTCGGCCAGCGCGGCCTGCCGGCTCGCCATGGCGGCTTGGTCGTGAAAGCGGGCGGGAATGTCGCGGAAAGACGGGTTGTCGACCACGCCGGCCAAGCGCTCAAGCGCGGCGCGGTATTCGGTTTCGGAGCAGCCACGCGGTGCGTCGGCGCAGCGTGCGAAATCGGCGGTTTGCCCGCGCAATGCGCTGACCGCGCCGTCCAGCCCGTGCCGCCACACCGCGATGACATCGCCGCCCATGAAATACAAGGTCGGCAGCACGGCCAGCAGCACCAGTACCAGGCTGGCCGGCGCGACGCGCTGCACCCACGGGCTGTCGGGCGGCAGCCGCAACAGCCTAGGCCACAGCGCCAGCACGGCGGCAAAACAAGCCGCGTCCGCCGCGTCGGCCAAAGACATCCAGGCCGGTGGCGGCCCCAGGCATTGCAGTGCCGCCACGGCGGTCGCCGCCAGCGCCAAGCTTAAGGCCCATAGCCTGGGCCAGAGCGGGCCGGGGCGCAAGCGGCAGCGCAGCGCGATGCGCCAAGCCAGCGCGGCGGCGAATAGAGCCAGGCCGATGGCAATCGCCCGGTTGTGGCTGGGATTGTCCACGATGGCGATATTGAATAGCCCGCGCAAATCCGCGTTGCGCTGCAAAAACCCCAACACCAGCAAGCCCACGCCGGCCGACGTGGCCGACAGCGACACGGCCGGCGGCGCCCAGGTGCCCAGGCTGCTTTGCAGCGGGTCGGGCAATTTGTTTCGGCTGGCGCGGCCGCCGTTCGCGCTCATCGTTTTTTCAGCACTTCAGATGGCCTATTCATAAGAGAGAACCGTCGCGCCGGGCAGTGGGCATGCTCAATCAAAGCACACCCAGTCTAGCCAGGGTGCCACTTCGTCGGGGGCGATCATCGCCACATCCTGGCGCAGCGCATTGGCCGCGCCGGCGCTGGCGGCGTAGCGCAGCCGGTCGGCCAAAGTCCGGCCCAGCAACCAGCCGTGCGCCAAGCCGGCTAGGTAGCAGTCGCCGGAGCCGACTGGGTTGACCTGGCGGATGGCAGGCGGCCGCACGCGCCAGCGGCCTTCGCGCTGGCTGTTGACCTCGATGGCGCCGCCGCCGTCGGTGATGTGCAGTTCCTCCACCCGGTCCCAGTGAAAGCCAGGGTCAAGCTCATCGCGGTTAGGCTTGGACACGCTCGGCGCCACCGGCCCGGCCAGCGCCCGTCCCATGGCCGGGCCGTAGGCGTCCAGCCAGCAGGGCACGGCGCGGCGGGCGCACAGCGCCAACACCTGGACATACAGATCCTCGGCCACCGGGTCGGGCACCGAACCACTGGCGATGACCAGGCGTGCCGAATCGAGCAGCGCGTCGATCCGTTCCAGCAAGGACTGGCATTCCTGCGCGGACACCGGGAAGCCGTTCGGCAGCACCGTGGTGGGATGCTCGGCGTTGGCGCCCGAGGCCATGAAGCCCAGCCGCAACGGCGCGGCGGTTTCGACGCAAGCCTCGCGGATGCCGGCGGCGCGGATCAGCTCGCGCAGCCAAGCCCCGCTATGGCCGCCGGCGAAGCCGGTCAGTACCACCGAGTGGCCGTGCCGGGCCAGCACCCGCGCCACGTTCACGCCTTTGCCCTCGGCCGCCATGCCTAAAGCCTGGACGCGGTTGACCGCGCCGGGTGTATAGTCGCCGGCGTGGACTAGGTTGAGGAGCGGATTGGCATTGATGACGAGAACGTCGAACATTAAGCAGTCATTTCCTAGCCAGTGAATGGGGTTTATCTTACGTCAAAAACCCAAATTGTAGTATTTCATTGCCCACAACGGGCGACAAAGCCCTTGGCATCGCCTAAGCTGTTAGTTTTCGCCCCGTCGCCTTGGAGCCGTGCCATGAACCGAACTGCCCGCTTTGCTTTTCTGCTTGCCAGTGCCGCCGTGCTTGCTTGCGCCGCCAGGCCCGGCTGGGGCATGAATGCGTGGTGGAATCCCACCTTGACCGACGCCCACGATAATACCGCCGGGGGTTCCGGCGCCTTGGTGAGCGATGGCAATAGCGCGTTCGACAATACCGGATTTGGCAGCAGCGTGCTGCTCAACAACACCGGCGGCAGCTATAACACCGGTTTCGGCGCTTATGCGCTGTTCTTGAACAAGACCGGCTTCTACAACACCGCCACCGGCTTCCAGGCGCTGGCTTCGAACACCACCGGCGGCGACAACACCGCCGTCGGCCTACGGGCGCTGTTCTTGGCTAACGGCGACTATAACACCGCTATCGGCTCGCAAGCGCTTTACTCAAGTATCACCGGCTCGTACAACACCGCCATCGGCGCCCAGGCGCTCAACACGAACACCGGCAATTACAATACCGCGACGGGTTTTCAGGCGCTTTACGTGAACGCCGCCGACAACAACACCGCCAACGGCTACCAGGCGCTTTATGCCAACACCACCGGCAATTCCAACACCGCCACCGGCTTCGGGGCGCTGGCTTTCAACAACACCGGCAGCAACAACGCCGCCTTCGGCCTGTGGGCGCTGTATAAGAACACCGAGGGTTCGTTCAACACCGGCAGCGGCGCCTTGGCGTTGTTCTCCAACACCAAGGGCGGCTATAACACGGCCAGCGGTTATGCCTCGCTGTATACCAACAGCACGGGCAGCTATAACACGGCCAACGGCTATTACGCGCTGTTTTATAACACCGGCGGCAACAATACCGCCAGCGGCTACCAGGCGCTGTACACGAACACCAGCGGCGGCGACAACACCGCCAGCGGCTACCAGGCGCTCTATAAAAACAGCACGGGCAGCTACAACGCGGCCAGCGGCTTTCAGGCGCTGTACTCGAACAGCACCGGCAGTGGCAATACCGCGCAGGGCCACCAAGCGTTTTTCAAAAACACGACGGGGGTTTACAACACGGCCGGCGGCTACCAGGCGCTGTACTCGAACAGCGCCGGTGGTTACAACCTGGCCTTGGGCTACCAGGCACTCTATAACAACACGGTAGGTGGCACCAATATCGCCTTAGGCTGGAAGGCGGGCAGCAATCTCGCGGCGGGCAGCAACAATATTTATCTAGGCCACGCCGGCGTCAGCAGCGAAAACCAAACCATGCGTCTCGGCAATGCCCAAACCAGCACCTTCATCGCCGGCGTGCGCGGGACAACCATCGCCGCCGCGAGTTCGCTGCCGGTCTACATCAACAGCCTAGGCCAACTGGGCACCTTGCCGTCTTCGCAACGCTTCAAAGCGGATATCCGCGACATGGACGAGGCCAGCCGCCGCTTGTTCGAGCTGCGCCCGGTGACGTTTTATTACAAGCGGCCCGCCGCCGAGCAGGCGCTGGAATACGGCCTGATTGCCGAGGAAGTGGCGAAGGTTTACCCCGACTTGGTGGCCCATGGCGCGGACGGGCAAATTGAAGCGGTGCAGTACCACAAGCTCACGCCGATGCTGCTCAACGAGGTGCAGCGGCTGAACCGCGCTTTGCAAGCCGAGCAATCCAAGCGCGAGGCCCAGGAAGCCAGGCTTGACGCGCAAACCCAGGAAATCGCCGGCCTCAAGCGGCAAATGTCTGTCGTGCAAGCGCAAGCCCGGCAAATGCAAGCCTTGGCCGCCCGGCTGGCGCATGGGGAAGGGAAAGGTTTAATCGGGCCGGTGGCCGACGCCAGGCCGGCTTGGAAAACACATTAGCCTAACAGGCACTTTAAGAGTCGCTCGTCCAATACATGTGCAGGAGGTTTTCAATATGATTCAGATCCGTCCGGCCGCCGAGCGCGGCCATGTCCAACAGAGCTGGCTGGAAAGCGACCACACTTTTTCCTTTGCCGCTTATCACGACCCCCGGCACATGGGCTTTCGCAGCCTCAGGGTCATCAACGAAGACCGCGTCCAGCCGGGCAGGGGGTTTGCCAGCCATGCGCACCAGGACATGGAAATCATCAGTTATGTGTTGGAAGGCGAGCTGGCGCATCGCGACAGCCTGGGCAATGGCTCGGTGATCCGTCCCGGCGACGTGCAATTGATGCGGGCGGGCAGCGGCATCACGCATAGCGAGCACAATCCTTCCGCCGAGGCTGTCGTGCATTTTCTACAGATTTGGCTATTGCCCGAGCGGCCAGGGCTGCCCCCGGCCTACCAGCAGCAGCACTTCCCGGACGCGGCGCGGCGGCAAGGCTTGTTGCTCGTCGCCTCGCCGGACGGCCGCGCCGGGTCTTTGCAGATACAGCAAGACGTTTTTTTGTATGCCGCCAGCCTCGCCGCCGGCCAATCTGTCAGCCATCGCCTGGCGACAGGCCGCCACGCCTGGTTACAAGTGGCGCGCGGTCGGCTGCAATTGAACGGCCTCGGCTTGCAGGCCGGCGACGGCGCGGCGGTCAGCGACGAGGCCACGCTGGCGGTCGTGGCCGAAAACCCCGCCGAGATACTGCTGTTTGACTTGGCTTAATCGGCCTTATCTGTCCCGGCGGCGGACAGTGTCGCCAAGGCGGCTTCATAGTCGAAGCACTCGATCTGCCGCCGCAAAGCCGGGTAGCGTTCGCCTAAGGCGGCGCGCAGCAGCGGGGCGGCTTCGCAGGCCAGTTGCTCGGCGCGGGTGTCGCTGATCGCCAGTAGCGCGGCCAGCTCGCGAGCCGCTTGGGCGATCAGGGCCGGGTCAACGGCGGCGGCGGGTTCCTCTTCCTGGTCTGGCGCGGGCGGCGGCTGCGACACCGCGGCCGTCAGGCCGGCCAGCTCGGCGGCCATCGCGTCCAGCAAGGCCGCGTCGGCCTCCGCGCCGTCGGGCTGGCGCAGCGCTGTTTCCAGTTGCGCCGCCTGCGCCGCCAGGCGATGGGCGCCCAAGGTCGATGCCACGCCCTTGAGATTGTGCGCCAGCCGCCGGGCCTCGTCGATTTGCCGCGCCGCCAGCAGCGTGCTTAATTGCGCCGAGTCGGTGCTGTGCGATTCGGCGAACAGGCGCAGCAGGCGCAGGTATTTGTCGGTTTGGCCGCGCAGCGCCGCCAGCCCCTGGTCCAGGTCGAAACCGGGCAGCGCGGCCAGCCGGGCCAGCGTGGCTTCGTCGCCCCGCAGCGGGGGTGCCGCCGTCGGCTGGTCTGCCGCCGCCGGGCTCGGCGGCCCGCTGGGCAGCCATTTCAACAGGGTCGCGAATAACTGCGCCGGGTTTACCGGTTTCGCCACGAAGTCGTCCATGCCGGCGGCCAGGCAGGCCCGCCGGTCTTCTTCGAAGGCATTGGCGGTCATCGCCAGGATGGGTGTGTCCGCCCAGCCGGGCAGGGCGCGGATGGCGCGGGTGGCCGCCAAGCCGTCCATATGGGGCATTTGTATATCCATTAGGATCAAGGCGTAATCGCCCGTCCGCGCACATTCCAAGGCCTTGCGGCCGTCTTCGACGGCCTCCGCGTCCAAGCCCACCGCATGCAGCAGTTCCAAAGCCACTTCGCGGTTGATGGCGTTGTCTTCGGCCAGCAGCACGCGGGCGCCGGTGTGGTGTTCGCGCAATTTGGCCTCGGTGCTGGCCTGGCCCGCTTGGATGGCGGGCGTGACGCCGCAGCCTCGGGCCAGGCGGACGGTGAACCAGAATGTGCTGCCTTGGCCGGGCTCGCTCTCCAGCCCGACCTCGCCGTCCATCAATTGCGCCAGCCGCCGGGTGATTGCCAGGCCCAGGCCGGTGCCGCCGTATTGGCGGGTGGTGGAGGTGTCGGCTTGCTCGAACGCGGCGAACAGCCGGGGCAGGGTTTCCGGGGCGACGCCTAGGCCGGTGTCGCGCACTTCAAAGCGCACACATAGCCCGTCCTCGTGCTCTTCCAGCAGCCGGGCGGCCAGGCTGACGGAGCCGCGCTCGGTGAATTTGACCGCGTTGCTGGCGTAGTTGAGCAGGGCTTGGCACAGGCGCGTGGCGTCGCCGCGCAGCCACAGCGGCACGCTGTCGGTGTCCACGCTCACATGCAAACCCTTGGCCTGGGCCGCGTCGAAAATCATCGAGCGCACATGATCCAGCACCGAGGTGATGGAGAAGTCGCTTTGCTCCAATTGCAGCTTGTCGGCTTCGATCTTGGACAGGTCGAGCACGTCGTTGATGATCTCCAGCAAATGGCGCGCGGCGCTGTCGATTTTGGCGAGCCGTTCGGCCTGCGCCGGCGTGGCCTCGCTGCGTTGCAGCAAATAGGAGAGTCCGAGGATGGCGTTCATGGGGGTGCGGATCTCGTGGCTCATATTGGCCAGGAAGGCGCTTTTGGCGCGGTTGGCCGCTTCCGCCTGGGTCTTGGCGACCAGCAGCTCGTCGGTGCGCAAGGCGACCAGTTCTTCCAGGTGGTGGCGGTGGCGGTCCAGTTCCGCGCCGATGCGCTTCTTCTCGGTGATGTCCTCCTTCACCGCCACATAGTGGCTGACGCGCCCGTCCGGCTGGCGCAGCGGGGTGATGACGGCGAACTCGATATATTCGCTGCCGTCCTTGCGCCGGTTAATGAGCTCGCCTTTCCACGGCTGGCCTTGGGTCAGAGCCTCCCACATGGCGCGGAAGGTTGCCTGCGGGGTTTTCGTGGATTGCAAGATGCGCGGATTCTGGCCGATGGCTTCGTCACGGCGGTAGCCGGTGTTCTGCACAAACGCTTCGTTGACATATTCGAGTCGTGCGTCCAGGTTGGTGATGGCGATGCTTTCCGGGCTCTGCTCGACGGCCAGGGCGAGCTTGCGCAACTGCTCCTCGGACTGCTTGCGCGCGCTGATGTCGGCCACCAGCACGGCAAATTGCCGTGGCTGGGTCTGATAGCCGACGATGTCGAACCACCGCTGCAAGCCTTCCGAATAAGCCTCGAAGCGCTGCACCACGCCGTGCAGCGCCGCCTCGCCAAACCGTCCGATCCAATCGGTGCTGTCCTGGGTGACGCTCGGGAAAACCTCGGTCACGCGCCGGCCGATGATGGCTTGCAGGTCAAAGCCCGTCACTTGGGCATACGCTTCGTTGGCCGCCAAGAAGACATAGTCGACCGGCCGGCCGGCCGCGTCGGTGACGATTTCGTGCAAGGCCAGGCCGATCTGCATGTTTTCAAACAGCGAGCGGAAACGCTGCTCGGATTGGCTTAACGCCGCTTCGGCCCGCTTGCGCGCGGTAATGTCGCGCGAAGAGCAAAACATCGTGGGTTTGCCATCCATGTCGAGCGGAAAACAACTCACTTCGACATCAAAAATGTGACCATCTTTGTGACGGTGGCGGGTCTCGAACTGTGAGCGGACGGGTTGTTCGAACAGCCGCTTGATGATGCTGTTGAGTTCGTCGGCGGCAAACCCAACATCCCATTGGGAGACATGCATGCCGGGCCTTTCTTCACGGCTGTAACCCAGCATCGCATAGAAGGAATCGCTGGCCTCGACCAGCTTGCCCTCGGTGTCGAGGATGTGGATGCCGTCGCTGGCATTGCGCAGCAGCGCCAGGTTCTTTTCGCTTTCCCGCTGCAACGCCGCTTCGGCCCGCTTGCGCGCGGTAATGTCGCGGGAGGAGTTGAACAACAGCTTTTGGCCGTCCAGCACGATGGGAAAGCCGCTGACCTCCACGTCAAAAATGCTGCCGTCCTGGCGGCGGTGGCGGGTCTCGAATTCGCTGCGGGCGGGCCGCTTGAATTGTTCGCCGACCACACGGACGAGTTCTTCCTCGCTGAATTCAGCATCCCAGCGCGACACATACATGCCGATCAGGTCTTCGCGGCGATACCCCAGCATCGCGCAAAAGGAATCGCTGGCCTCGACCAGCTTGCCCTGGGCGTCGAGGATGTGGATGCCGTCGCTGGCATTGCGCAGCAGCGCCAGGTTTTTCTCGCTCTCCCGTTGCAGGGCTTGTTCGGCCTGCTTGCGCTCGGTGATGTCGAATTGGATGCCGCTGACGCGGATAGGCTGCCCGTCCGCATCGTATTGCGCGCGGCCTTTGCTGGCCAGCCAGCGGATCTCGCCGGAATCCAGGCGGATGCGGAATTCTCCCTCGAACGAATGGCCTAAGGCGATTTGCTGCTGCGATTCGGCTTCAATTTTTGGCAGATCGTCAGGATGGACGCGCTGCTGCCAGTCTGCGTTGATTTTGATGCTTCCTGGCGCCACGCCGTAAAGCCGCTCGCATTCGGGGGAACAATACAGTTGGTCGCCGCGTATGTCCCAGTCCCAGATGCCGATATGGGCGCCCTCCTGCGCCATCAGCAAGCGCTGCTCGCTTTCGCGCAGCGCGGTGTTGGCCGCCTCGGCGCGGGCGCGGGCGGCCATGGCGTCTTCCATCAGGTTCAACGCCGCCAGCCGGGCTTGGCTTTGCGTTTCCAGCGCGGCCGCCTGGCTTTCGCGCAATTCCGTCTCGGCGGCCTGGATGACGCGGCGCTCCTCGACATCATCCAAGGCGCGCCGGATCGCGGAGGGCAGCCGGGCCAGGTCGTGCTTGAAGACAAAATCGCTGATCCCCAGGCGCAGCAGCTCCACCGCCATTTCCTCGCCGATGCTGCCAGACACCAAAATCAGCGGAAGTTGGGGCTGGCACGCTTGGATGTGCTGTAAAGTCGA
>Ga0265327_10003715_pt1 | contig 14221 bp, 10 predicted proteins | sample 41621metaG_FD_202089 | JGI IMG/M metagenome (GOLD analysis project Ga0265327, IMG submission 202089) | Rhizosphere microbial communities from Carex aquatilis grown in University of Washington, Seatle, WA, United States - 4-16-21 metaG | ecosystem: Host-associated > Plants > Roots > Rhizosphere... | reverse complement strand
CTGCGACGGCTTCGAGGTGGCGGCCTACGGGCGCATCCATGCGCCGACGGCGCGGTTCCTGATGATCTCATCGCACATGGACGACTACACCCTCTTCCGCGTGGAGCGGAGCGGCGCGCACGGTTTCCTGGACAAGAACACGCAGTCGCTGGGGGCGCTGCGCCAGGCGGTGGCGGCGCTGCGCCGGGGCGAGCGGTATTTCTCGCCGGCGTTCCTCGAGGCGCAGGCGGCGCGGAAGGAGCAGTCGGACCACTTCAGCCGCCTGCTCTCGGAGCGCGAGTGCGCGGTGCTGGCGCTGATCGGCGCGGCGCTGACCGACGAGGAGATCGCGCAGCGGCTGGGCATCTCGCACACCACGGCGCAGACCCACCGCAGCCGCATCATGCGCAAGCTGGGGATCTCGGGCTCGGGCAAGCTCGCGCGGTTCGCCCTCGAGCACGGCTTCTCCCGCGTGGTCACGCAGCACAACGGGAAGCCCGTGCATTCATGAGGCGTTGCACCACGAAGGGCACGAAGCCCAAGTCGGTCAGGCTCGCGCGATCTTCGCGTGCTTGGCGGTGCTGGGTTTGACAGGGATTCCGTCTCACCGCCAAGGCCGCGAAGCCCGATCTTTGTGTGCTTCGTGATCTTCGTGGTGAACCCAGGCCGGCGCCGCGCGACTCACGGACGCGCGGCCACGATCGCGTGCCTTGCGACGTCCTCGTCGAGCAGCCCGGCCTCCAGCGCCGCGGCCCGCGCGGGCCGGCCGGCGTTGATCAGCTCCCAGGCCCGGCGCACACGCTCGGCGGGCGGGTCGAGGAGCGCCGCCAGCTGGGCGGCCTCGGGCAGCGACCGGATGTACAAGGCGTGGCCGTCGCGCAGGCGCAGCTCCAGCTTGGTCAGGGAGGTCCCCAGCCCGCCCGGCACGTCGTGCACCCGCGCAAAGGCGATCTCCTCCCACGCGATCAGCCGGGCCTCCTGCGCGCTCGGGCCGAGCGAGAGTCCGCCCTCGCGCAGCTCGATGAACCGCGTGGCGCCGACCCACCGCCGCCAGATGACATAGCCGATGGCCAGGCCCGCGGCCGCCAGCACCACGTACAGCTCCAGCGCGCGGAGGTACCCGAGCGACGGGCCGAAATGCACGGCGAAGTACGCCGCGACCACCAGCAGGCCAATGATCGAGAGAAAGACCTCGCTCCGGCCCACGCGAATGCACCGCAGCGCCACCGGCTGCCGGTACAGCAGCCGCTGCAGCTGCGGCACCCGCGCCGCGTCGCGTTCCGCCCGCCGGACGCTGAGCTGGAGGTAATCGAGGAGGTCCCGCTGCAGCGTTTCCACGCTCGGTTCGAACATGCCCCAGGTCAGGGGAATCTCCGGTCCGGCGGTCGCGAGGATAAGTCGCTTGCTCCACGGGACGAATTCCGGGAACTCAATCCGTTCAATGCGGCAGCCGCGGAACTCGGCCCAGGGCACCCGGCGCTCCTCCCAGGCAAACCTGGGCCGCAGCAGCGCCCGCCAGCCGAGACGGTACCAGCGGACGTGGATCCCGTCCGGGGCCAGCCGGAGCCGCGGATGCTGGAAGAGCAGCGCGAGCCGCCGCGAGGCGGCCAGGGCCGACAGGGTGAACAGCGCGGCCATGACCAGCGCCAGGCCCGCGACGATCGCCAAGAGCTCCCCTTCCTCCTGGCCAAGCAGCAGGCCGGGCAGGAGCTGCCAGAGCCCAAGCCAGAACAGCACGGCCAGATTCGCCTGCAGCCCCAGCAGCAACAGGTGCGGCAGGATCCGCGGACCGTAGTCGCGTGCGTCGGCGGCGGGCGGGGCGTTCATGGCATGGGGTGTGGCTCGGGCTCGGTCCCTGCAGGGGGCATAGCGGCCACGGCAGGTTCTTCAAGGCGCTTCAGGCCGAAACCACCGCGAGGATCCGGATTTTATTCACCACGAAGGGCACGAAGCCCACGAAGATCAGGCTTGGTCGACCTTCGCGGTCTTCGCGTGCTAGGCGGTGGATGGTTTGACGAGAAATTCCTTTCACCGCCAAGACCGCAAAGCGCGCGAAGGCGCCGACTTCGTGCGCTTCGTGCCCTTCGTGGTGCAACCCACCCTGGGAATTTAAGCGCGGAGGCGCGGCACCCAGGTCACCTGAAGGGCCGACCTCGTGGTGAACCCAGGCCCGGTCAGGCAAGCGCGGCGAGGATCTCGTCGGTCGAGCGGACGCGGCCGATCCGGGGAAAGACCACGCTGACGGTGAACCGGTGGCCCTCGGCGTTGACGCTGCTCATCGCATCCTCGGCAAAGACCTGGGCGTAGCCGCGCTCGTAGGCGTCGCGGGCCGTGGACTCGACGCCGAAGTTCGTCGCAATGCCACCGAGCACGATCGTGCGGATGCCGCGCCGCCTCAGCTGCAGGTCCAGCTCCGTGCCGTAGAAGGCGCCCCACTGCCGCTTCGTGATCACGATGTCGCCCTCCTTCGGGCCCAGTTCCGGCAGCAGCCCGCCCCGGCTCGGACGGCCCGGCGCCGGCGTGTCGACGGGAAGATTGAGGCGGTCCTGGTCGCCGAGAAAGCCAACCTGCACCAGCACCACCGTCAACCCGCGCTCGCGGCCGCGCGCCAGCAGCCGGCCAGCGTTCGCCACGACCTCCGCGCCGGAACGGGGCGTGACGGGCAGCGAGGTGATGCCCTGCTGGAGGTCAATGAGGACCAGCGCAGTGGTGGCGGGATCGAGGGCGAGAGGAGTCATGGGACGCACGCAGCGTGCCGGGACGATGCTCGCCGTCCCCTCCCCCGGCAAGGGCAATGGCGCCGACTACCCCTCGGTCACGTCGGGCGGCCGGCGCGGCACCCGCACATGGCAGTCCAGCGCGGTGCGGGGCGCCATCTGGCGCGCGCGGGTGCGCTGCGGGGCGGCGCCGGCGGCCACGTCGGGACGCTTGTCATGGGCCGGGTACGGATGCGGCCGGAGCCGGACCGGGCCGTTCAGCTGCGTGGAGGGATGCGGTGACATGACATCCTCGCGCGGCGTGTCGTCGGGCGGCCGAAGGAAGGGTGCCGCGCCCTGATGCGGTCGAGTTTTCATGACCTGCCTGGGTTGAACGAGGGCAGTATCGCACCGCGGCGAGGATTTTGCGCCGCATATCTTGCGGATTCAGTGCCCGGCTCGGCTTCCGCGCCTCCGCGCTTCCGCGATCAATCCATCCGGATGTTTCCACCACGAAGGGCACGAAGCACACCAAGTCGGCGCTTTCGTGCGCTTCGTGGTCCACCCTCCACAGGACTTTCCCGCGGAGGGCCCGGCTCAGAAGATGACCTGGAGGAGTCCGTAGATGCCCACGCTCAGCGCCGCGAGCGAGTCGCCGGCGATGAGGCCGCCGCCCACGAGCGAAGTCGTGCTCATGTCGGACGACAGCTCGGGCTCGCCGGCCGGCCGGGCGGCCTTGTGGCGGTCCTGCCAGACGTCGTAGAGCGAGCCGATGATGCCGCCGGCGGACCACCACAGCAGCGTGGGGATCTCGACGAAGCCGCCGAAGGACGAGGCGTACGGGCTGGAGAGGAGGAAGGCGTCGACGATGAAGTCCGTGACGCGCCCGGCGCGCGTGCCGGTGGCGAACGCGACATAGCGCCGGTTCATGCGGAGCAGCTTGCGGATGATCTCGAGGCCGAGGCCGATCGCGAGGCCCAGCTGCAGCGCCTTGATCACGTGCGGCTGCGCGGTGGTGATGCCCTTGAGCGCGCCGACGAACTTGTAGGTCATGGCCGACTGCCACTGCTGCGCGCCCGCGAGGTGCGGGTTGGCAAACTGGTTGGCGCGCAGGATGGGGTACGCGGCCATGAAGACCTTCGCCAGCACCACGGCCAGCACCGCGCCGAGCGCGATGCCGATCACCTGGTAGCGGAACTGCACCACGCGGTTGGTGCCGAGGCGCCAGCCGGTCGAGCGGTCCTGCTGCATGTCGCCGCCCTCGCTGCACGCGATCAGCAGGATGGACGCGCACATCAGGCCCACGCCCGCGTCCTTCAGGCCCAGGGCCGCGAGGATGAACACCGACATCACGAACGCGCTGGAGATGGGGTTCCAGTCGGAGATGCCCTGCGAGATGCCGTTGACGAGGACGAACACGAAGCAGAGCGCCAGCGCGACCATCAGGAAGAACACCGGCTGGTGCAGCAGCTGGTGGCCGAGGAAGACGGTGGCCGCGCCCCAGAACAGGATCCAGAGGACGAGCCGCACCATGTTGACCCGCTTCCAGTCGGGGGCGTCGGCCACGGGGGCGTCCGCCTCCCGGAGGTATTTCCGGACGGCCTGGATGAGGATGAGGACGATATCGAGCCCGGCGGCCCCGAGGATGGTGCCGAGGGCGATGATGAAGCCGATCTTCCGGTAGGGGTCGCCCGCCTGCATCCAGCCCATCTCCACGAGGCGGGGCTTCATCGCCAGGCCGATGAGCCCGGTGACGAGCGCGGGCAGCGCGATCCGCGCGCCGACGATCATGCCCGCGCCGACGGTGGAGGCGGACACGCCGAGCGTCTCCATGGCCGCGACCTTGAGCGCGCCGAGCCCGACGACGTAGCCGGTGACCATGCCGCCGCCGAGCTTGGCGATGGAGCGCTTGAGCAGGCTCGTGTCGGTGAGCGCGCGCAGGATGTTCGCGACGGCGTAGCCGGACGGGAAGGCGAGCTGCATGCGGTCCACCAGCAGCGGCGTGTAGAGCATGCCCAGGCCGACGCCGAACATGCCGATGCACATGAAATAGAGGACGAGCTGCCACATCGGCGGCTCGGGGAGGTCGAGCCAGACCATCGCCTGGACCAGCACGGCCATCGCGCACATGCCGGCGACGGAGGAGGCCATCGTCTGGATGTAGTTCGCGCCATGCTTGCCCTCGGGGCCGTACGGCAGGGTGACCACGCTGCCGAGGATGCCGGCCAGGACCTGGCCGCCGATGAAGAACCCGATGGAGAAGTTCATGAAGGCGGCTGAAATGCCGCCGAGCGGGCCCAGGATGAAGATCGCCACGATGGCGAGCAGCAGATGATAGGCGGGGGATCCGAGGGCGGGAAGCCAGCGCCTCGGCGCGGATGTTTCACTCATGCGTGGGGCCCGAATGAATCGCCGGGCCGCCCGAGGGCAATCTTTTGTCGGGCGGTCCGGGCAAAATCCGCGGCGCTCGCGGCTTGCCCCAAACGGCGGCTCCGCGTATCGGACTCGCTCCGCCCCCGATGACAAACCTGCGCACCCCCGCCCTTTCCGTCCGCGCGGCGGCCCGCCTCCGGACGGAACGCGCCCGGCTGGTCACCTCGCTCGAGCAGGAGCTGCGCGCCCAGCGCCGGCTGTCCGCTCGCCGCCGCCGCTCCGCCTGGCCCACACCCGGCCGGCTCGGAAGCTGGCAGAAAAAAGCCGCCGCCCACCTGACCGCCCAGCTCGGCTGGCCGCTCGTCGGCGGCGCGGCGGCCCGCCTCAAACCGCGCTGGGAAAAACTCGGCCGCGATGCGCTCGGTGAGATCCGGCTGGTGCGGTTCGGTGTCACCGGCCGCTACGCGGCCTTCGCCCTGCTGTTTCTGCCCCGTTCCGGAAAACCCGCGCCGCTTGTCCTCGCGCAGCACGGCGGGCTCGGGCTCGTCGAGGTGATCTCGGGCCTCGGCCGCCCCTCGACGAATTACCGTGACCTGGTCGCACGGTTCCGCCGCCGCGGCTGCGCGGTGCTGGTGCCGCAGCTGCCGATGTGGGGCGAGTCGGACCGTCCCGCGTGCTTCCAGGAGAAACTGGATCCGCGCCTGCGTCTGCTCGGCGGTTCCTGCCCCGCCCTGCAGGTGCTGGCCATGCGGCGGGCGCTCGACGCCGCGCTTGCCCTCCCGGAACTTCGCCGCGCGCCGGTGGGGCTCGCCGGGCTGTCGTACGGCGCCTGCTTCGGGCTCTACGCGGCCGCGCTCGACCGGCGGATCCGCGCCGTGCTCGCGTCGGGTTTCTTCAACGACCGCCACACCTATCCGGCGCCGCCCGCGCTCCCGGCGGGACCGGCGGGCTCGCTGCTCGACGCCGAGCTCGGCGCGCTGGTTTGCCCGCGGCCACTGTGGCTCGAGGTCGCGGACCGCGACGAGTTGTTCACGCCGCAGGGTGCCCGGCGCGAGGCGGCCGGCCTCCGCCGGCTCTACCGCGGCCTCGGACCGCGCGCGCGCTTCCGCTTCACGGTGTTTTCCGGCCGCCACGAGTTCAATCCCGGCCCGGCCGGCATCGAGTTCCTCGTGCGGGCGCTGCAGGAATCCACTGGTTCCCCCGCCGCCGCCCGCTAGGCTGGCGGCTTCCCCCCGCGCATGAAATCCCACGCCGTCGTCTTCACCGGACCCAACCAGGTCGCCTTCCAGGAGATCGACAGCCCCGAGCCGGGGCCGGAGGACCTGGTGATCGACGTCCACCACTCGTGGATCAGCAACGGCACCGAGGGCTCGTTCCTCCGCGGCGAGCGCCTGTCGGGCGACGTCGCGTGGCGGCCCGGCGACCCGGCGCCGTTCCCCATGGTGGCCGGCTACCAGAAGGTCGGCCGCGTGGCGCGCGTGGGCGCAGCGGTGACGGGCTTCGCGCCGGGCGACTGGGTCTTTGCCTCGATGAGCCGCGTGCTGGGCATGTTCGACAACCGGTTCGCGGGCCATGTCTCCCCCTCCGTCTGCGATCAGCGGTCGGTCCAGCGCCTGCCCGCCGGCGCGAACCCGCTCGCCTTCGCCGGCCTCGTGCTCACCCAGGTCGGCTTCAACTGCGGCTCGCGCTCCCCCGTCACACCGGGCCAGGTCGCCGTGGTGATGGGCGACGGACTCGTCGGCCAGTGGGCGGGCCAGACGCTGGCCCGCCGTGGCGCGAAGGTCGTCATGATCGGACGTCACGCCGACCGGCTGGCGCGGTTCAAGAACTTCGGCCCCACGCTCGCCGGCGGCGCCGACCATGGCGTGGCGGCGGTGCGGGCCCTCGGGCTCGGGCCGGTCCAGGTGCTCGTGGAGACCGTGGGCGACGCGCGCGTCCTCGAGGGCTATCTCCCGTTGATGGCCCGCGGCGGGCACATGGTGATCGCGGGATTCTATCCGCGTTCCGGGGACACGAACCTGCAGGGCAGCCTGCAGGTGTTCCGCAACCACGAGATCTCGTTCGACCTCGTCTCCGGCGCGACCCGCGAGCGACTCGACGAGACGCTGCAGTGGGTGGCCGACGGCCGCCTCGACACGCTCGGCTGCCTGACGCACCGCTTGCCCGTCGCGGCCGCGGCGCAGGCGTGGCGCCTCATCCAGGACAAGTCGGAGCCCGTGCTCGGCGTCGTGCTCGACTGGCCGGCCGCAAGCCGGGGCTGAAATCTTTCCATGAGCAAAGTCCCCACCCGCATGAAGCTCCTGCAGATCGAGTCCCCGGGCCGCGCGGCCTGGAAGGACGGCCCCGTGCCCGTGCCCGCCGCGGGCGAGGTGCTGGTGCGCGTGCTCGGCGTGTCGACCTGCCCGCACTGGGACCTGCACATCCTCGGGGGCCAGCCGATGTTTCCCGGGATGAAGCTCGAGTATCCCTACCTGCCCGGCCAGCCCGGGCACGAGGCCGTCGGCGACGTCGCCGCGCTCGGGCCGGGCGTGACGCGGCTGCGGGTCGGCGACCGCGTCGTGGCGTGGCGCGACACCGGCCAGCCGCGCCACGGGTTCTACGCCCAGTTCAACAATTTTCACGAGGACGACCTGCTGACGGCCCCGACCACGCTGGCGCCGGCCGAGCTGGCGTCGCTCGAGCTCGCGATGTGCGTCGAGGTTTCGTTCCAGCAGCTGGCCGCGCTCGGCGGCAAGCTGGGCCGCATCGGCCTGAGCGGGCTCGGCCCGGCCGGGCTCGTGGCGGTGCAGCTCGCCCGCGCCCACGGCGCGAAGGAGGTCGTGGCCTTCGACCCCGTGCCGGAACGCCGCGCGCTGGCCCTTGAGCTCGGGGCGCACCGGGCGCTGGCGCCGGACGCGACGGCCTGGCCCGCGTCGCGGAAGTTGCACGCGCTCGACCATGCCATTGATCTCACCGGCGTGCCCGCCGCGATCGAGTTCCTGATGGACCGCACCCGGCGCGCCGTGACGCTCTTCGGCGTCCTGCGCGAGGAGGTCCGCTTCAGCACGCGGCACCTGTTCGGCCCGGGGCTGATCCTCAGCGGCTACGGCGAGCACAACCGCGCCGACGCCGAGACCGCGCTGCGGCTCATCCAGGAGGGCCGCCTGCGGCTCGCCCCGCTGATCACGCAGACGCTGCCCTTCACCCGCTACGCCGAGGGCGTCGAGCTGCTGCGCGGGAAGCGCGCGATCAAGATTTTGTTCGACCCGTGGGCCTGAGCGGAAGCGGGCTCACCGCGGGTTCATCACGGTCACGCCCATCAGTCCGACCACCACCTCGGCGGAGATCGTTTCCAGCGTGACGCTGCGGAGGACCTCGCCGGGACGCAGCCGCCAGCCGAGGAGCATCGCGCGGCAGTTCTCGCCGAGCTGCACCGTCTGGGGCCACTTCGCCGGCACGCAGAACGCGTCCGCCGGCGCCGTGTAGTCGAAGCGGCTCGCCTGGCCGGGCGCCGCGATGTTCGGCTTGATGGGACTCAGGTTCCAGTAGTTGACCGGCGGCACCAGCTCGAGGGTCTCGTCGGCGCCGTGCGCGTACCGCATCCGCAGGACGGCGTTCGCGATCCGCCCCTGCATCGGGTTGGTCGAGCCGCACACGAGGAACCACACCGCGTCGCCCGCGCAGCCGACCGGCACGGTCACCGCGTCGGGCCAGTTGTCCCAGTGCGACGTGAACGCGACGTTGCGCGCCTCGCCGGGCCAGGTGAACGGCACGCCCTGCGGCGAACGCAGCCGGCCGCCGTCGAGCAGGCCGGGCACGCCGTCGAGTTTGATGACGGGCGGAAAGCTGTTCCAATAGAGGAACGTCCAGGGCGTGTAGCCGTCCACGCCAATGCGCGCCGAGATCGTCGCGGGCCGGGGCGAGAGGTACTGCTGCTGGTAGATCGTGCGGATGTCGCCATTGAGCGCCGGCGCGAGGTCCACGCAGCGCCACGCCGCGCGCGCCGGGGCGCGGTCGAGCCGTTTCGCCGCCGCCTCGCGCTCCCCGACAGGATCGGAAATCTTGAGGTGGAACCGCGCCCATTGCGGCAGCGTCCCGGCCTGCAGCCGCGCGAACACGGTGTGGTCGCCGGCATTGGCGGCCAGCCGGGCGGACACGCGGCCGCCGCGGATCGCCGCCCCGGTCAGCGCGGCCTGCGGGTCGGCGATGGCACTGACCGGTCCGACGGACGAACGCAGCACGACTTTCTTGCCCACCACGCCGGCCACAGCCACCGGGGTGACCGCGGGACGCGAGCCGGCGACGGTCACCGCGATGACCAGCTGGCGCGTGAGCGGCCGGCGGATGCGGATGAAGGTGCGGCCGAAGCCGGGCTCCGCGGTCCAGCGGGCGGGCCGTCCGTCCACGGTCACGGCCGTGACTCCCCTCGCCGTCACGGGCAGGCGGATCTCCAGCCGCGCCGGCTCGGTCAGCTCAACCTCGAAGGTCGTGACCTGGCCGCGGCGGGCATAGCGCAGGTGCACGTCGGGCGTCTGCATCCGCGCGTGGTCCCAGTCAGCCGGAAATTGCGGCGTGATGCGCACGACGCCCTTCGGCCGGTCGGGCGCGTACCCGAACAGGCCCTCGACGAGCGTGCGGGCAAACATGTGCGTGCTGTCGCCAAAATCCGTGCCGCCGGCCGGGGCGCCGAAATCGCCCGGCACGAGGCGGTCGAACGCCGTGTGGAGGAACGCGCCGCGGAAGATCTCCCAGGCATCCTCGGCAAGCCCCGTCTGGAAGTAGGCCAGCGCGAGGTGATGGTTGTCCCCGGGCCAGAGCTCGCGCACCGACCAGATGGCCGGGACGAAGTTCGACGTCCACACCTGCCGTCCGCCGCAGGGCATGCGGTCGTTCTGCAGGCCGACCTCCGCGTAGCGCAGCGACTCGGCCGCCTGGCGCGTGTCCACGAGCCCCGCGTCGATCGGCAGGAAGAGACTGTAGAGCCAGGGATCGTCGTGCAGCCGGCGGCGGCCCTGCTGCTCGCGGTAGAGGCCCGCGTGGCCGCGCCCCTTGATCCAGAGCTTCGCCCGAAACGCCGCGCGGATGCGCGCGGCGCGGCGCGCGTGCCGCCGGGCCGCGGGGCCGTCGCCGGCGCGACGCGCCAGCTCGGCCGCCGCCTGGTGGGCCCCGAAGGCGTAGGCCGTCTCCTCGGTCCCGCCGCCGCCGCCGTACCAGACCGAGTCGGTCGGCCACACATTGATGAAGCTTTCGTACAGCCCGTCCTCGTCCGGGTCGAAGCACTCGCGCAGCCACTCGAGGTGCAGGTCCAGCGCCGGCCGCAGCCGGGCCTCAAGCGCCGCGTCCCCCGTCCACCGCCACGCGTGGATCAGCTGGTCGAAGAGCTGCGACTGCATGTTGTAGATGCCCTGGTCCTCGAGCACGCGGCCGCGGCCGTAGAACCGGGAATCCCGGGTGGGAATGGTCAGGAGCACCTTGGGATCCGAGGCCAGGGAGTGCAGCTTCGACTCCGTGACCTGGTGACCGGCATAGAACTCGGCCTGCGCCTTCACGCGTTCGTGCCAGCCCAGCGCGGTGCCGCCGAACACGGTCCGCCAGCCGGGATAGCGCACGTTCCAGAGCATGGCGCCGTGGCGGTACACCGACGGATACCACAGGCCGTCGAGGGCCGCGGTCAGCGCCGCCGCCGCCGCGTCGAGCCGCGGCTCGGGCGTCTCGACGACGAAGCGCGCGGCCAGCGCCGCGGAGCGCGCCAGCCCCAGCGCAAAGGCCGCGGCGGGTCCGCCGCGTCGCGGTGCAGGGGCGGACGCGGGCTCGGGCCGCAGGAATTCCCAGTGCACGCAGGGTTCCGCGGCGAGCTTCGCCGCGCCCACGACCACCGGCAAAGCCGACGCGGACGAACCGAGCAGGGCGGAGGGCGTGGCGCAGCGGCGGGCGTCGCCCACCCTCGGACGCGCGCGCGCGTCGCACCGGCCCAGCGAGGCCGGCTGCGGTCCCGCGGCCGGGGCCACCGTGAAGCCCGCGGCGGCCACCTTCACGCGGTTCCCGGTGCAGAGCGCGGAATCAAACCACTCCGGCAGGAGCGGCGGCGTGCGGTGGGGATCGAGGTCCCAGTTGATGATCTGGTCCGGCCATGAGCGCGTGCCGCCGTAGGCCCACACGAGCTGGTCCGCCGCGCGGGCGCCGTCCACCGTGAGCCGCACCGCGAAGCCGACCACGTCGTCGAGGCCGACGACCTCCAGCGTCACCCTGAGCCCGGGCAGCCGCCGGTCGCGCGCGCGCCACGTCACGTGGGCCGGGCGGTAGGCCATCGTCACGTCGGAGAAATCGTGGAGCCACGCCGCGCGCGGGCCGCGCCGCACGCCGAGCCAGAACGTGCCGTGCAGCGTGACGCCGCTGCCGAAGCGCAGGAGCGGCCGGTCGCCCGCGAGCACGAAGGCGTTCGTGTGGGCGAGGTAGAGTGGACGGTTGCAGAGCCGGCCCTGGTTGTGGCCCACGATGGCGCCGGCGCGCGCCGTGTAGCGGCTGGGGCGCTCGGCCGGCGCGGCGGCGGTGGAAGGGGCCGGACGGGGGGAGCGGCGAAGGGGCATGGGGTGGCAAACCGCGCGGGCGGAAAGCCCCGATGCAACCCGCCCGCCGGGGCGACACAAAGCATTTCCCCGTCGGCGGCTGAATATACGACCGGCCATCCGGTTTTGGATTGTGCCATGGGGGAATGCGGCTACGCACCCACCGTTCCCCCACCCCATGTCCACTCCTGCGCCCACCCCGTCCTCCGTCCCGACCGCGGCGGAGCGTTTCCACTTCGCGACCCAAGGCTACCTCGTCCTCGAGAATTTCCTCACGCCGGCGCACGTCGCCAAGCTGCAGGCCGCGCTGGCGCCGGCCGTGCAGCGCCGCCGCAGCACGCAGCCGCCGGGCTGGAAGGCCGTCTGGCCGCCGCGCAACCGGCACGACCTCACCCAGGCGCACGGCGAGAGGAGCACCCGCATCCTCAACATCCTGGAGGACGACCCGCTGTTCCTGGAGCTGCTGACCTGGCCGGCGCTGCTGCCCTACGTGCACGCGTTCATCAACCCCCAGCCGCACTACCACGCGTCGGACGCGATCGTGGAGGACGCGCAGGATTTCCAGGGTCGCACCGACGGCTGGCACATTGACGGCGCCGACCAGGGCTACCGCAACCTCGGCGCGGTGATCCCGATCCTCCAGCTCAAGGTCGGCTACTACCTCACCGACATGACGGCGCCCGGGCGCGGCAATCTCACGGTGGTGCCAGGCAGCCACCTCTCGCGCGCCGAGCCGGCGCCGGAGGACCGGCAGCGCCGCGAGCTTTTTCCCGGCGCGCGGCAGGTCTGCGCACCGGCGGGATCGGCGATCCTCTTCCACAACGCCATCTGGCACACGGCCGCGCCGTACGTGCCCGGGGCGCCGGGGCGCACGATGCTGTACTACGCCTACGAGCATCCCTGGATGCTCGCCTCGACGGCGCACTGGAACTACAGCCAGGCGTTCTACAACCAGCAGCTGACGGCGGCGCAGCGCCAGTACTTCCACGGCTTCGTCTTCGACCCGCCCGAGCTGCGCTGAGCGTCGGCTCGACGGATGGTTTCACCGCGAACCGCGCGAAGCCCGCGAAGGCTCGAGCCCGGATTTTTTACCACGAAGAACACGAAGCGCACGAAGCCATGCCGCCTTGGTCCCATCCGCAAAAACCTTCCGACGGATTTCCTCTTCGGGTGCTTCGTGCCCTTGGGGGTAACAATCCGGGGCCGTCATCGCGGAAGCGCGGGGGAGCGGAGGCACGGAATTCAAGCCGCCTGGCGGATCGGGCTTGGCGGCCTTGGCGTGCTGCGCGGTGAATTCTTCGGCTCAGACCAGGCCGAGGCCGCCGTCGACGCGGAGGCTGGTGCCGGTGACGTAGTCCGCGTGCGGGCCGGCCAGGAAGATCGCCGCGGCCACGAGGTCCTCGGGCTCGCCGAGCCGGCCGAGCGGGATGCTCCGCCCCGCCGCCGCGCGCCGCTCGGGATCGAGCATGGCCTCGCGGTTCATGTGGGTCGCGTAGGAGCCGGGCACGAGGCTGTTCACCGTGATGCCGTGCGGCGCGAGCTCCAGCGCCAGCACCTTGGTCAGCATGCCGAGCCCGCTCTTGGAGATGCTGTACACGGAGGAGCCGCGCAGGGCCTTGGCCTCGTGGTTGCTCGTGACATTGATGATGCGGCCGCGGGTGCCAGCGCGGATCATCTCGCGGGCCACCCGCTGCGCGAGGAAGTACGGGCCCTTCAGGTTGACGTGCTGGACCTCGTCCCAGAGCGCCTCGGTCACCTCGAGCAGCGGCAGCTTGCCCTTCACGGCGGCGTTGTTGACAAGGATGTCGATGCGCCCGAAGTGCGTGAGCGCGGCCTCGAGCAGCGGGGCGTGGGCGGCGGGCTGGCTGATGTCGGCCTGGACCGCGACGGCGCGGCCGCCCTCGGAGCGGATGAGATCGAGCAGGCCCTGCGGGACGGCCTGGTCGGGCGCGTGGTTGACGACGACGGCGGCGCCGGCGCGAGCGTAGGCCAGCGCGATGGCCCGGCCGATGCCGCGTGAGGCGCCGGTGATGATCGCGACGCGGCCGCGGAGCGAGTTCAACGCCGGATCGGGGTTGCCGCCGGCCGGAGTCTCAGGGGTCGAAGAGGCGGGATTCATGGCGGGGCGACGCCCGCATCTGGCCACACCCGGACCGGCGCGTCAAAGCGCAACCGGCCGCGGCTCAGCCGGCGGCGTCGAGCAGCTCGCGCACCGTGGCGAGCATTTTGTCGAAGGTGAAGGGCTTCTGGAGGAAGTGGAACCGCGGCGCGAAGCTGGTCTCGAGGGTGAGGCGCTGGGTCGGGACGCCACTCATCGCGATGAGCGGCAAATCCGGCCGCCGCTGCCGCAGCGCGGCCATGGCCTGCCGGCCATCCATGATGGGCATCATGATGTCGGCGATGACCAGCCGCACGTCGCCCTCGTGCGCGGCGAACACCTGCAGCCCCTCGGAGCCGTTGCCGGCCGTCTTGACCAGATAGCCGAAGCGCTGGAGGGCGGCGGAGAGGGACTCCCGGATGGCGGCCTCGTCGTCGAGCACCAGCACCAGCTCGCCCCGGCCCTGGAGCTCCGGCCGGGCGAGGACCCCGGCCACGGCCCTGATCTCGGCCGGCCGGGCCGGCAGGTAC
>Ga0265327_10003714_pt1 | contig 14221 bp, 10 predicted proteins | sample 41621metaG_FD_202089 | JGI IMG/M metagenome (GOLD analysis project Ga0265327, IMG submission 202089) | Rhizosphere microbial communities from Carex aquatilis grown in University of Washington, Seatle, WA, United States - 4-16-21 metaG | ecosystem: Host-associated > Plants > Roots > Rhizosphere... | reverse complement strand
CAAAAACCAACCTTACCAACAAGCGCTGACTGATGCACAAAAACAACGTCTTTCGCAAATCGGCGATTCTGTTAACCTTGCCGTTTTTCCAAGCGCACAAAAAACAACATTCAACAACAATTTTGTGATGTACAAAAAAATCGACAGCACATATTTTGATATTCATAGTAATTTGCTGCACGACAGCATTTTTGTTTATTCTACAAATCCAGACAGCGCCAATTATACCGTTTCGTTTTCGATGACCGCAAATAACGGCGGCGATTATGTGCAAATTACTTCGACTGCCAACGGTCGCGTTTTCAAATGGATTGCACCGAAACAAGGAATTCATCAGGGAAATTTTATTCCGATGATTACAATTGTGCCTCCACAAAAAAAACAATTATTTTCTGTTGGTACTTCTTGGAAACCGAACAAAACTACAAACGTCGATTTTGAATTTTGCATGAGCAATTTTCAAAGAAATACTTTCAGCTCTTTAAATAATTCTGATGACAATGGTTTTGCGACTTTCGCAAAATGGAATCAAAAAATATTGTTGAATGATACTTCGCTAAATTTAAATTTTATTACAAATCTGCAATATATCGACAAAAATTTTTCGACTGTTGAACGATACAATTCACCGGAGTTTGAGCGCGATTTCAATGTCAGAAATTTGCCGAATCCTTACCAGCAAAATGCCGATTTCGAAATTGATTTTAGCAAGTACAAATTATTCAAAACAAAATATCAATTTAATTTTCTTGACTTGACAAATTATCAAGGAATAAAAAATAATTTTGATTTTAGTTTGACTTCAAAACCAATTAATGTTTCTTTTTCGGGAAGCCTATTAACGACGACAGATTCGATTTACAAAACTAAATATTTGACATACAAAGTCGGCGTTTCGAAACCTGTCAAATTTTTGATACTTGGTGCGAACAATCAATATGAAAATAATGAATGGAATACAATTTCGGATAATAAAATTACGGCAAACAGTTTTCGGTTTAACCAGTACGAAATTTATTGCTCGAACCGCGACACTGCTGCAAATACATTTTTACTGAAATATACCAACCGCACCGATTTTCTTCCGTTCGATAATGCGCTGATAAAAAGTTCGGCTGCCGACGAATTTAGTTTAAACATGAAAATTGACAATCTCAAAAATCAGAAATTGAAAATCGTTTTTACGTATCGCAGGTTGGAAATTGATTCGGCGCAAAATTTTTCGAATCAAACAAAAACAGGCAACCTTGGCGGACGCATTGATTATTCAGCAGAATCGTCGAACGGCGCTTGGTCGCTGAATACTTTTTACGAAATTTCGTCGGCACAAGAACCAAAACCCGAATATACTTTTATCGAAGTTCCGGCAGGTCAGGGAATTTATAAATGGACAGATTACAACGGCGACGGCGTTAAACAAATAAACGAATTTGAAATTGCAACTTTCAAAGACGAAGCGAAATATATCCGCGTTCCGCTGCCGTCGCTCAATTATGAAAAAATTTATTCGCGTCAGATTAACCAAACTTTACAATTTTTTCCTGAGCGTTTTTTTAGCAGCAAAAAATCGTCGCCACAAGAATTCGCGTGGCTCAAATATTTTTCCGATGCCCTGAATTTTCGATTGGTTGAAAAAAGTCGTCTGCAAAATTATTTCAATCCGGTTTTTGATGTTTATAAAAACAGCGCCGATACAAATGTTGTCAACCAAGAAGGAACAATTCGCAACACATTTTCCGTCAACAAAAACAAGGCGACGCATGGACTCGATTACATTTATCAAAATTCAACAAGTCGCTCGTTTGTAAATGTCGGTTATCAGACAACGACTAATGTTTTTCATTCTGTAATTGCACGTTTTGCGTTTACAAAAAAATTATTTTTGTACAACACTTTTACCGGTGGACAGAAAACTTCGTTGTCGCAATATTTCACAACCAACGATTACAAATTTATTTATTATGACAACGAACTGTCGCTCAAATATCAAAAAGAAAATAATTTGACGACCAATTTTTCGTTGGAATATAAACGCAAAGACGAACAGCAGCAAAGTTTTTTCGCCAATCATTTACTTGCCAAAGCAGAACTGAATTACATCATTTCGACCAACGGAAATTTGTCTTGTGTTTTGAATTACGTCGATATAAAATCCAATTTAAATACCGTAACTCCATTGTCAAACCAAATGTTGGACGGACTGAAAAACGGACAAAATTTTATTATGACTTTTTTGATGCAACGAAAATTATCTGATACTTTTGTTTTGATGCTCAACTATTCCGGGCGACTTTTGCCGGACGCAAAAATGATTCATACCGGTGGAATGGAAATAAAAGCTTATTTTTGAGAAATTTTTTTTTTGACAATGCAAGTTTATAATAATTTACAATCAATTCATTTACAAAATTCTGTCGTTACCATCGGTGGTTTCGACGGCATTCATCTTGGTCATCAAAAAATAATTTACAGGTTGACCGATGCCGCACAAAATCTAAATTCGTCAAGTGTGCTGATAACTTTCTGGCCTACGCCGCGCATGTTTTTCAACCGCGAAGGCGATTCGTTTTTGATTATGAGTACAATTACCGAGAAAATAAATTTACTCGAAATTTATGGCGTCGAACATTTAATTATTTTACCTTTCAATCAGGAATTAGCGTCTGTTAAAGCAATTGATTTTATACGCAAAACTTTGGTTGATACTTTGCACATTCGTCATTTGATTATGGGTTACAATCACAATTTTGGTTATAAAGGCGAAGGCAATTTTGCGCTGGTCGAAAAACTTGCGCCGCAATTTAATTTTAGCGTCGAAAGAGTGGAACCGTTTCTTTTAGAGGGACAAAAAATCAGCTCGTCGAAAATCCGCGAATTAATTGAGAGCGACGAACTCGAACTTGCAAATCAATATCTTGGACATCCTTATACAGTTACCGGCGCTGTGGTCGAAGGCAATAAAATCGGTCGTACCATTGGTTTCCCGACGGCAAATATTTTTCTCGATAATCAGCACAAACTCATTCCGGTTGACGGTGTTTATGCGGTTTATGTCATTTTTAATAATCAACGTTTTAAAGGAATGTTAAACATTGGTCATCGTCCGACAATAAAAGCAAATGCCGGCAATAAGACCGTCGAAGTAAATATTTTTGATTTTAACAAAGACATTTATAACCAAGAAATATCAATTGAGTTTATACAAAAAACACGCAGCGAAATAAAATTTGATTCGTTGGAAACGCTGAAAAATCAAATTGCAAAAGACAAAAATGAAATTGAAGCAATTCTTTCGTAAAGTCAATTCTTTTTCATAAATTTATCGACTGAAATATAAACTGTTTGTGAAATATTTTTTTATATAAACGTTTATCAAACAAACACTACTAAATAAATTTAAATAATTTTGCCTGTTATTAAATTTTTAAAATCAGCGCAAAATACAAAATATAAATATGGAAATATCAAAACCGCAGGTACCGGAATGGAGCAAAAACTTGACTATGTACGAAGTCAATTTGCGCAACTTCACCATTGGCGGAACATTTTTAGAATTTGAACCACACATCGAACGGCTTAAAGAAATGGGCGTCGGCATTTTGTGGTTTATGCCGTTCTATCCAATCGGAATTAAAAAACGCAAAGGCTCGTTGGGCAGTTATTATTCAATCAAAAATTTCCGCGCCGTCAATCCGCAGCATGGTACATTGGCTGACTTTAAACGCATCGTAAAAAAATGTCATGCTCTTGGAATGTACGTAATTATTGACTGGGTTGCAAATCATACATCTTGGGACAACGACTTGACAATAACCAATCCCGAATTTTACACCAAAGACGCAAACAGCAATTTCAAGTCGCCTTATGTCGAATGGGAAGACGTCATTCATTTGGACTATCAGAATAAAGATTTATGGACGTACATGATTGACTCCATGAAATTTTGGATTACCGAAGCTGACATTGACGGATTTCGTTGCGACATGGCGCATTTGGTAACGACCGATTTTTGGAATGCCGTGCGTCCCGAATTGGAAAAAGTTAAACCAATGTTTATGCTTGCCGAAAGCGAAAACCGCGATTTGGCAGAACAAGCTTTTGATTGTTTGTATGGATGGAAAATATTTCACTATGCCAATGACATTGCGCGCAATCGCAGAACTGTTTTGCAACTTGACAAATTACTCGAAACCGAAATTTTTGGTTTTCCAAAAAACATTTATCAACTGATGTTTACCAGCAACCACGACGAAAATGCGTGGAGTGGTTCGGCAATAGAACGATTAGGTTACGCACTCGAAGTTTTTAATGTCTTGATGTTTACTTTACCCGGAATGCCACTAATTTATAGTGGACAAGAAGCCGGCAATTACCGTCGCTTATCGCTTTTCGATAAAGACCAAATCGAATGGCGTCCCGACAAATTATATCCGTTTTATAAGAAACTTTCAAATTTAAAACGCAACAATCCGGCTTTGTGGAATGGCGCTTATGGCGGCGATATGTATCGCATCAAAACTACAAACGACGAAGCTATCTTTGCGTTTGTCAGAAAAAAAGAAGACAACGAAATTTTCGTCATTTTAAACCTGACAGACAAAGAACAACAATTTGTTCTCAATTCGCCATTTACAAATGAATATCGCAATATATTTACAAACGCAAAAGAAACCATTAATTTTTACCATACAATGCGTATGGGCGGCTGGGAATACCAGATTTTCGAAAAGTAAGATTGACCAACTATAAAAATAAAAACAAAAAATAAATATATGAAACGGATATACACATTAAACGAATTTATTATCGAACGACAAGCCGACTTTCCGTATGCCAAAGGAGAATTGTCGAGATTATTGAGCCACATTGGTATTGCTGCAAAGATTGTAAACCGCGAAGTGAATAAAGCCGGGTTGGTTGATATTCTTGGCGAAATTGGTACAGTTAATGTACAAGGCGAATCAGTAAAAAAGCTTGATGTTTTTAGCGACGAAATGTTTATAAACACCTTGCTCACCAGTGGCGAATGTGCCGCCTGTGCAACTGAAGAAAACGAAGAAATAATTATTTTCGAAAGCGAACTTGCCAAACATGCAAAATATGTTGTCGCTTTCGACCCACTCGATGGCTCATCAAATATTGATGTGAATGTTTCAATTGGGACAATTTTTTCTATTTACAGACGCATTAGCGAAGTTGGTGAAAAAGCCACTTTTGACGATTTTATGCAACCCGGCACAAGTCAGGTTGCTGCCGGATATATTATTTATGGCTCGTCAACCATGATGGTTTACTCAACGGGTTATGGTGTCAACGGCTTTACGCTCGATCCATCAATCGGCGAATTTTGTTTGTCGCACCCCGATATTAAAACGCCAACAACCGGACAAATTTATTCGGTCAACGAAGGCAATTACATCCGTTTTCCTAACGGCGTCAAGAAATATATAAAATATTGTCAGGAACATGAACCGAACAACGGACGACCTTATGCACTTAGATATATCGGTTCGTTGGTTGCCGATTTCCACCGCAATTTATTAAAAGGCGGAATTTTTCTTTATCCCGAAACAGAAAGTCATCCAAACGGAAAACTGCGTTTGTTGTACGAATGTAATCCGATTGCTTTTATTGCAGAACAAGCTGGTGGACGTGCAACAACCGGAACAGAAAGAATTTTGGATATAAAACCAAAAACATTGCATCAACGTGTTCCGTTTTATACCGGCAGTTCTAAAATGGTTGACACTGTCGAAGAATTTTTGCGCTTTTTCAAAAATATTTAAATTGTTTAACTGGACTCGGTTTTATTGAAAGTAAATTTTGCTGGCAAATCAAATAAATGTTGCACATATTTTCTAAAGTTTATTTTGTTTTTAAATGAAAGAATTTGTAAAGTATTTTCTATCGCCAACTGAATTTATTGTAAGTGAAAAACCTGCACAAATTACAACACTTTTGGGTTCTTGTGTGTCAGTTATTTTGTGGGACACGGCAACTTCAATAGGTGGTATGAATCATTACATGTTACCCAAAGTGTCCGATAAAACTGAAACGACTCCAAAATATGGCGATGTGGCAATCAGAGCGCTGATTACAAAAATGCTTTCGCTTGGTTGCCGACGCGAAACATTAAAAGCAAAAATTATTGGCGGCGCTGCCGGTACTGCTATCAGCGCGAACTATTACGAAATTGGAAAACGAAATGCCGAAATTGCTTTACAAATTTTAACCGAAGAACGAATAGCTGTCATAGCCAAAGATATTGGTGGTGCACGCGGTCGCAAGGTAATTTTTTATACCGATACCGGCTTGGTGTACATGAAATATTTGAAATATCACGGCACCGAAATAGAATCGCTAACCGATAAAGATCATTTATAAACAAGAAACGACAATTTGTTTTCGTCAAATATTTCGTTAGCAACCTGATGCAATTGTTCAACAGTAATGCGTTCAATTTTTGCGTTCACATCTTCCAACGAATCGACTTTGTTGTACAACATGAAACTTTTTCCGTAGGTAAACAACAAACCTTCTTTGTTTTCGCTTGCAATGGCAACCTGACCAATCATTTGTTTTTTTGCCTTTTGTAACTGCACAACACCAAGCGGCTCGTTTTTTAGTTTGACAAGTTCTTTAATTATTAAATCGGTGCAACGCGGAATATTGGTTTTGTCTGTCCCAAAATAAATCGAAAAAATTCCGGTGTCGGTAAAAGGCATGTACGACGATTCTATGTTGTAAGCCAGTCCGTATTTTTCGCGCAACGAGAGATTCAACCGCGAATTCATATTATTACCACCTAAAATATTGTTAAGCAACATTAGAATAATGCGTTTATCGTTTTTGTAATCGTACGCCAGTGTGCCGATAATGCAATGTGCCTGATGTGTTTTCTTTTCGCGGACAATGTTGAATGGCAAGTAATTTTCGAAGCTTGTTCTTTTTTGAATAATCGGACTGGTTTGAATTGAGTTTAAATATTTTGAACACAGCGCAACCAATTTGTCAAACTCAATATTTCCAACCGAACAAAAAACCATTTCGTGCGAAAGATAATTTTTCTGAATAAACCGGTTAATATTATTTCTCGAAAAACCTTTCACACTTTTTACAGTCCCAAGAATGTTGCGACCAATCGGATGATTGGAATACATCAATTCATCAAAATCGTCAAAAATCATTTCTGCCGGATTGTCTTTGTACGAATTTATTTCTTCAATAATAACTTCCTTTTCTTTTTTCAATTCGGTTTCGGGAAAAGTGGAGTTAAACAAAATATCGCTGATTAGTTCGACGCTTCGCTCGTAATATTCGGTCAGGAAAGTTGCGTAAATTGCAGTTTCTTCTTTTGTGGTATAAGCGTTTAAATCGCCGCCGACATCTTCGAGTCGCGCAATGATGTGATATGATTTGCGTTTGGTAGTACCTTTGAACAACACATGCTCTATAAAGTGCGCCAATCCATGTTCGTTTTCTTCTTCGTCGCGACTTCCGGCATTGATAATAATTCCGCACCGCGCAACATTCGAATCGTCGAACTTGTGAATAATGCGGATACCGTTTGATAAAACAAAATGTTCGTAATCTTTTTTTTCGACAATCATTTTTAATTTCAAAATTTTAAGATTTATTATTTTCCTTCGCCTTTAAGAATGATGTTAATTGTATTAATCAAAATTTTAAAGTCGGTATAAAGCGACATATTTTCGATGTAAATAATGTCGTATTTCAATCGTTCAATCATTTCGTCAACGTTTTCGGCATAACCGTATTTTACTTGTCCCCACGAAGTCAAACCCGGTCTTACTTTTTGCAAATGATAATAGTGCGGGGCTTTTTTTACAATCTGGTCAATGAAAAACTGACGCTCCGGTCGCGGTCCAACCAACGACATGTCGCCAATAAGGACATTGTAAAATTGTGGTATTTCGTCGAGACGCGACCTGCGCATAAACCGTCCGAAAGGCGTGATGCGCGAATCGTTTTTCGACGACAATGCCGGTCCGTTTTTTTCGGCATCAGAAAACATCGACCTGAACTTGTAAATTGTAAACGGTTTGCCATAAAGACCAATGCGCTCGTGGCTGTAAAAAACAGGTCCTTTCGACGACATTTTTACACCAATTGACAAGGCGACATACACAGGGCTTAAAATTATCATTGCCATTACAGAAGCACCAATATCTATAACTCGTTTCAAACTGAATTGCCATGCAGGCATCAAATCGTGCGAAATTTGTATCAGCGGTGCGTCGTACATGGTTGACATATTTGCGCTGCCTGTCAAAATATCGTACATTGTTGGAATGACTTTTATTATGACATCCAGTTCGTCGAGTTTGTTGATAATGCTGCGAATGCTTTCGTTTTCCGAAGTTTCGATGGCAATGATTATTTCTTCAATTTTGTTGTCTTCAATGATTTGTTTGATGTCGCTGAAATCGCCGAGATGTGGCAGAAACTTACTTAACAGATAATTGTCTTTTACATAAACACTCACAAAACCAATGAAACGGTTTCCGGCAGATTTTGTTTGTGCATCGAAATATTCAAATAGTTCAACAGCTTTGTCATTGTCACCAATTATCAAGGTATTGAAACCAAAAATCCGGTGACGGATTTTATATATGGTAACCGATGTAAATATGAGTCGTGGAAAATATGTCAGTACAAAATGAAGACAAAACAGCGCTGCAATCGATGTATAATAATCTTTGTAAGACGAAATTGTGTCGTCGATAATCAAAGTGAAAAATATAATGATGACGCCAATGACAGTCAGAAAAAATGTCTTGCCAAGTTCTAATAAACGCGACCGTCTGAAAATATTGTAATAATAGCCGGTCATGTAATACATTACAAACCAGAATATGGGAATGCAAATCAAGCCGAGATAAAATTTAGTTCCAAATTCAAGCGGAACCGGAAAATTGTATCTGCGTTGTTCGATAATCAGTTTACGAAAAATAAAATATACAGCCCACGCTATGCCAGCCGATAACAAATCGGAAATGACATATAATGTGATTTGCTTTTTTTTATTCATCGTTCGATGTTTAATTGTCTTGATAAAATTGTATTTATAATTTCAACATAAAAAAATTTTTTGCTTATTTTGCATTTGCAAAAGTTGGCAGCATTTTTTTGCAAATTTAGATTTTAAATAATTGTATCGAACATTTTATAAAAAAATATTATTCTCATTTTTGTCTTTTAAAAATAAATGATAACAGATACTTTCCAGCATAAAGGTTTACGTCGTAGGTTGGTGGAGGAAATAAAGCGCAAAGGAATTTCCGACGAAGCCGTTCTCGAAGCAATCGGCAAAGTGCCAAGGCATGTTTTTATGGAAAGCAGTTTTTCGCATTTTGCGTACAAGGACAACGCTTTTCCAATTGCTGCCGGACAAACCATTTCGCAACCTTACACAGTCGCATTTCAATCGCAATTGTTACGTATTTCAGTGGGTGATAAAGTTCTCGAAATTGGTACAGGCTCAGGTTATCAAACTTGCGTTCTTGTCGAACTTAAAGCCAATGTTTATACTATCGAACGTATCCGCGAATTATTTAACAAGACACAAGTTTTATTAACAGAAATGGGTTATAAAGCTAATTTTTTTTACGGCGATGGTTACAAAGGTTTGCCATCGTACGGACCGTTCGACAAAATATTGATTACTGCCGGTATTCCGGCAATTACCGACGATTTATTGCGTCAACTTAAAATAGGCGGTTTGTTGGTTGCGCCGGTTGGTAATTCGCAAAATCAGGTTATGACGGCTGTTGCGCGGTTGTCAACAGATGAATTTAAAACGACAAAATTTGGAGATTTTATTTTCGTACCAATGTTGCCCGGCGTCGAAAAATAAATCAGGTTTTTAATTTCTTCTCGTTTTTGACAGAACTGTAACGGCTTATCCAAAAATACCACATAATAAATATCAATGTGTAAATTGTGTAGTTATAAACTGCGTGGTGGTCGAAATGAGTTTTGGGATAAGTGAGTGTAATCCATACCAGCAGCATGATTCGCGTGTTGTTGAGTAGAAAAATAATTCCAAGTCCAGCCGGAATGTACCACAATTTGCTTTTTATACTTCCGGGAAAAGCAATTAGGAAACCTGCAAACAAACCCATCAGATTGCGACCAAGACATCCTCGGTCGAGCAAAACTCCTACTGAATTTTTTATCATGATAATTTTGCCGGAAATAATAATTTCGTATCCGAATAATTCCAGTATTACACGGCTAAAATTAAGATATATCGATGTCAGTTTGTACGTTGAATATTCATAAAAATTGTGAATTGCTCCGGCGTGTCTGAAGAATTGAAAAAAAATAGCCCATATAGCAAACATGAATATGCCGTTGATTATAAATTTATACAACGGCTTAAGTGCTCGGTATTTTAAAAATTGAAATTTGATTTCCGAACGGAATTTGTCGAAAAAAATCATTAGATGCTATTCTTTATTTTTTCTGAATTTGTAAAACCGCTTTACAGCATACCCAATGCCACTCATTAATAATACCCAAATCTCGCTGTCAATCGGAATAGCAACTGGGTCGGGGTTGGGCGGTTGTGCAAATATAGTGCTAATAAAAAAAGGAGAAAAATAAATAATAACAAAAATTAGAAAAAATTTAAAGAATTTCGAAAATTCCTTTTTAGCCAAAAGAAAATCTGTAAAAATTTTATGTAGTTTCAAAATACAAAATATTATTTTCCCTATAAGCGATTTTTGTATTTTAGATTCGAATGTCATTTTATGTATATTTCTTTATTGAAATTAATAATTTTTATATCGACTTTTTTCTATACTTTTATTTAATTTTACACAAAACTTTTAGCAATAATTATGCTAAAAAAAACGTGCAAAATTATAAAGAATATTCATATAAATTAACGCGATAATAAGAATAATAGTCAAAAATTAAAAATAGTTTTTGATTAACCGATTAAATTTAATAGTTCATTAAATTTATTTAATGATTTTAAAAAGCTTGATAAATGGGCTTTTCATTCAGTTGTTTTTAATAAATTGCTATATTAATTTAATTGACGAAAGTATTCAAATTATTGATAAATATAATTAGCACTTTTAAAGCAATTTATAAGAAATTATACAATAAATAATTTTCAATTTACAAAATGATGAACGAAAAAAAATTATTTCTTCTTGATGCGTTTGCTTTAATTTTTAGAGCTTATTATGCATTTATAAACAATCCGATGCGCAATTCGAAAGGAATGAACACATCTGCAATCTTTGGTTTTATAAACGTACTTGACGAAATTATAAAAAAAGAAAAACCAACGCATATAGCAGTTGCCTTCGATACTCCGGCACCGACATTCCGCGATAAATTGTTCGAAAAATACAAAGGACAACGACCGCCAGCGCCGGAAGACATAAAAATTGCAACGCCAATCATCAAGCAAATTATTAAAGCATTTAACATTCCTGTTTTAGAGTGCGACGGCTGGGAAGCCGACGATGTTGTTGGAACTTTGGCGAAGAAAGCCGAAGCAAATGGTTTTAAAACTTTTATGATGACTACCGACAAAGATTACTGTCAATTGGTAAGCGACAATATTTTTATTTACAAACCAAAACGTTCCGGCAACGACGTCGAAATTCTTGACGTCGGATTTGTTTGTAAAGAATTTAATATTACAAATCCGCTACAAGTAATTGACGTTCTTGGTTTGTGGGGCGACACTGCCGACAATGTTCCCGGTTGTCCCGGCATTGGCGAAAAATCATCGAAAGAAATTATCGGCAAATATGGATCGATTGAAAACGTGTACAATAACATCGATGCGTTTAAAGGCAAACAAAAAGAAAACCTGATTCAGTTTCGCGAGCAAATAGAATTATCGCGAACATTGGTTACGATTGACTTAAATGTTCCTGTCGAATTTGACGAAGAAAAATTAAAATTGACAGAACCAAATTTTGACGAACTAAAGAAAATCTTTGACGAACTTGAATTCCGAACATTGGCTGCACGAATTATTAAGACGAACGAAGCAAAACCTGTTGTTGTCGTAAAAAACGAACAAGGAAGTCTTTTTGACCAAGAAGCAGTTTTGACAACTTCAACGCCTGTACAAAACCCGTCATTAAAAAATATTTCGACAAACGCGCACGAATATTTTTTAATCGACACGCCCGACAAACGCAAAAAACTTATTGAACAACTTTCTACTGTCGCCGAATTTTGTTTCGATACAGAAACCACCGGACTCGACACGTTGACTGCTGATTTAGTTGGAATGTCGTTCGCCATCAAAGCAAACGAAGCATATTATATTCCAATTCCGCCATCAAAAGACGAAGCGCAAAAAATTGTTGACGAATTTAAACCTGTGTTTGAAAATGCGTCAATAAAAAAAGTCGGACAAAACGTAAAGTTTGATTATATGATGTTGCTCAATTACGACGTCCATTTGCAAGGTCAGGTTTTTGATACCATGCTGGCGCATTATCTTTTGCAACCCGAAAGTCGCCATAACTTAGATTTACTCGCCGAAACTTTGTTGCAATATCAAATGGTTTCGATAGAAGAATTGATTGGCAAAAAAGGTAAACCGCAAGGCAATATGCGCAACGTGGCTGTCGAACAAATAAAAGAATACGCCGCCGAAGATGCTGACGTTGCCTTGCAAATAAAAATTTTGCTCGAACCTAAAATAATCCGCAACCATTTGCAAAAACTGATGGACGAAATGGAAGTTCCGCTGATTTACGTTTTGGCTGATATGGAACGCACCGGCGTCGCACTAAATACTGATGCACTTAAATTGTTTTCGAAAGAATTGCAAACAGAAATTGCGTCGATAGAAAAAGAAATAATCGAAATGGCTGGTTTCAATTTTAATGTTGCATCACCAAAGCAATTGGGCGAAATACTTTTCGAGCGATTAAAAATTGTTGACAACCCAAAAATGACCAAAACCAAACAATATGCGACTGGCGAAGACGAATTATTAAAACTAAAAGATAAACATCCGATTATCGGCAAAATTTTAGATTTCCGTTCGTTGACCAAATTGCTTTCGACGTATGTTGACAGTTTGCCCGAATTGATAAATTCGAAAACCGGACGGATTCACACTTCATACAATCAGGCAGTGGCTTCTACTGGACGTTTAAGTTCGAACAATCCGAACTTGCAGAACATTCCAATAAAAACCGAAAAAGGACGCGAAATTCGCAAAGCTTTTGTTCCGACTGAAGGAAATTTAATTTTGTCAGCCGATTATTCGCAAATCGAATTGCGCATCATGGCGCACGTCAGCAAAGACAAAAATATGATTCTGGCTTTTAAAAACAACGAAGACATTCACACAGCCACTGCCGCCAACATTTTTAAAGTCGAAGCAAAAGATGTAACACGCGAAATGCGTGGACAAGCAAAAGGCGCAAACTTCGGAATCATTTACGGCATTTCGGCTTTTGGTCTTGCCGAAAATTTACATATTTCGCGCACCGACGCCAAAACTTTAATCGACAATTATTTTGCGACTTATCCGAACGTAAAAGCATACATGGACGACCGTATAAAATTTGCGCGACTGAATATGTTCGTTCCAACTTTATTTGGACGCAAACGCTGGCTGCACGACATTCATTCGACAAACCAGATGGTAAAAGGAATTGCCGAGCGCAACGCCATCAATTCGCCCATACAAGGCTCGGCTGCCGACATTATTAAAATGGCGATGATAAATATTTTCAAGATTTTCAACGAAAAACAATTGCGCAGCAAAATGATTCTTCAGGTACATGACGAATTGGTTTTTGATGTTGTTCCAGCAGAACTTGAACAAGTGAAAGAAATTGTAAAATACGAAATGGAAAACGCCATTCAGCTTGAAGTTCCTTTGACAGTCGAAATGGGCGTCGGACATAACTGGCTCGAAGCGCATTAAATTTAAGTAACTAGTTTTTCATTTTCTTTATGACGGTTTTGGTCGCGCATGGTTTTCTTTTGCATATTTTTTTCAAATGCATCGGTTAAATCAACGCCGGTTTGATTGGCAATACAGATAAGTACCCAAAGAACATCGGCAAGTTCGTCGGAAAGGTTTTTGCCTTTGTCCGATTTTTTATAAGATTGTTCGCCAAATTCACGCGCCATGATTCTTGCAACTTCGCCGACTTCTTCGGTCAAAATTGCCATGTTTGTAAGTTCGTTGAAATAG
>Ga0265327_10003713_pt1 | contig 14223 bp, 15 predicted proteins | sample 41621metaG_FD_202089 | JGI IMG/M metagenome (GOLD analysis project Ga0265327, IMG submission 202089) | Rhizosphere microbial communities from Carex aquatilis grown in University of Washington, Seatle, WA, United States - 4-16-21 metaG | ecosystem: Host-associated > Plants > Roots > Rhizosphere... | reverse complement strand
GCGAGCAGGAGTCGATCGCGTTCCTGCCGTACTCCCCGGTGCAGGACTTCGAGGACCACACTGTCGTGCAGGACACCGCGTCGCGTCACGGCGTGACCGTCATGCAGGTGGTGCTCGCCTGGTTGCTGGCGCGCTCACCGGTGATGGCGCCCATCCCCGGCACCGGTTCGGTCGCGCACCTCGAGGAGAACGTCACCGCGGCGAGCATCGAGCTCGACCCGAGTGAGGTCGCCGCGATCACCGCGTCCGCCGGCTGACGCCCGATGGCAAAGGTCGCAGGCACCGAACCCGGTCAACGCCAGCTCAACGGTCCGCAGACCACCGGCCGGGAGTACCGCAACCTGTCGCAGCCGGAGCACACCGCACGCTGCGACGAGGACGTCGTCGTCACCGTGCGCGACGGCACCCAGCTGCTGGCCGATGTCCACCGCCCGGACGACGACGGCCGCTACCCGGCGCTGATCGCGGCATCGCCGTACCCGCGTCAGATCCAGGACCTGGGCGCGCCGATGGGGTTCATCGAGGCCGGCGCCACCGACTTCTGGGTGCCGCGGGGCTACGCCCACGTGATCGCAAACCTGCGCGGCACCGGCGGTTCGGGAGGCACCTTCGGGTTCTTCGACGCCCAGGAGCGACGCGACGTCCACGACCTCGTCGAGTGGGCCTCGGCGCAGCCGTGGTGCGACGGCAACGTCGGGATGATCGGCATCAGCTACTTCGCGATGACGCAGCTCGAGGCCGCGGTCGAGCAACCCGAACACCTCCGCGCCATCTTCCCGCTCGCGGTGACCACCGACCTCTACGAGGCGGCGATGCACCACGGTCTCTTCAGCTCCAGCTTCGTCACCCCGTTCCTGGCCATGGTCGGGGTGACCTCGGCGCGCAGCGACAAGTTCTGGCGCAGCACGCTGATCGACGCGGTCCGCCACGTGCTGCGGACTCCACCGCTGCACCGGAAGTTCGCGACGATGAACGGTGAGTCGTCGGTCGCGGTGCTGCACGAAGCGCTGAAGCTCCACCACGACCCCCACCCCTGGGACGACCTGTGGCGCGCCGTCGCCGTCGAGCATCCGCTCCGCGACGAGTGGTGGGACGAGCGAGACCTCGTGCCACTGCTCGACCGGGTGCAGATCCCCACCTACCTGGGCTGCGACTGGCAGAACGTGCCGTTGCACCTTCCGTCGACGTTCCCCGCGTTCCGAGCCCTCGTCAACGCGCCCGACGTGCGGGTCGCCATGCTCGGCGAGTTCGGCCTCACCTGGCCCTGGGAGAGCCTCCACGTGGAGGCGCTCGCCTGGTACGACCACTGGTTGAAGGGTCGCGACACCGGGATCCTCGACGGCGATCCGATCCGCTACTGGGTGCCGGGCGCCGACGAGTGGCGCACCAGCGCGTCGTGGCCGCCACCCGACGCCGAGCTCCGCCGGTACGCGCTCCGCGCCGACGGTGGGCTCGGCGACGACGAAGGCGCGGCCGGCGCCCGGACGCTCATGGCGCTGGGTGGAGGACTCAACCGGGCCCGGCCGAGCGAGACCGATCCGCCGGCGAAGCTCGAATGGACCTCCACGCCCCTCGGGCACGCACTCGACGTCGTCGGCGACCTCGAGCTCGAGCTGCACGCCACCGCGACCGCGATCGACACCGCGTGGTTCGTCACCCTGCAGGACGTCGCGCCCGACGGCACCGTGGTCGACGTGACCGCCGGGTATCTCCGCGCCAGCGTGCGCGCCGTCGACGACACCGAGAGCGTGGCGGGCGCACCGGTGCTGCAGTGTCGTGAGGCGCAGGCCGTCGTTCCCGGTGAGCCCACCGTCTACCGGGTGCCGCTCGTCGCCAACGCGCGGCGCTTCGACGTGGGCCACCGCCTCCGCCTCGTCGTGGCCAGCGACGACCAGGACACCGACGTTCCCGCAATCATGGGCTTTCGCCACGCCCGCGTGGGAACGAGCAGCCTCAACACCATCCACACCGCCTCGCGACTCGTGCTCCCGGTGACGTCCGGCGCGGGACGGTAACGGGCCGACCGGCCGGCGACCGCTGCTCGGGGCGACCGGCTTCGTCTACTCGTCGACGGGCTGGTGGGGATCGTCGAGGGTCAGACCCAGCTCGTCGAGCTCGGTCTGGTCGAGCTCCAGCATCTCGGCCGGGGTCTCGTCCCCGTCACCGTCGTCGTCGCCCCCATCGGGACCGTCGAAGCCCGCGCGCACCTCGTCGCGTGCGGCAATGTCCTCCTCGATCGCGAGCTCCTGCGCCTCCTCCGGCCCGGGATCGTCGCCGCGGCTTCGAGCGCTCATGGTGGTCTCCTCGGGTCGGGGTGCTGCCACCGTACCCAGGTGGCGGCTACCCCGACGGCGTCCAGGGGGTGATCGTGCGCCGCGGCGGCCACCCCTCGACCGCGGCCATCAGCGGCAGCGCCGTCGCGCCGTCGATCGACTCGCGGATGATGTCGGCGTGCCCGGCGTGACGGGCGGTCTCGTGGATGAGGTGGAGCAGCACCCACCGCACCGACCACTCGGTGCCGGGCGGGGCCCAGCGCGTGCCCTCGGGCAGCGCCACCACCTGGTCGAGGTCGGCGACCGCGGCGAGCGCGGCGTCGGTGGTGGCGATCGCGTCGCGGTAGGCCGCGACCACGTCGCCCAGCGTCTCCGGCGGCCTGGTCGTGTCCCCGCTCGTGTCCTCGGACGAGCGGGTCGAGCCGACGATCATCGACGCCCACGTGCCTTCCGTCGACGTCATGTGCTCGAGCAGGAACCGGATGCTCAGGTCGCTCACGGTCGGCGTGGACCGCGCCTGTTCGTCGGTCAGTCCGTGGGCGGCGATGAGGAGGACGTGGCGTTCGTGCTCGAGGAACGTGAGCAACGCGTCACGCTCGTCACCGACCGGTCGCACGATCGCGGGCATGCCCGATCTTGCCCGTGCACTCGGTCACGCGCCAAGGCGAAACTCCGCGGTCGTGCCCGGCTCGCGCCACTACCGTCACAGGTGATGGACACGTTCCTGCACCTGTCGCTGCCGGTGCTGGACCTCGACACCTCGCTGAGGTTCTACGTCGACGTGCTCGCGTGCACGCCCGGTCGGCTCCGACCGGAACAGGGCTTCGTCGACGTCTGGTTCTACGGCTTGCAACTGACGCTGCAGCACCAGCCCGACCAGGTGCTCACGCCCGAGCAGCAGGGTGTTCGCCACTTCGGCGCCGCCCTTCCGCCGGACGACCTCGCGAGGGCACTGGCGCGACTCGAGGCGTCGCCCGTCGTCTGGGTCGAACGACCGACCGTCGACACCGACGGACGCTTGAACGGCAAGACGAGCGCGAAGATCCTCGATCCGAGCGGGAACGTCATCGAGCTCAAGAGCTACCCGAGCGACCAGGCCGACCTCGTTCGCGGCTGATCCACCTGGAGAGCAACTAGGCCGGCGCGGCACCGGTCTCGCGGAGGAGCTCCTCGATCAGCGGCGCTTCTGCGCCAACGGTGGTCGAGTCGCCGTGACCGGTGTGGACGACCGTCTCGGGCGGCAACGTGAGGAGACGCGCCCGGATCGACGCGAGGAGCGTCGGCTGGTCGCTGTGGCTGCGCCCGGTGGCGCCCGGTCCGCCACAGAAGAGCGTGTCACCGCTGAACACGTGACCGCCCGCGCCGAGCACGAAGCAGCAACCGCCCGGCGAGTGACCCGGTGTGTGCACGACGCCGAGCTCCGCGCCACCGGCGAGCAGCCGGTCGCCCTCGGCGAGATCGCGATCGGGCGTTCGATCGGGATACACGTCGTGCCAGAACATCCGGTCGGCCGGGTGCAGCAGGATCGGCGCGTCGACCGCGTCCTGCAACGCGACCGCGGCGTTGATGTGGTCGTTGTGCCCGTGGGTGAGCGCGATCGCGGTGACCCGGCGTCCGTGGACCGCGTCGACGATCGGCACCGCGTCGTGGGCGGCATCGACGACCACGACCTCGCGCTCGTCGCCCACGAGCCAGATGTTGTTGGTCACGTCCCACTCCCCGCCGTCGAGCCGGAAGACGCCATCGGTGGTGACGAGCTCGATCAACGCGGAGCCTCCTGGTCGCGGGTCCTGCGCGCAGCATGCCATGCGACCGGTTGCTCGAACGCAGCGTGAGCGGACGGCTCCTCGGCTACGTTCGGGACACCACCTCGCGTGTGGACGGCATCGAGTCCCCGTCTCGCCTGCACATCCTCGGTGTGGCTTCGAGGAAAGCATGGCGATGACGAAACCCACGCTCGATCCTGCACGCGTCGCCCGGGTGTCGACCGCGCTCGACGACCAAGGCGCCGACGCCGAGCACTCGCTCTGCGTGGCGTGTGCGAACGTGGCCCAGGTCAGCGGGGCCGGTGTGGTGCTCATCATGCACGGTCGTGCGCTCGGGACCGTCTGCTGCTCCGACGAGATCGCCGAGACCGTGGAAGATGTGCAGTTCACGCTGGGCGAAGGGCCGTGCATCGATGCCTTCGACACCCGCCGGCCCGTGTTCATCCCGGACCTGGCCGCCGCCGACGTCGTCCGGTGGGCGGGGTTTCGTGAGGGTGCGCTCGCGGCTGGAATCCGAGCCGCGTTCGGCTTCCCGATCCTGGTGGGCCCGGTGTGCATCGGCGCCCTGAACCTGTATCGAGACCGCGCGGGCGACCTGTCGGACGAGCAGATCGCGGATGCGGAGGTGCTGGCACACGTCGCCGGACGCATCGTGATGGGTTGGCAGTCGGTCGCGGGAGCAGGCTCCCTCGCCCGTCAACTGGAACAGGTGCCAGCCAACCGCGCGGTCGTCCACCAGGCGACCGGCATGATCTCGGTGCAGGCCTCCGTCTCGGTCGACGATGCGGTCGCCCTGCTGCGGGCGTATGCGTTCGCGACCAATCGGGCGGCGCACGACGTTGCCGCCGATGTCGTGGACCGTGCCCTACGGTTCGGGTGACGGACTCGCTTGGAGGGTCGACATGACGAACGAGCAACTGCTTGTCGAAACCCTCGTCGCCCTCGCCGACACCCTGGTCGACGACTACGACGTCATCGACTTCATGCAGACCCTGGCCGAGCGGAGCGTGGAGCTCCTCGACGTGGCCGCCGCCGGGATCATGCTCTCGGATGCCAACGGTCACCTCAGTCACGCTGCATGCTCCAGCGAGCAGATGCGCCTCGTGGAGCTCTTCGAGCTGCAACTCGAAGAAGGGCCCTGCTTCGACGCGTTCCGCCTCCAGGCTTCGGTGCGGGCGGCAACCGGCGAAGAGACCGCGCGGCGGTGGCCTCGGTTCGCTGAGCACGCTCGTGAAGGCGGCTTCGTCGCCGTGTCGGCAGTCCCGCTTCGACTCCGCGGCGTCGCGGTTGGCGCGCTCAACCTGTTCTCCGAAGAGGACGAGGCGCTCAGCGACGACGATCTGCGGGTCGTCCAGGCCATGGCCGACATCGCGACGATCGGCATCCTGCAGGAGCGACTCATCCGTGACCAGAACGTCCTCACCACGCAGCTCGAATCCGCGCTCCAGTCGCGCGTCGTGATCGAGCAGGCGAAGGGAGTCGTCGCCGAGCGCAACCGCATCGACGTCGATGAAGCCTTCCGACTGATCCGCACCTATTCCCGGAGCTCGAATCGTCGACTCGGCGATGTGGCCCGCGAGATCATCGCGGGGAACTCGGACTTCTTCGTCGCGAATCCGCCGCGGCGCGAGAAGACTGACAACGCGTCGTCCTGAGTCGAGAAGGTGAAGGACCCTCCCGACGGCGACTGACCTGCGTCCGCACGTCACGAAGCGTCTGGGTTCCGATTTCGTCCCGCCGGCATCGGCCTGTTCGTCGTGGTCTGGGTCGGGGTAACGTGGTGGCGCTGGCCTGGTCCCTGCCGTGCACGCCCCGGTAGGTCTTCTGACTCAGGACGGCACGTGACCCTGGACCGAGACATCGTGTTCGGCGACGACCGGCGAGATCACGAGGATGCGATCCTGCTCGACGCGCTGGATGCTCACGCCCCGGCCGCGCTGCAGCAACTCTGGGCGCGCTACGGGGACGTCACCTACTGGGCGGCAACCGCTCTCACCGGTGACACCGCGGTGGCAACCGAGGCAGTCGTCGCCGCGTTCGTCGCGCTCGAGCGATCACCGGACGCAGCCCGCGGCGGGTCGCTCTGTCAGCACCTGGTGACGACGGTGCGGCAGGAGTGCCTCCGAGCCGGCGCGCCTCCGGGACCGACAGCACCCCGGGAGGCGATCCCGGCGGACGGCACCGCGGAGGCGTGTCGGAGTGCCGTCCGGGGGTTCACCGATCAGCAGCTGACGGCCGTCGCCTTGGTGATGTCTCAGAAGTACCGCTCTCGTCAGGCCGCGCGGTCGCTGGGCGTGCCGCACTCCACCGTCTGCGGTCTTCTGCGCGAGGCGCTCACGACGCTCGCGGTCCACGCGTGATGACCAGACGGTGAGCGCGCACTCGTTCTCGGACCGACCGCACGCCGCATCCCCCCGAAAGCGCGGCGGTCGGTCCGAACCTCTTCGCAGACTGCTCGAACCGAGACGCGGTCAAACCACGGCACCCGCCGTCGCCCGGTTGCGGCGCAGCGGCATCGGGTAGGGCCGAGCAATGCGCAACGCCGGTGTGCTCGTCGATGTGGATGGCACGCTCGTCGACAGCAACTACCACCACACGGTCGCGTGGAGCCGGGCGCTGCGCGATCACCGCCAGCAGGCACGCCTCGCGGCCATCCATCGCCTGGTGGGCATGGGATCGTCGGAGATGCTGACCGAGCTGCGGATCCGCGGCGACCATGACGCGATCACGAGCTCGTGGCGCACGCACTTCGATCACCTGCTTCCGGAGGTGGTCGCGTTCCTCGGCGCGGCCGAGCTGCTCCGCGGCATCCAGGGACTCGGGCTCACCGTCGTGCTCGCGACGTCCTCACCGGTGGATCTGCTCGATGAGCTGCGGGCGAAGATCGGCGGCGACGACGCCATCGACGTCGTGGTGGCCGCGGACGACGTCGAAGAGGCGAAGCCGCAGCCCGACATCTTCGAGACCGCGCTCGACAAGGGCGGCCTCGACCCCGAGCACACGATCGTGGTCGGCGATTCGGTGTGGGACGTCGAGGCGGCGCGCCGCGCGGGCCTCCCGTGCGTCGGATTGGAGTGCGGTGGCTTCAGCCGCCTCGAGCTCGAGGCCGCGGGCGCGGTGCAGGTGTTCGTCCAGCCGCTCGATCTGCTCGAGCACCTGGACACGAGCCGCATCGGCGAGTTGACCGCGACCGCCACTCGCCCGTGAAGGAGTCCGAGTGAGCCGCCCGATGCAATCGCAGACGCGAGCGAAGCCGGGGAAGGTGCGACGCGCGCTGGTCGCCGTGACGGTGACGGTCAGCGCACTCGTGCTCCTCGCACCCTCGGCATCGGCGAAGGACTCCACGTACACCGCCACGGTCAAGGTGAAGCAGTGGGACACCGCCACGCGACGCGCCGCCGCGCAGAAAGCCGCCGACAAGGGTTGCCGCGACGACGACCACGACGGGGCGAAGATCAAGGTGCGCAAGGGCGACCGGCGCGCGACCTACGAGTTCGACTGCGTCGCCGGCACCGCGCTGGCCACCTGAACCGGCTCGACCCCGGACCCGGTAAGCTGTCTCTCCACCCCAATGCTGATTGGGGACGCCTCGTTGACCGCCGACCTCTCTCGGTCGGGATGATCCCGTCGCCTCCTCTGAGCCTCGACTCCGGGAGCTTCGTTGTCTTCATCCAATAGTGGTCCGACGCGACCGCGGGCCACCGTGTTCTGCGAGGGCAACTTCGCCGAGATCGACGGCAAGACCGCGAACGGGTTGGTCCGCCAGTCGGAGCGCTACGAGATCACGTCGGTGATCGACAGCACCAAGGCCGGCGCTGACGCCGGCGAGGTGCTCGACGGCGTGCGCAAGGGAATCCCGATCGTCGCCGACCTCGCGACGGCCGTGCAGGCCGCGCATCCCGAGTGCTTCATCGTGGGCGTCGCGCCCACGAGCGGCCTGCTGTCACCGCCCGAGCGGGCGGTGATCCTGGAGGCCATCGCCCGCGGCCTCGACATCGTGAACGGACTCCACGAGTTCCTCAACGACGACATCGAGTTCGCCGCCGCCGCGGCGGCGCACGCCGTGCACATCGACGACGTCCGCCGACCGCGCGACAAGAAGGATCTGCACATGTTCTCGGGTCGCATCCACGAGGTCACGTGTCCACGCATCGCGGTGCTCGGCACCGACGGCGCGATCGGCAAGCGCACCACCGCGACCGTCCTGACCAGCGTGCTCAACGAGGCCGGAGTCCGCGCGGTGATGGTCGGCACCGGGCAGACGTCGCTCATCCAGGGGTCGCGCTACGGAGTCGCACTCGACGCCGTCCCCGCCCAGTTCGTGACCGGTGAGCTCGAGGCGGCCGTCGTCGATGCGTTCGAGGTCGAGCGCCCGGACGTGATCATCGTGGAAGGACAGGGCGCGCTCAGCCACCCCACCTACCTGAGCTCCACCGCGATCCTCCGCGGCAGCCTGCCGGCGGGGGTGATCCTGCAACACGCACCGGCGCGCACGACCGTGAGCGACTTCCCGAACGTGCCGATGCCGACGGTGGTGAGCGAGATCAACCTGATCGAAACCTTCGCGCGGACCGAGGTGATCGGGATCACGATCAACCACGAGGGCATGACCGACGCTGAGATCTCGGTCGCGATCGCAGGCTACGAAGCCGTGCTCGGCATCCCCGCGACCGACGCCCTCGCCCGCCCGACCGACGCGCTGTTGGACATGGTGTTCCGCGCCTTCCCGACCCTGTGTGCGGAGCCGGCCGTCGCGGCTCGGTGAGCTCACCCCGGATCGAGGTCGACCTCGACCTCATCGGCCAGAACGCGGAGGAGCTCGTCCGCCGCACCGCCGCGCGGGGCGTGTCGGTGACTGCGATCACCAAGGCGCTGCGCGGGTTGCCCGCGCTCGGTCGCGTGTTCCTCGCGGCCGGGGCCGTCGCGCTCGGCGATTCGCGCGTCGAGAACATCGAGCGCCTTCGCGCCGATGGCATCGACGCGCCGATCGTGTTGGTCCGATCGGCGCTGCCGAGCGAAGTCGGGCGGGTCGTGGCGGCGGCCGACATGAGTTGCGCGACCGAAGTCGAGATCGTCGAGTTGCTCTCGGCGGCGGCCGTGCCCGCACGCCGAGTGCACGGCGTCGTCCTCATGGTCGAGTTGGGAGACCTGCGGGAAGGCATCATGCCCGGCGACCTGCCCGACGCGATCGCGCGCTGCCTCACGCTGCCGAACATCGAGGTGCGCGGGATCGGCACCAACCTCGCCTGTCGCAACGGTGTCGTCCCCGACGATCGCAACCTGGGTGAGCTCTCCGACCTGGCGACGTCGATCGAAGCGCAGTTCGGCATCACGCTCGAGGTGGTGTCGGGCGGCAACTCGTCGAGCCTCGGATGGTTGAGCTCGACCGAGAAGGTCGGCCGGATCAACAACCTCCGGCTCGGAGAAGCGATCCTGCTCGGTCGCGACCCGCTCGGTCGCGCGCCCATCCCGGGGTTGCACCAGGACGCGGCGACGATCTTCGCGGAGGTGATCGAGTCGAAGCACAAACCCCGACGCGCGTGGGGTCAACGCGCCCAGAGCACGTTCGCGCCGCCGGCCGATGCGACACCCCTCGACGAGCATCACGGCTGGCACTCGCTGCTGGCCGTCGGCCATCAGGACACGGACCCGCTCGATCTCGGCGCACCGTCCGGCGTGCGCATCATCGGTGCGAGCAGCGACCACCTCGTGATCGCCTCGGAGCACCGGCTCGCGCTCGGGTCCGAGATCGCGTTCGGTCCCGGGTACTCGGCGCTCGTCCGCTCGATGAGCTCGCGGACCGTGCACCCGGTCGTGCGGGGCGGACCGGCGTTCTAGTCAGGCCAGCTGGGCCACAACGACCGGCGCACCCGATCGAGCGCTGCGGTACGCAGCTTCCACCAGACCGTGGGCGGCCAGCGCGTCGTCGACGCTCGGCGTGGGCGGGCGACCAGACGCCAGCGCGGCAGCGAAGGCGCGGTGGGCGAAGTACTGGTACACGTAGACCGGTCGGCTCGGGTCGAGGCCGTCGGCGACGAACATGCTCCGTAGCAGTGCCGTGCAGTCGACCCGTTCGGCCGGACCGAGCGCGCCCTTCACGAGCAAGCTGTCCTCGGGCGCGCCGACCAGGAAGTCGGTGGTGGCCTCGATCGCGCCTCGCTCGAGGAAGACCTCCACGCGACGCTCCTCCCGGTCTTGCACGCCGTTGAACACGCTGACGAGCGTGCCGACGACTCCACTCTCGTGCTCGATCGTCATCGCCACCGTGTCCTCGACATCGAAACCGAAGACGGAGCGCGTCAACGCGTAGGTACGACGCACGGGACCGAACAGCCACACGAGGATGTCGCAGGAGTGGATGGAGTGCTCCAGCAGCGCTCCACCACCCGCGTCCGCCAGGCGCGAGCGCCAGCTCGTGTGGCCATCGACGATGTCGCCGGTGGGCCAGAACTGGTCATCGCGCACGAGATATCCCATGGGTGCCCCGAGCGAGCCGTCGTGCACGAGCTCACGCACCCGACGGATGATCGGATGGAACCGCGACTGGAAGCCGACCTGCGCCGAGATGCCACTCGCTCGCACGGTGTCGACGACCGCGCGCACGTCGGCGAACGTCGGTGCGAGTGGCTTCTCGGTGAACAGCGGCTTCCCGCTGGCCGCGACCTGTTCGACGATCTCACGGTGCACACGCGTCGGCGCCACGAGCACGACGGCATCGACATCGGGATCGGCGATCAACTGCGCGGCCGACGGGTGACGACGTTCCACCGTGCCCGCGATGTCCGACACCCGGTCCATGCCCGCGGGATCCGGGTCGGCCACGGCGACCAGCCGCGCGATGCCGTCCTCGTCGAGCAGGCGATACGCCACGGCGTGGGCTTGCGCGATCTGGCCGCACCCGATCATGCCCGTCCTCAACATGCCGGGACACTACCGAGGGTTCCGCGCGGACGGGTGGGCAAGGACCGTCGGTCGGCCGCCGTCAGCGCCGGTCAGCCGCGGTCGGGGAGGTCGTACTCGGCGGCGTAGTACGGATGGGTGGGATCGAACACCGTGAGCGGGCGCGGCTCATCGACCCGGCCGATCTGGCGCACGTCGTTGCCGACACGACCGGTCGAGGCGTCGCCGATCGAGGATCGTGCCCACTCGGCGTGCGCGTCGAGCGACGCGATGACGTGCGGCGCGGTCGCCGCGATCTCGTCGAACACGTCGGTGGTCTCCGCCGGGTCGGCGTGGAGGTCGTAGAGCTCGCGCACCGGTCGACGTTGCACCAGCGCCCCGAAGTCGAGCGTGCCGGCCTGCAGGGCCTCGGCGATCTCCTCGGCCGACGGACGGTGCCGATCCCAGAACCGGAGCTTCCAGCGCCCGCTGCGCACGGCATCGAGATCGTCCTGCTGGTAGTAGAAGAACGCCTCGTGGGGTGACGGCGCTTCTGCGTCGAACCAGAGCGCGCGCAGGTCGCGGCCGTCGATCGTGCGGTCGGTCGGGAGCTCGGCGCCGGCGAGCGCGGCGAGGGTCGGGTAGAGATCCATCGCGGTCGCGACCTCCGAGCTCACTCGGCCCGGAGCGATCGCGTCGGGCCACCGGACGATGCACGGCACCCGCATCCCGCCTTCCCACGTGGTCCCCTTCGTGCCCCGAAGCGGCTCGTTGCTCCCGCCGTGCTGCGCGAGCGATCCGTTGTCGCTCGTGAAGATCACGATCGTGTCGCGGGCCAGGCCAAGCGCGTCGAGCTCGTGCAGCAGCACGTCGGTGGCCCAGTCGATCGCTTCGACCGCCGCGCCGTAGGTGCCGTTCGTGGAGCTCCGCGCAAAGCGCTCTTGCACGTAGATCGGCAGGTGCACGTACATGTGCGCGAGGTACAGGAAGCACGGCTCCCCCGCGGCGGCCGATTCCCGCAGGAACCGGACCGCTTCGGCGACGTAGCGCTCGGTGAGACCGGCCTGATCGGGTTGCTGCTCGAGCACGTCGCCATCGCGCATCAGGGGCAGCGGCGGGTACTCGATGGGCAGCTCGAACTGCCCCGACACCTGGCGGCCCATGTCGTTGCTGTACGGGAGGCCGAAGTAGTGGTCGAACCCGTGGTCGGTGGGCAGGAAGCCGGGCTGGTCCCCGCAGTGCCATTTGCCGATCGCCGCGGTCCGGTACCCGGCCGACGAGAGCAGCCGCGCCAGGCTCACCTCCGAGGGCGCGAGCCCGACCGCCTGACCGGGGAACAGCACGGGCAGTCCCTCGAACTGACCGAAGCCGACCCGCGGCGGGTAACAGCCCGTGAGCATCGCGCCGCGCGAAGGCGAGCACACCGGCGATGCCATGTAGAAGTCGGTGAATCGGATGCCTTGGGAGGCGAGCCGGTCGAGGGCCGGGGTGCGGTGCCGCGCCGAGCCGTAGCACCCGAGGTCGCCGTATCCGAGGTCGTCGCAGTTGATCAGCACGACGTTGGGTCTGATGGCCGCCACCACCGTCCGAAGATACTGGCGTCGCGCGTCCCAATCCTGGGTAATCTGACTTCATTGGTCGACAATCATGAGCTCCGCGACCGCGACACCGACAGGGGGTGCCGGTGAAGTTCCTGGCGATGACCCTGGTGGCCCAGACGCCCAACCCGACGACGGGTGCGCAGCGCTCCACCGCCCAGCGTCTCCGTGATCTCGTCGACGCAGCCCGGTTCGCCGAGGAGCTCGGGTTCGACGGCTTCGCGGTGGGCGAGCGGCACGAGCGCCCGTTCCTGTCGTCGTCGCCGCCGGTGCTCCTCAGCCACATCGCGGCGCGGACCGACCACATCCGCCTGTTCACCGCAGTGACCACGCTCAGCCTGCTCGACCCGGTGCGGGCCTACGAGGACTACGCGACGCTCGACCACCTCTCGGGGGGTCGCCTCGAGCTGATGATCGGGAAGGGCAACGGCACCGCGCAGGCCGCGTTGTTCTCGGTGACCACCGACGACCAGTGGGAGCGCAACCGGGAGGGCTACAAGCTCTTCCGCCAGCTGTGGCGAGACGACAAGGTGACCTGGTCGGGCACCTACCGGCCCCCGCTCGAGCACGCCGAGGCGCTCCCCCGCCCCATGCAACGCGACCTTCGCGTCTGGCACGGCAGCGCGACGAGCCGCGAATCGGTCGAGCTCGCCGCGATCCACGGTGATCCGCTGTTCTCGGCCAACGTCACCAACCCGATCGAGCCCTACGCCGCGCTCGTCCGCCACTACCGCGAACGCTGGGCCCACCACGGGCACGATCCCGCCGACGCGCTGGTGGGCGCCGGCACCGCCGGTCTCTTCGTGGCCGACACCAGCCAGGACGCGATCCGCGCGTACCGGCCGGTGTTCGAGGCGCAGACCGAGACCTTCCGTCGCTACGGGGTCGAGCCCGTGTTCCACTCCGTGGAGGACTTCGTGGACCGCAGCTCCGCGCTCATCGGCAGCCCGGCGCAGATCGTCGACAAGGTCGGCCGCTACCACGAGCAGTTCGGCCACGAGGTGCTGCACGTGGCGGCCGAGTCGCCCGGCGTGCCGGAGCCGCTGCACCGTCGTTCGCTGGAGCGCTTCCAAGCGGAGGTGGCGCCGGTGTTGCGACGTTCGTTCCCCAGCCGACCGTTCCCGAGCCCGCTCGACATCGACCGCGAGGCAACCGCATGAGCCACTCCCCCCTCCCTCTGACCGCTCCCCTGCCCCTCTCCATCCTCGACCTGTCGCCGATCCGTGCCGGTGGCACCGTGAGCGAAGCGTTCCGCAACACCGTCGACCTCGCGCAGCGCGCCGAAGCCGCCGGGTACGCGCGCTACTGGTTGGCCGAGCACCACTTCGCGCCGGGCGTCGCGGGCGCGGCGCCGGCGGTGCTCATCGGGCACGTCGCGGGTGCGACCCGCACCATCCGGGTGGGAGCCGCGGCGGTCCAGACCGGGCACCACACGCCACTGGCGATCGTCGAGCAGTTCGGCATCCTCGACGCGCTGTTCCCCGGGCGCATCGACCTCGGGCTCGGCCGCTCGGGCCAGCGGCGGGAGGAAGCGATCGCGGAGCTCGCGGCCGGGAGTGAAGCCGCCGACCGTCCCGAGCCCCGAGCCCGCGTCGTCGACGGCCTGCTCATCCCGAAGCCGTTCTCGTTCGCGTCCCTGCTCGCGACCTCACGGCTCAAGTACCTCTACGCACATCTCCAGCAGCCCGGCGCGGTGTCACCCGCGTA